>Ga0209013_10003128_pt1 | contig 14822 bp, 10 predicted proteins | sample Cruoilmetagenom2_FD_187291 | JGI IMG/M metagenome (GOLD analysis project Ga0209013, IMG submission 187291) | Oil polluted marine microbial communities from Coal Oil Point, Santa Barbara, California, USA - Sample 2 (SPAdes) (version 2) | ecosystem: Environmental > Aquatic > Marine > Oil seeps ... | reverse complement strand
AAAGCATCTTCGTTGCGGTACACATACACCACTTGTTGTTCATGGTGCCGGCCTTCCCAGGTTAGGATTTGGCCAACCAGGACACCCCATCCCTGGGGTGGGGAGATCCATAAATCCGGGTTACGGGATGAGAAGTATTCATTCTTTCCTACCCGGACTTCAAAATGCAGGTGTGGTCCGGTTGTTTTTCCTGTATTACCCATATTACCTATCTTCTCTCCAGCTTTTACCTCCTGCTCCTCAACCACGAGGATTTCATCCAGATGGGCATATAAAGTGTATAAAGGTTCACCCTGGTAACTGAATGAATGCTGAATGACTACAGCCTTACCGTAGGGATCATCGTAAACATTAATTCCACCCCGGTATACACCCTGGCCGGCATAGATCACTTTTCCCTCTCCAGCAGCCAGGATAGGAGTGCCGATATCTCCAGGAATATCGATTCCGGTGTGAACCACATTTTCGAAAAAGACATCCCCATAACCATAGTTGGAATAAGCTGCTTCGATATCAAATGCTGCAATTGGATTTAGGAAATAAAAATGGTCATGCTGGCTAGGAACCCATGGGACAGGATAAACAGGGGGCCGCCAAGGATCAATGTTGGATTTGGGATCTGGTGGGAGAGAGAATTCAGGCGTAGATAAAGGAGGCGCTGGGGTTGAACTGTGTTCAGGAATAGGAGTCAATGTTGGAGTAACAAGGTTAAGGCTAACCTGGGTATCTGTAGGGAGAGAAGACGTTTCTGTAGGAATTGGAAGATCCGGGCTGGGAGAAGTTACAGATAAGCTCTTAGGCTGGCATCCTGATAGAAGGATAACAGTTATCAAAAGGATGACGTTATTCGCTGCTGAGGCTCCCATCCTGGAGTTAACTATTTCTGGACCGATCCTGGAAATTCTTTTCATGAGATTTTATTGGTTGGCGTTGATACCCAGTTGTTGTATATCATTCTGGGAATAAAGTTGGAGCAAGGCTATTTGTAGATTCATTTCTTGGGTGAAAGCGAAGTATTGATACCGGGATGCGGATTCAGAATATTGCCAGAAGGGTTCTGCGGGGAAACGTTTCCAACCATAAGCATCCGCTAATTCTGTGAAGTCGATCCAATAACCATCTTGAATATGGTGGGATCTAGCCCCGCCATTTTCATATTGGGTGTTGCTCCCTGAATATCTAGCATTAAAACTCCAGTTAAAATCATGGAGTGGTTTTCCATACGATCCCTGTTGATTATTGGCGCGGATATAAACGCGCCAATAGGTTTGATCTCGATATTCTTCTTTCACCAGAACTAACCAGTTTGCCATCCGTGGGATATCGTCGATTGTGATTCCTCGACCTGTAAATAACCATTCCAGGCTTACTCCTGGAGTGAGTGGTTCATAGATTGAAACATAGGCATTTTCCAGCGTCCCCAAGAAGTCCCAACCAGCCGTATCCCTGACGGCTTGACGCAGGGAAGAGAAGGAGCTTACAGTCTCCTGGTTAAATCTAGGATTCGGCGCAGTCAGATTTCGTAATTGGATCAGATCCTTACTCTCTGCAGCCTGTTCAGCTGCGGAACCTTCTGCAGGATACCAGAGGGGAGTTGGTTTGGGGCCAGGATCAAGGTTGGACTCGTAAATAAACGCATTAACAGGACTCCAGCTGATCCCCTCTACATGACCAGGCATTTTAACGGCTGGCAGCATGACCTGGGATGACCCCTTAAATCCTGGATAGGCAGTGAGGTAAGTATCATAAGGGCCTTCCAGCAACGTATACAAAATATCTCCACCCCCTGACCACAAAGGCCAATCTCCGCTACCTGTGATTACAGGGTCTCTATTAGGATCATGTGAATCCCAGGTTAATAAGGAGTGATTTCCTTCCTCTGTGACAATGGACCAGGTCAGATATCTTCCATCGGGGGACCAGGTTGGGTGATCTATTGATAATCCAGGAAGATTAGCAACCGGGACAGCTTTATCTACTTCGCGGGAATCCAGATCTGCGTACCAGACCTCTTGTAGGCCATTCCTTGTGCTAACAAAACTGATCAAACGCCCTTGTTTGGACCAGTTTGGTGCGAAATCAGCTCCTGGGTGATTCGTAAGCGGTATTTCTCCGCTGGTTCTATTGATATCTTGGATCAGGATTTCCAAGTTGTTAACATGGTAACTTTCATATGCCAGCCATTGTCCATCGGGTGACCAGGTTGGATTTCCATCATAAGCAAATGTATTTGTAAATTGTTCGATTTCACCAGTGTTCAAATCTAAGATGTATATATCCCAGGGACCATTCCTATTGGAGGCAAAGGCCACCATCGATCCATCAGGACTGACGGCGGGAGCGACATCATGGAACGGACCAGCGGTGATCCGTGTTAAAGGCAAGGCAGTATATCCGATGCCTGACCAGTCTTCCAGAAAAGGTTGATAAGCAAAAAGGTGGATATCTTTCCCTTCGCGGATCGACAGGATCAGTGATCCGAATTGGGACGGATAGGCTAGAAGATCAGGATTGACAGGTTCAGCCGGGGCGGTGGGAATTGGGGCGATTGTCGCGATTGGTGTGACTGTTTTTGTTGGTGTGGCCTGTAGCTCTTCAGCCTGGTTACTTTCTATCTGAGCTCGTGCATCTGGATAAAATATCACAGCTGTAATGACCAAGATAATACCAATCACAATTATTATCAGGTAGGAAAGATAAGTTGGTCTGGAACCCTCTTCCTGGATCTGGTCTGAGTTATTGTCAATCATAAATAAGTCTCTGTATTTTGGTTAAGTAATCCGCAGCCAATTTGGAAAATAACTCTTCAGCCGCCCATTTTGAACTTTGCCCCACCCAAGTGGGTTTCCGGCTACAGTAACAAGAACCCATGAACTGGGAAAAGAAATGTCATCGGAGATCTTAATTGGTGATCCCCGTTGAAATGCTGCTAAATCGGGTTCGCCTATCGAAAATTCTAACACTTTTTGGGCGTCTGCCCGTTTAATACCTGCTGCCAATGCAGAACTGGGAATAAATCGGTCTGACCGGAAAGTACCCAACCACCAACCCCAATGGTGTATTTTTAACCCTTCCAAAGCTGGAGATCCGGATGCGACCCAGTAAAGCCGGTTCCCGTATACTGCCAATCCCTGATCGCCTGGCGAAATATCTCTGGTCCTGCTGGTTAGTACCATGTTGTTTTCAAAGAATTCCTTATAGATCGACATCTGCTCCAGATCTATCGGGTTGTTGCTGTAATTTTTGGGAAGATCGGATTTTGATTTAGCTTCTGTTTTCTTCATTCTGGCGATAAAATGCCCCTCACCTTTGGCAATATGGGGCCAGATTCGGACTGGTCTGGATAGATCGATTGGATCTGTATGAGTGAATGGGATACCAGGAGAAAAACCTGAAACTGGGGGGATCTTTTCAATATTGAAACCTGGTTTTTTATTGAGGAAACGGAGGATAGTTCCTTCATTTTCCAACTGGTTGAAAGTGCACGTAGAGTAGACAAGAATTCCGCCAGGGCGAACTAATTTCCCGGCGAACCAGAGGATCTCATCTTGGATTGCGGCAAGGCGTTGACTGAGCCGTAGCGACCATTTTTTTATCTCCCCGGGATGGGTCCGGAATGTCCCCTCCCCGGAGCAGGGCGCATCCACTAACACCCGATCGAAATATTCCCCAAAATGGTCCACCAGCCGCTGAGGTGTCTCACTGACGATCGAGATATTTCTACTTCCCCAACGTTCAATATTCCGTCCTAAAGCTTGGACTCTTCGAGGATTTGGATCATTTGCGACAAGATATCCCTCATCGCTCATTTTGCTGGCAATCTGGGTTGTCTTTCCTCCAGGGGCGGCACAGAGATCAAGAACTCGTTCTCCGGGTTGTGGATCCAGAATTGAAACAGGAACCATGGCTGACGGTTCTTGAAGGTAATACATCCCAGCGGCATGATAAGGATGTTTTCCCAATTCTTCTGTCTGGTCTACTCGATATCCATTTTCTTCCCAGGGCAAGGGAGTAAAACCCGCTGAGATTTCCTGTTGGAGAAGGTTGAGTTCAGTTTTGTTGGGATTGATCCGCAGACCAGTGTTAAGGGGTGTGCCCTCCAGAGCCTGCCAGAATTGGGGAGCATCGCCCTTTAATATTGAATCAACTTTGTTCACAAACTCTGGTGGGAGATTTTTATTCACTGGAGTGAAAATGAACAGGATCTGGTTTTGATATTGGTTTGTTTTAATGTGATTTTCGGCTCATCTTCCGTGTCTGTTTCTTCTTCTGTCAGGGAGAAAAGATCCAAAGTCACAAAATAATCACCGGGTTGGTTCTTATTAGCTGGAAGATGAAGGGTGATCTCGTTCTCTGGATTGAAGATATTGACCATATTGGCGGTCACCAGGATCTCATTGTCCTCATTTGTCAAATTGATTGATATGTTTGGTGCTGATGAAAAGGATGATAATCGGAATAGGACTCTAATCCGGCGTTTATCAGGGTAGGGTTCAGCGGTTATATCAAGAATGTCAGTATCCTGGTTTTCAGGCAGGATCTGATCGGGTTGTATTGATTGATTTTCAAACATGATCCAGTTCACCTTTCTATGTAACTTTCAGATTAAGTGTACCATCCTGGAAATGAAAAAGTCCAGTCAGCGAACCGACTGGACTTTTATGTCATTAAGATTTGGATCCGGATTAATTATCGTATATATAGGCTAGTCCAACAGCTCCTGGACCTACGTGGGTGCCAATCATAGGACTGACTTCTGAAAACACCTGTTCAACTGTGGGAATGCGTTTTAAGGCTTCGTCGAGGATAAATTGAGCGGTTTCCGGATCGTTGGCATGCAGAGAAGACAGACGGATATTCTTCTTCCCTTTGGTCCTCTCTTCGATCAGGTTGATGATCGCCATCAGGGCTTTTTTCTGGGTCCTTACAGATTCCAGAGGTACTATTTTTCCACCTTCAATGGCTAGTACCGGTTTTACATTCATTAATGTGCCCATAAATCGTTTCGCTGTATTAATTCTTCCTCCCCTGTGTAGGAACTCAAGGGTATCCAAAACAAAAATGACACCGCAGCGATCTTTGGCATCTTCAGCAAGTCGTTTGCATTCTTCCAGTGATGCTCCCTGATTGGCCGCTCTGGCGGCAGCTAGGACCTGGAAACCGAGAGCCATTGCGAGGGTCTCGGAATTGACAATTTCAATCTTTGCATCCGGCAGCAATTTTTTAGCTTGAGTGGCAGAAGAGATCGTGCCGGAGAGATCTTCCGAGATCAGAACAGCCAGGATGTCATATCCTTCCTGGTGGAGTTTCCGGAACAAAACCTCAAAGTCAGCTACAGATGGCTGGGAGGTACTGGGCATCACCTTAGCTTTATCCAGCCGTTCATAAAATTCAACTGGAGTGATATCTACACCGTCGTAGAAATTTTCTTCGCCCCAAATAACAGTCAGGGGAACGACATGAATATTGTTTTCCTGGATGAGATCAGCGGGGATATAGGGGGAACTATCGGTAACAACGGCAACTTTTGACATATAACCTCTCCTGCGGAATAATGAATAATCTCTCTAAATTACGTAGATTACAACACTCTTCATTGCGAGAGGTTACGATGTGTTCTTTATGTGATATTACCTGTCTCGCCAAACTAATAACCGTGCATCAAGGCAATCGCCAGCGTACCCGGTCCAACATGGTACCGATAACAGGGCTTAACTCAGCCAGGAAAGTCTCATCCGGTGAGGGGGCATTCTCTGCATTTTCCAGCAAGGCTTGGGTTTGTTCAGGGACATTGGAATGAAAAACTGCCAGTCGCAAGGGTTTTTCCCCAGCTGATTTTCCACCTGGCGATGATCGCTTCGAGAAGAATATTGTTGATTATTTCCCAAAAACGGAGCGGGAATTCCCGTTCCGTCTATAGCACCCTCGGCGTGATTCGAACACGCGACCCCTTACTCCGCAAGCAAGTGCTCTAATCCACTGAGCTACGAGGGCAAATTGATTGGAGATGATTGTACAACATGGGTGTATAAATGGCAATAGCATGAAAAACTACGCGCTGAGAAGGTTTTTTTGCTGTGTTTTTAGTACCTTTTCGGAGTAGAAATCAGTATTATGGGTGTAACATATTGGGATATGATGAAGGTCATACAATTTCCATGAGCTTGTACTTTTCCTTCCAGTAGGTGTTCTGATATGATTACTTGCGAGAGACAGGATAAGTTAAACTGTATCACTGTTTCCTCCTTTGGCGAAAGCCTCCTCAAGCGGATAACTCTGGTTGAGGAGGTTTTTTTCATTAAGGTTGTATTGGTCCTGAATATCTTAATCAATCTATAATATTTATGTTAAATTAGTGCTGTAGAATATCTCCGGAAGCTATAATATGACGTAAGGTTAATTAAAATAATGACATCTACCAAGAAAGGAAATTTCGAAGGATCAAATTTTCAACTATACTTTCAATATCTAAAAAGGAATCAGCATGATAAAGCGGAATAGGATCATACTCGTAATAGTTGTCCTGGCAATTGTTACCTTGGCTTGTGTTTTTAATCCCCTGACACTCTTTGAGCAGCCGGCTTCTATAAAGAACGATGAGATTGTGACAACAATTTCCACAGTCGCAATAGATGGGGATGACCTTCCGGCTCTCTATCAGGCTATCAACCCCGGTGTTGTTGCCATCCGGGCATTAACAGAAGAGGGTGGAGGATTAGGCACTGGATTTGTCTGGGACGAACAAGGGCATATTGTCACGAATTTCCATGTAGTTGAATCTGCGACTGACCTGGAAGTGGATTTCCCTTCGGGATTTAAGACCAGGGCGGAAGTTTTAGGTATGGATACTGATACAGATCTGGCTGTGTTGGAGTTAAATCAACTGCCCCCGGAATTGGTCGTTCTCACATTGGGAAATAATCATAATCTGGCTGTCGGGCAATCAGTGATTGCTATTGGCAACCCCCAGGGATTAAATGGGACTATGACCCAGGGGATAATTTCCGCACTAGGTAGAACGTTGGATTCAATGCATTTTGCTCCAGGGGGCGGTGCGTTTGCCGCCGGGAACATCATCCAGACCGATGCAGCAATTAATCCCGGTAATTCTGGCGGACCATTGATCAATCTTAACGGTGAAGTTGTTGGTATCAATTCAGCTATTAGTACAACCAGCATTGATATTACCGGACAACCAGTTAATTCCGGGTTGGGTTTTGCGATATCTATCGATACAGCAAAGAACGTCATCCCAAACTTAATTGAATATGGAACACACCATACTCCATTTGTTGGTATTCAGGTCTTGAGTGAAGTCAGCTTATTTGTCCAGGAAGAGCTGGAGCTTCCGCAATCTACAGGTGTATACATCTTGGAAGTGAACCCGGGAAGTCCTGCAGACCTAGCAGGCCTGAGAGGTTCAGATGTAGATGGCGATATTCCTTTGGGTGGGGATTTGATCATCGCGATTGATGATCTGGAAGTTCAGAATTTCGAGGATTTCATGGGTTATCTGCTTACATACAAAAACCCCGGCGATGATGTTGTCATCAGTGCCATCCGCGATGGAAAAATCTTGGAATTTGAGGTTAAGCTTGCCAAACGTCCCTGATGCATGATTATCACCGTTATAAGAAACGGGATTTATCACTGTGTTCGGGAGTAGATCCTGCGGTAAATTGCAAATATCTCTGAAATACTCTTGATATAGGTTTGTGTTTCAGAAAACCTGATGATTTCCACAAATAGATCTGGATCTCCTCCAGCTTCATCCAACCAGATGCTAGTATTTCCCCCTCCAGCGTTATAAGAGGCTAGGGTCGTGTACATATCTCCATCGAAATATGATCTTAGAAAAGCTAGATAGGCAGTACCCAGTTTAACACTGACAAACGGACGATAAAGGTCCTCATCACTGTAATCTGGCGGCCAATCATCTTCATCAGCTTGCTCCGCGCCAGTGCTGGGCATGATCTGCATCAATCCCCTTGCGCCGGCAGTGGACCTGACAAAACCTTCAAAGAGGGATTCCTGCCAGATGACACTGAAAAGCAGCAAAGGATGGAATCCGTATTCCTGTGCGGCTGGAATTACTAAATCACTGTAATATGTCCCGAATCGGATATGGTTAAAATAGACCGGAGCATTCATGGTCTGTGCGTTATCCATACCGGCTGCTGTAAGCACTTGGCGAGAAGCAAAAATGGCAGGCCTGTACAATCCCAGGTCTAGATAATAGTTCGCCAGACGGTAACTGCTGATGGGATCAAAACTGACTTCATTCCGGAGAGCTTCAAATTCTGCCCTGGCATCACTATACAAATCCAGTTCCCAGAATTCTGTTCCGCGGATAATCCGTGGGTCTTCAGCTAGTAATCCGAGATTGTTCAGGTTTGTCTCCGGTGGGATAGAAAAAGTCTCCTTGATCCAGGCCTGGGCTTCTTCTTTTTCAACCAGAACGTCAATCCCGATATCGTAATCTTGAGGTGGAGTGAATGGCTCCCGGCCCTGGAGCAGATCCCGAGCCCGTTCGCTGTAATAACCTGTTGGATCCGCGTTGGCTCCTTCCCGCCAAGCGGCTTCTGCAGCAGCGGTATTTCCCTGAATTTGATGCACTTTTCCAATCCAGAATAAGGCCTGGGAAAGCTCTTCAAAGTCCTGGGAAGCATCCCTGTAGGTAGAAAATCTTGACAGGGCAGTGTTATATGCTGTTAATCTGACCTGGCAGATAGCGCTCTTGAATAAACTCAAGTTACCGTAAGCTGAAGTTGGATATTCATCAAAGACTCGTTTCCAGAGTGCGGAAGCGGTTTCCAAATCTCCTGTCATCTCTTCAACTCTGCCAGCGTCATACAGAAACTCTGCTGCCCGGGGTTGATATGGATTGCTCTGGACAAAATTCTCCAGTACCCGGCTGGCTTCACCATAGCGGTCTAAATAAAACCACAGTGAATAGGCCTTGAATTCCCAGGCCTGGACCCAGTAGGCATGATCAGGATATTTTTCGATCAATTCATTCCAGGCGATCAGGGCCTCTTCATGCCTGCCCATGCCTCGGAGTGAAAAACCCTTAAAATAAAGCGCAGTCCCTCGATCCCCGGCTTCGGGATTTGCCAGGTAGCGATCAAAAGCTTCCACCGCATAACTGTACTGGCCAGCGTAATAATCAACCAGTCCCCTGTCCAGGTCATTGATTACAAAATCATTGTTAACGATTTCGATCAGACCCAGGTATGAATCGTAACTGAGTGGATACTGGATAACTGCATCTCTAAAAGCTGCTTCTGCAAGATCATTTTGTCCCAGTTCCAGGTAAGCGCGTCCGAGCAGATAATCTGCCCGGGCCTTGGCATAATCATTAGTCGTTTGAGTATAGACATCGTTGAAAATAACAATAGCTGTGTTGTAATCTTTCAACTCGGTGTATTCCTGGCCTATTTTTAACTGCAATGTATACAGATCTTCTCCGCTGCCGGCAGCAATAGCGGCCTGGTATGCCTCAATTGCTTTGATGGATTCTCCGGCAGCTGAAAGGGCATTACCTCTTTTATTCTGCATGTAGGCATCTAGAATGCCGGGCCGTCGATTCAGATAAAGTGTGTAGGCATCAGCGGCTTCCAAATATCGATCCAGGACAGTATATGTTTCAGCTAGGGCGAAATAAGCTTTGTGGATTATATTCGAGTCTGGATAACTGGCTACCAGCAAGCGTAGGTAATCTAAAGCTTTCTGGTAATCACCTTTTTGGAAAAAAACTTTTCCGAGACCCAATAACGCCGCGCTGCCTTCCTCAGGTGTTTGAGCTTTGGCCAGAGTATCTTCATAACTCGTTATTGCTGATTCCCAGTCCCCGTAAAAATAGTGGATATCACCGGATATAGAACTTTCCAGTGGAGGAAGGAAGGGAGTGGAGGTGGGGACAGGCGTAAAAACTGTCAGATCCTGTACTTCTGCTAGCTCAGTTGCGGCAGGATCAGCTGATGGGGCAGGTTCAGATCGCCGGGTAGCTAGGACATACCATCCCGCAATGGAGATTGTGATGATCAATATGATCAATGTTGATATCTGATAGAATCGTCTTCTCATATTTTTAAGTAGAAGTTGAGATTATATGGTCCATTCCCCGTGGATGATAGCAGCAAGATACCATTGATCATTTTCTTGTACGAATACCAGCCGCAAGCTCCTCCAATCCATTCCACCATAGCGGGGATCGATGCCGGGGAAATAATATTCAATCATAATACCATCCGGGATGATTTCCTGGATATTATTCATGGAATTCCCAGTGCTTACTTCAATATTGAAACCTACTACACTGGGTTTTAGATAATCCTGGTCATAAACAAATTTTTGATGGTATTCAACGAATGTCAGACCGATCGGCTTTCCGGTTCCATCATATTGTCCCCAGGCAAAAGGCTCTGTAGAGCTGATGTAGCTATCAAATTCTGAAGGACAAATTATCCGGTTATCATTATTGAGAAACTGATAGGGTGAGAATCGTAGACATAATTCCGGGTGAATAATTGGGATCAATTGGCCGTACTGGTCATTTTTTAACGACTCAAGCACTTGCTGTCCCAGCATGATCAGATCCTCCGGCAGAGCTCCATGTTGTTCAGCTAAAAAACCCAGATCTACCCAACCACCAGTATCCTGGTGACCAATAAAAACCCAGGTAGTATTGCCCTTTTGATAGATATCCCCGGTCGGTTGGATGTCAGTTCCATAGGAAGGGATCTGACCCAGGATCAAGGAGTCAGCGGAAGGTTTTTCATGAACGCTCAAGAATGAATCTCGAGCAATTCCAACCACTGAGTACCTTTCGAAAAGCTCTTCAATTTCTAACGAAATTACCTCTGTTGGTTGGATCTCAATTGGCGTGATTGTGGGATTAAGTTTCGTTACATCCGAACAACCAGACAGGACTGCACCAGGCAGTAAAAAAAGTCCGATTATTATAATTATTATTTTAGAGAGATTCTTATTGATTAAGATTGGCATAATAGGCACAAATTTGGGTTAAGGGGCATTCCTGGCAGAGAGGTTGGCGGGCCTTGCAGATTTCGCGACCCAGGCGAATAATGTTCAAGTGAACAGGATAGTATGTTTCTGGTTCAAATTGCTCAGCTAGATATGTATGAGCTTTGGCTGCATTCATATTCTCAGGACGTATGCCCAGTCTTCCAGTAATCCTGTAGACGTGTGTATCTACTGGAAAGGCCGGCATGTTAAGAGAGAAAAGCAATACGATTGCTGCGGTTTTTGGACCAACACCTTTTAGCTTGATCAGCCATTCGGAAGCTTCATGACTGGACATTTCTTTCAGAAAATCCAGTTCAATCCGTCCTCTTTCTTCTGTTATCAATTTTAAGGCATTTTGAATAGCTGGACCTTTCTGGTTAGCCAAACCTGCGGTTTTGATCAAGGGTAAGATTTGTCCTTCTTCAGTATCCCTTATTTCTTCCCAGGTAGGGAATCTTTCCAGGAGAGTATCATAAGCGATATCCCGGTTAATGTCATTTGTGTTTTGAGAGAGGATCGTAGATACCAGTTCCCCAACGGGAGAAAGGTGAGGACGCCAAGTTGGCGGGCCATATTTATCCACCAGAAGCTGGTGGATCTCAGCCGCAAACTGTTTTTTGTTCATAGATTAGCTGTATTGTAATTGAAAACAGGGCTTTCCTACACCAATCGGGATTTGGCATTGATTGCGATAACTAAAAGTAGGTCCCAGATCGCTTAGTTCTGGTAATTGCTCCGTTGAGAGGAATTTTAATTGGTGGAGGATCTCGATCATTACTGCCCCAAGGGCTCGTTTCCCAAGGTCTCCACTGGCAATCTTCAGAGTAATTCCTAATGCTGGGGATCCCGGAGCAATCGCATTCTCAAATAAACCAGCAGCCTGGTACGCCTCCGCGCCAGCTTTGGAGATGATCTTCCCTTTTTTGAGTTCCATCAACCTGGTATCCAGCCTGCCGGGACCGGCCACAAGAAACGGATGATTCCCCATAGCTGATGTGATCTTGTGACAGGCCTGGGCACGTCTCTTTGGAAAATTATCCGGTTTTACAAGTCGGGCCCAGCCCAAGGCTGCATTGTAAAGAGGAATAGCGAAAGTTGGCACCGAGCAGCCATCCCTTCCGGTTTGAATTAGGTTTGGGTCGAGCCTGCAGAAATCACTGAAAGTATCCAGGATCTGTTGCTGGACTGGATGATCTACCTCAGTATATCTCTCTTTTGGAACACCCATCAGCGCAGCCTGTCCTAACATGCCGGTGTGTTTTCCCGAACAGTTGTGATGATTCTGCGTTGGTGATTTTCCCTGGTCCTTGAGTTTCGCCCGACTTGCCTTGTCAAATGGTTGGTGAGTGCAGCATAATAGATCTTCCTCTGTGATATCTATTTTGCTCTGCAGCCCATATATTGTTTTTAAATGGATGTCTGTGCTGGAATGTGAAGCGCAGGTAATGGCTAACTCTTCATCTGTCATCTCATATTTTTCCAATCCGCCCATCTCTACCAGTGGAACAGTCTGGAAAGGTTTTGCTGATGAGCGCATGAAGGTCACACAGTTTGGATCACCTGCGAAGGCAAATAGGTCCCCCTCAGCTGTTACAACCGCAGCAGCCCCATAATAGATGGATTCAACAACATCTCCACGGAGTATCTGAAAGAGGGGAATATACCCCGGATTGTTTTGGTCAGGAGCTATCATGATTAAAATTCTGGATAGGATTATCCAGTTGGTGAATTGCTAGGGGATCTTCTTTCCGTTCTCATCCATCCGGGGAAAGTAATTCCTTAAGTAGTATTGGGATAAACCGTGTTGAAGCCGCTGAAGGAAGAATTCGCGATCTCGTTTCAGGAATTTAAAATCATCCAGATATTTCTCTGCCTGGTTTTTTATATCCTCGGCTGATACCTTCCGGTTGGCAAGTTTATCTATTCGCTTGTAGATCTTACGGAAGGTTTTTTTCAGTTCCCGAATATGGTCCTGGGTGATAGGACCCCCACGTCCGCTGATCATCTCATAGTCCCGAAAACGGGCTCTTAGCAGAACGTCCAGGGTGTCTATCCAGGTTGGTAGATGGGCTTTGCTCAGGAAAGGAGGGCCTTTGTCTACAACGGCGTCTCCGATAAACACCACTTTTTGAGAAGGAATGATCACCCAACTGGATCCAGGCCTTGGTCCGGGATGATGTTCTACCAGTACTTCCTCATCGGACCAATGGAATTGGATTTTTTCAGTGAATGTCATATCAGGGACCAGCCACTGCATGCCTGATGTCTCAGGGTATTTTTCCCATTGGGAACCGCTTTCTGTAAACTGTGGACGGTAAATTGTGTTTGGTTCTTGCAGACCGGTGGCGGCATCTTTATGGGTCAGGATCGGGCAATCCAGGCTCTTCGCGCCAATAGTCCGATCGGGATGGTCATCCAGGCAAACAGCCAGCTTATGGATCGTACCCTGGCTGCGATTCAATAATGTGGTCTTCCAGCGATGTCCATCTTCAGGTCGAAGGGGCGCATCAATGAATATCATTCCCCGGGGCAGCAGGATTGCACCAATGGTTGGTCCTGGGTAACTATCTTCATAATAAATCCCGGGTTTAATTTCGTGCATTTATTCTCCTTCTGAGGTTTTTGATGATGTAAGATCCGGTCTTATAGAGATGGGATAGTAAAAGTGAATTTTGCTCCACCTTCTGGCAGGTTTTCTACCCAAATCCGTCCTTTGTGGCCTTCAACAGCGAGTCTACAAAAAGCCAATCCCAAACCCAACCCTTTTATTCTCTCATCAGGGTGAATGCGAGTATATTTATCGAATATACGGTCAATAAACTCTGGATCTACTCCAGGTCCCGAATCCTGGACCCAAAATTGGATGGAATTGCCGTCGGCCTCGACTCCAAAATCAATATGTCCTTTGGATGGTGTGAATTTGATGGCATTCTGAAATATATTGATCAAAACTCTCTCAAGCATATCCCGATCGGCATGAATAAGTGGAAGATCAGCAGGGATGGATAGGGACACATTTTGTTTTTTAGCATCAGACTGGGTGATCAAGGCTTGTTTGGCATAAAGGATCAGCTCATCTGGTTTTACTTCTTCTAAATTTGTAATAGCCCGTCCGCTTTCCAGCTTGTTGATATCCAGAAGTGATTTTGTCAGTCTTTGGATTCTGACGGTGGACCGATTGGCGATGTCAAACAGGTCCTGAATGTCTTGATCTCTTGCGCCGGGTAGGGATGCCTGGATCACATCTAGGCTTGAGATCACGTTTGATAATGGAGAGCGTAGATCGTGGAAGATCATGGAAGTCAGATCTTCCCGGAGTTGGTCCAGTTTTTTCCTTTCAGAGATATCCCGTAATATCCACTGTAACCTGCTCTCATTTGCGATCTGGATCTGATGAACATTGACGTGGATAGGAATATCTTCAGAGTTCTTGGTTTTCAGATTGGATTCATATGAATAAGATGCCACATTCGGCAGCTTTGAGAAATCCTCACCAACACCTTCCCAGTCGATTTCATGAATTTCACTGATGGATAGTTCTTTGATTTCTTTTTCAGAGTATTGATTTGTTTCAAGGGTACGATTATTGGTTTCAATTACATTTCCCTGCAAATCTGTAATGATAATGGGGTCAATACTATTTTCAAATAAGTCATGGTACCGGCTGTGTGTGATCTCTAAATCTTCATATAACTGGGCGTTTCGGATGGACGAACCTGCCAAGCTTCCAATGCCAGATAATACCTGGAGAGCATCAGTTTGAAAATGTCCAGCAAGTGGATTCATGGCTTCCA
>Ga0209013_10003127_pt1 | contig 14823 bp, 14 predicted proteins | sample Cruoilmetagenom2_FD_187291 | JGI IMG/M metagenome (GOLD analysis project Ga0209013, IMG submission 187291) | Oil polluted marine microbial communities from Coal Oil Point, Santa Barbara, California, USA - Sample 2 (SPAdes) (version 2) | ecosystem: Environmental > Aquatic > Marine > Oil seeps ... | reverse complement strand
AACTATTGGCTACATGCACTGAAAATGAAACAGAACTAAAACTTTTCAAAACACCTTCTATAAAAACTCCATCCTGACTCAACTGGACATCAATATTAAAGCACTTATGCCTTCTAACCTTTCTGGAACTTATCTCTAAAGCAGTTTCCGGCAAAGTAAACCTGATACCACTTTGATCTATTGAAACAGTATCAGCATCGACAAAAACCTGTACCTGTTTGAAGCCATCTGAAAAATATAAACTCTCAAATAAATAATTTTTAAATTTCTGATCAAATTTAGTTGGTGCAGACCATCGACACTCAAAATCATGATCTAAACAGGGCTGGGGTTTGGCTGGAAGAGAAAAAAATGTATTATACTTTGAATGCCTGAAATTGATGACAACTTCACCATCCTTGAAGTTAATCTTGTTCAAAGAGTTTATCAGTCTATCACGACGTATCTCTTTCCACTCCTGACTTTGCTGGTCCTCAACTTTACTATCTGTTACCAGTTTTAATTGGGCGTTGGATTTTTTATTGACCATTGCGACTCAATTACCTTTTTCAAAAGTGAACCAGACCAAACATACTACAATGTGGTACTAAGCAGAAAAGCATACCATACACCAAAAGCTTGTAATTATAAGATAAATTGGGAAAAAATCAACTAAAAACTTATTTCGCTCACCCTCCCCTTCATCAATACCTGGATTAGATTGTAATGAAGAGGGAGGGTCTAAGGATAGAAAATCGAATCAAAACATACCCATTTTTTTGCCCAATAGGATTTATTGGGCTTACTTTTTTTCATAACTTATCTATATGTTATATCTTTACTTTTCCGAAAAAAACCGTTTATATTCACAGTCATTGCAACATAAATGTTCCAGTTTTGATCTCTACTATCATCTCAATATTTCAGGTGAGAAAAATGCAAAAACATCTCGTACTTGTCGGTGGTGGTCATGCACACATGGTGACCCTGAAAAACCTGCGCTCTTTTATTGAGAAAGGACACAAGGTCACTGTCATCGGCCCCTCAAAATATCATTACTATTCGGGGATGGGGCCGGGGATGCTTGGCAAAACATATACACCGGATGATATTCGATTTGCCACCGAACATGTGGTGACCAAACAGGGTGGCACTTTTGTTCTTGACAAGGCCATCAAAATTGATCCGGCAAGCAAAACCGTTTTTCTGGAAAATGGCGAACCCATTTCCTATGATGTCCTTTCCTTCAATGCAGGCAGTTACGTACCCTGGGACCAGGTCACCGGAGAGCAAACGGACATCTTCTCTGTAAAACCGATTGAAACTCTGATGATGGCACAGGCTAGGGTCTTGGAACTCATTTCCCGAGAAAAAATAACTGTTGGCATTGTCGGCGGCGGCCCATCTTCACTGGAAATTGCCGGCAATATATGGCAGCTGGCCAGAGACCATGGCAAATATATGCCTTCGATCAACATATTCGCCGGCAGCCGACTTATGTCTCGCTTTCCGGAGAAGATAAGGAATATGGCATACAAATCCCTGCGAAAGATGGGTGCTGAAATCATTGAGCAGGATTATTCAAAAGAAATTCGGACCGGCAGGATCACCCTGGAGTCAGGTGCTGTTCATGAAGCTGACATCATCTTTCTGGCAGTTGGTGTTAAGCCATCCACCATCTTTAAAGAATCCGGACTTCCCACCGGACCGGACAACGGTCTGCTGGTCAATAAATATTTACAATGCACTGAATATCCTGAAATTTTTGGCGGTGGCGACTGCATATATTTCCAGGATCAGCCGTTAGATAAGGTCGGCGTCTATGCGGTGCGTGAGAATCCTGTCCTGTACCATAACCTGATGGCTACCCTTGAAGGTGATGAACTCCACCCATTTGATCCGGGCGGTTCCTATCTACTCATCTTTAACGTGGGTGGAGGCAAAGGTATACTGGGCAAAAACTCTCTTATTTTTGACGGCAGGCTGGCTTTTATGATCAAGGACTACATCGATAGAAAATTCATGAAAGAATTTCATGCCATGGAGCATGATTAACTGGAAAATCAGATTTGTCTGTATAATTTTTTTGCTCGTATATATTCTTCGACCTCGGGAGGAACAAGATCGGAAAAATCTAATTCTTGCCTGACCTTTTCCCTGACCATGGTTGACGAAATCGGCACAGGTTTCATTGTCACTAATATCAGGGCTCCTTTGTGATCTTCAGAATACCATACATTTGTTAGGGGAGCTGCCTGATAATCAGGAAAATATTGGGGAATTATATTTTCCACTATCCCAATATCGTTTATTCCCCTGGAAATTATCACCAGATCAGCAAAATCTGTTAACTCCCTATACCTTTCCCATGTGTCTATTTCAGTAAATGCATCCACTCCGAGAATAAAGGAAAATTCAGTATTTAATACTGTTCTTCTTCGAAGTTCAATTAATGTTTCAATGGAATAGGATGGCGAGGGCCGTTCAGACTCAATCTGATTAATTTGAAACTTGCCGGAGGGTGTAAGGGCTTTTTCCAACATGGCAACCCTGTCCTGAAAATCAGTCACCGGTTCTCCATCACCGTGTTTGAATTTATGGGGTGGAGTGGCTGCAGGAATAAACCATATGGTATCCAGACCAAGGGCATGCTGGATATGGTCGGCCACAGCAAGATGCCCGTTATGGACCGGATCAAAGGTGCCGCCCAGCAGGCCGATCTGTTGCTTTTTTTCTTCTGTATGCACCATAATCGAGCTAGAGTGTTAAATAATGCTGAAATGGGTTATGTCCGCACCTGACCATCACCATAGACAATAAACTTTCTGGTAGTGAGTTCTTTCAATCCCATAGGGCCATAAGCATGCAGTTTGGTTGTGCTGATGCCGATCTCGGCGCCGAGGCCAAACTGACCGCCGTCACTGAACCGGGTAGAGGCATTAATCATCACCGCTGAGGCATCAACCTCTTTGATAAAACGCTGGCTGTTGGCATAACTCTTGGTGACAATGACCTCGGTATGCTGGGAGCCATATTTATCAATGTGGTCCATGGCCGCATCCAGATTATCTACCACTTTGACCGCAAGGATCAGATCGAGAAATTCGGCCGGCCAGTCCTCTTCCACAGCATCCTTGATATCCGGCAGTATTTCCTTTGTCCTGGGACAACCGCGCATTTCTACGCCAGCCTCAACAAGCTTGGAGGCAACCAACGGCAGAAAGGCAGAGGCAAAATCCTGGTGCACAAGGAGGGTTTCCAGGGCGTTGCATACCCCAGGCCTCTGGGTTTTGCCGTTCATGACAATGTTCACCGCCATATCCAGATCAGCATCAGCATCGACAAATACATGACAGACTCCCTTATAATGCTTAAGTACGGGAATCCTGGAGTTTTCAGCAACAAACCGGATCAACCCCTCCCCGCCCCTGGGAATAATCAGGTCAATATATTCCTCAAGAGACAGCAGAACATTCACCGCCTCGCGATCAGTAGTCGGCACAACCTGGATTGCTGCCGGAGTAATTTTTTCGGAAGCCAGGGCATCCTGCAAGACTTTAGCCAGGGCCAGATTGGAATGGATTGCCTCTGAGCCGCCGCGCAGCAGGATTGCATTGCCGGCCTTTAAACAGAGGGCGGCCGCATCGACTGTCACATTGGGCCTGGATTCATATATCATGCCGATGACACCTAAGGGAATGCGCATCCTGCCGACCATGATACCACTGGGCCTCTTGATCATCTCATCAACCTCGCCTACCGGATCAGGCAGGGCAATCACCTCCTGCAGGCCGACAATCATAGATTCAATAACTTTATCAGAAAGGGCCAGCCGGTCCAGCATAGCAGCGGATAAACCTTTTTCACGGCCTTTAGCCAGGTCTTTTTCGTTTTCCGCCTGGATATAGTCCTTCTGCTCCTGAAGTGCCTCACCCATGCGCAGCAGCACATTATTTTTACTGGTCGTGGATAAAGAGGCTACTTCCCTGGCAGCCTTTCTTGCTGCAACAGCCAAAGATTCAACTGTATTCTGAACGGACATTTCCCTACTCCATTAAGTTGTTTATTGTTGATTTGCGTTATTAAAGAACAACCAGATTATCCCTATGAATTACCTCGTCACTATCCTTATATCCCAACGCCTTTTCGATCTGCACAGAATTAAGTCCCTTTATTTTATTGAGGTCGTCGGCATTGTAATTGCTCAATCCAGTTGCTATGGCTTTTCCCTTTTCATCAAGACACTGGACAGGAGCACCTACCTTGAAATTTCCCCTGACCTCTAAAATACCTGAAGGCAATAAACTTTTTCCGCCTTTCACCAGGGCCTTGCAGGCGCCCCGATCCAGAACAAGATATCCCTTGGGTCTTAAAACATAAGCAATCCAGTGTTTGCGGCTTTGCATTTTTTCTGCCTGGGGCAGGAAAAAAGTTCCTACTGCTTCACATGCGAAAAGCTTATGCAGAATAGCTTTTGTACGTCCTGAACCGACAAAGGAACTTCCGCCACGGGCAGAGACCATATGTGCTGCCTGAATTTTACTCTGCATGCCACCTGCACCAAGAGCACCGACGACATTTCCAGCCATGGATTTTACTTTCTTATCAACTTTGGCAACAGTATGAACAGGTTTTGCTTCAGGGTCCTCATTAGGGTTTCCTGTGTACAGCCCGTCTACATCAGTAAGGCAAACAAATAAATCAGCCTCAATAAGGTTGGTAATCAATGCTCCGAGGGTATCGTTGTCGCCAAAACGCAACTCTTCGACTGATACAGTATCATTTTCATTAATAATCGGGACTATATTCCAGTCAAGCAGGGTTAATATGGTGTTGCGAACATTTAAATAACGGTTTCTGTTGGAAAGGTCATCATGGGTGAGAAGTACCTGGGCAACTTTGTACCCCAAACGATCAAAAATATCTTCATAGGCGCGCATGAGACTGCTTTGGCCAACTGCTGCAGCTCCCTGCTTCTCCTTGAGCCCAAGTTTTTTGTCAATCTGCAGCCCAAGTCTTTTTCTTCCGGCAGCAACAGCGCCTGAACTTACGATTATTACTTCTATCCCTGATTTAACAAGGAAGGAAACCTCTTGCGCGAGGTTTTTCATTACTTGCTGATTCAGTCCGTTTTCATCGGTTAGAACCGCACTGCCGACCTTGACAACCACACGTTTTGTTTTACCAAGGTGAGATTTACGCAGGTCAAGTCCCTTCTTTTTATCAACCTGAAATGTCATGGCGCGGTTTCACTCTTCTGCTTGATTTTATATTTGGAATTATCGAACAAACAACTAAAGCACTTATTACTCGTCAAACCACTGTTCAAGGACTTTGACCAAGTATTTTTTTAGTTCGTGAATACCTGAACCTGTTAAAGCAGATATTGCAAGTACAGAAACATCCTTATTATCAAAAATCTTTAGGAGTTTTTCAAAGTGGCTTTTGTCTTCAAGTAAATCTATTTTATTGAGTAGAATAAGCTTTCTACGGTTCAGTAAAGTCTCATTAAACCTGCTAAGCTCCTGCTCTATTGTTTGGTGATCCTCTACGATTTCATCAATAGCCTTGGAAGCGTCAACTATATGGAGAAGTATTTTGGTTCTTTCAATATGTTTCAAAAATTTATGTCCCAGCCCTGCTCCCTTATGAGCTCCTTCAATCAGGCCTGGAATATCAGCAATAATATGAGGGGCATGATTTTCGAACTGCATGACTCCGAGATGCGGTTCAAGGGTCGTGAAGGGATAAGAAGCAATTTTCGGTTGTGCTGCTGACAGCATTGACAGAAGGGTCGATTTACCTGCATTCGGCAGACCGATGAGACCTATATCAGCCAGGAGTTTCAACTCGATTCGCAGCCAACGCTCAACACCTGGTTTGCCCTTGCCGGCAATCCGTGGAGCCCGGTTCGTACTGGTGGCATAATGGGTGTTGCCTCCGCCCCCATCCCCTCCTTTTGCCACGATTAAATACTGTTCATCCTCGATGAGATCAGCTATCATCTCATCTGTTTCAGCGTCCTTGATAAGCGATCCAACCGGAACATTTACAATACAGTCAGCACCATTTTTGCCATGTTTTTTCTTGCCTTGTCCATGGGAACCTCTTTCGCCGGAAAAATGAGACCGGTATCGAAAATCAATCAGGGATCCCAAACGCCCTGATGCCTTGATGATTACATCGCCGCCATCACCGCCGTCACCGCCGTCAGGACCACCCTTAGGGACAAATTTTTCTCTGCGGAAACTGACGCAGCCGTTGCCGCCATCACCGCCCTTTACGAAAAATTTGGCCTCATCAATAAAAGCCATAGCAGATATCTACAGTTGATTTAGAAAGTTACATGCGATGTATTAATTAATCGCAGAATTGCGAAGAGCGGCTTAAATATTTAACATATCCATGCCGCTCCTGTACTACTAAGGACAATAATAGAAAATACTGACACAGTATTACTATCCTGAGTCAGTACGTGAGATATTGAGAATTAGGATTCAATAGGATAAACACTTACACGTTTACGTTTACGGCCAAAATCTTCATACGTAACTTTACCGTCAACTTTTGCATAAAGTGTATAATCACGGCCAAGACCAACATTGGTACCTGGATGTATTTTGGTTCCCAGTTGACGAACCAGGATATTCCCTGCCTTGACAATCTGACCGCCAAACCTTTTCACACCACGTCTTTGACCAATACTGTCACGCCCGTTTCGTGTACTTCCGCCTGCTTTTTTATGTGCCATGATAAAACCTCAATAATTTATCAAATAATCTTCTATCAAACTGAGATATCTGCAATCTTAAGAGCTGTGAACATCTGGCGATGACCACGTTTAACGCGATATCCTTTGCGTCGCTTCTTTTTAAAAACCAAAACTTTTTTGGCTTTATCCTGCTCAACAATTGTAGCTGTTACCACTGCACCTTCAACTGTTGGTTGGCCAATCCTGGCATCATCGCCGTCAACAACTGCCAGAACGTCTTTTAATTCAACAGTATCACCAACATTTCCGGATATTTTCTCAACACGTACCAATGAACCCGCTGACACCTGGTACTGCTTCCCTCCTGTCCGGATTATTGCATAACCGGAATAAACAGGTCCATCCTCTGTTGGTTCTGGTTTTGGGGTGCTCTTTTTTAGCTCAGTGCTCTTAGCCTCTGGAGAATCCTTTTTAGCAGGCTTCTCTTCGGCCTTTGCAGTGTCTTCTTCTTGTGTTGAGTCTTTACCCTTGCCTTTGGTCTCAGCAAGAAGAAGCTCAAGAAGTTCTGCTTTGCGTGATTTTTTATTAAAAGAAACTCCAAGGCCGGTCAATTCATCTACCAGCTCTTTAACAGTCATTTTTTCATAATCTTTCATGATATTATCCTAATAATCAATATAGTAAGCACTCTGTCTATTCGTGGAATAGAGTATTTTAAACCCAGAAATTATAATAAGTTATAGTAACTAAACTAATGGTTGTATTGATTTTAATACTGCAAACACAGAAACATGTATTAATAACAAAGCCTATTTTTTTGTCAAGTTCTTTTGCTTATCAAGTTATGCTTAACCATCTGCCAAACGTTCAGTTTCTTTTTCCTTTCTTATATTGCAGGCCATTGTAAAGGCCCTGTCCTTTCCATGTTTGTTAATTGAAACAGATGTTTTTCCCTGTTTTCCGAATGCGGTAACCCAGCTCACTTCATATCTGTTAAGTTTGGTATTATGACGCACACCCACGACACCGGTTTTTGAATTACTGATTGTGACAATATGTTTGTTGGTACGCTGCTTACCCAACTTTATCTCAGTTTTATCGCGCCATGCCAAAGCAGCAAGAAGACTTGAGTACCTTCCCCCGCATTTCCGATCAGAAAAAAACTTGGAATAGGTTTTCCCAAGATAGCGAACTCGTACATACCAGCCATGGGTCCGCTTTATATCCTGATCAATGCGGGCAATATCCTTATGTTTTTCAAGTAAAATCTTTTTATTCTCTTTCATGCATTTACTCCCTAAGTCCAATCTCCAGACTTATTAATTCTCAAGTGCTAATTTTCCGAACTGTATAAATGCTTCAATATGTGGTCTGCTATAGTAGATCGGGTGGAATCTATGTCATTAGCTGTTCATTAAAAAACTAGCCGACGTGAAAAATTGGTTAGGTTAAAATGGCAAGACCTTCAACATTTTTCAATGGAATTTTTCGCGAGCCACTATAAACACTGTTTTTTTTCATTACAACCTAAAAAGTCATTATTGAACATTTTTTTCTAAAATTATTTTAAAAAATCATTAAGAGGTATGCAGTGACAAATTATGGAAAAAAGTTTGATCGTTTCGTAGATATTGTTAAAGAACTTCGCTCTGAGAACGGATGTCCCTGGGATAAAGAACAATCTCCAACTTCATTAAAACGCTATCTCCTGGAAGAGACCCAGGAAGCAATAGAGGCAATAACTGCCAATAACCATCAGCATATCAAAGATGAACTTGGAGATATCCTCTACATCATTGTTCTTCTTGCCCATATACATAATGAAGAGAACTTATTTAACATGGGTGATGTCATTGAGGCAATAACAGATAAAATGATACGCAGACATCCGCATGTTTTTAGTGACGAAAAAATTGAAACGGTGGCAGAACTCCGAAAAAAATGGCTGGAGATCAAAGATATCGAGAAATCTTCATCAATCCTCCCCAAAAAAAATTGACAATTCTTTAAACATCATGTAAATGGATTGATTCGTTTTTTTTGTTATATATCTTATAAACCTTCTCGCTCTCTGCAAATAATTAGATAGCGAGGGCCACTTCAAGTCCACGGGGAGGAACACATGCGTAGATACGAAACTATTTTTATTGTCAGGCCAAACATTGCCGAAGATGAAATTGATGCTGTTATCAACAAAACCAGCTCAATCATTGAAGGTGATGGTGGAATTATTATCAGAATTGATAAATGGGGTCTGAAAAAACTTGCCTACCTGATTAAAAAGGAAAGCCAGGGATATTATGTCTATCTCGATTATGCCGGCGTTCCCGCCTCTGTTTCAGAAATCGAACGAATTTTCAGGATTGATGATAAAGTTCTCAAGTACTTAACAATTAAATTGGCTGACTCTTGCGATCCGGAAGCCATTAAAGAAGAACTGGCTAGTGCTGAAGCTGCCCAGACTTTGGCTGAAGATGAGGTAAAAGAAGAAGCAAGTCCCGCTGAAGCTGCCAAGACTACAACTGAAGATGAGGCAAAGGAAGACGAAAGTCCTTCTGAAACTTCCGGGATTTCAGCTGAGGATGAGGCAAAAGAAGAGGAAGAAAGTCCTTCTGAAGAAAAGCAGGCTGACTAACTGGTTTTCCCAATTTGCCTTTTTTCATTATATACAATTACTAAATACATATTTCTGGAGGAGTTTAAATGCCACCCAAAAAAAGAATATTCCCTCGGCAGAAAGTATGTCGATTTTGCGCGGACAAGAGTCTGGTGATTGACTACAAGGAAGTTCGAACATTGCGGAACTTTGTTACCGAGAGAGGCAAAATTATTCCCAGTCGCATTTATGGGAACTGTGCCAAGCACCAAAGAAAACTCACTGATGCTATTAAAAAGGCAAGGCAAATTGCCCTTATGCCATATACCGGACCTACATATTTGTAGAAAAACAGGTTAGAGATTTGGCTGTACCATATTCACAGGGTAGACACAAAGGTAATGAAGCGCACTACACAGGTCTGATTTTACTCATTGCAGTGTTGCTTTTCCCCACCCTTCTTCCTGAAAAAATTGGTTGGCTTACAAGCTTCGTTCCGCTGCCCATCTTTTATTACCTTGTAGTCCTGGGGAAAAGAGATGGCACGATTTTAATAAGAAATGCCATTCTCCTTTCAGCCGTTGGGGCATTGCTTATTGGTTCCATGCCTGTATTGATCTTCTCTTTTGCAATGGCGCCTCTTGGAATAGCTTTCTCCCATGCTGTTTTCAATAAAAAAGAACCTGTTGCTACTGGTTTTATAGGATTCTTGTTTCTGGTATTTGCTTGGCTTCTGTTTTGGTCCGGTCTGGGCATGATACACCAGACAAATCCTTACACGACTTTACTTGTAGAACTTGATGAGGGGCTTTCCAATGGCCTCATACTCTATGAGGAGTCGGCTGATCTTGCTCCAGAAACCATGGAGAGTGTGAGAAGTGCTGTTGAACTTTTAAGGAACTATATACCAAAAGTCCTGCCAGCTATTCTGGTTTCGGCTATTCTAACTATAACATGGTTGAACCTTGTACTTGGGAACTGGTTACTGAAAAAGAAGGATAAAGATTTAACTGCCTGGCCTGATTACATTGAATGGACTTTGCCCGAGCCTCTGGTGTGGTTGGTTATAATGGCAGGAGTATCAGTCTTTTTGCTGCCAGAACCAATGAGTACCATCGGGCTTAATATTTTGATTGTTTGCATCACAGTGTATTTTTTTCAAGGGTTGGCAATTGTTGCCAGTCTGCTGAATAAATGGTCTGTACCAATGTTGATTCGTGTTCTTATTTATGCATTGATCTTCATCCAAACCTATGGCATCATCATTTTGTCATTCCTTGGTTTGGCTGATGTATGGGCAGATTTTAGAAAGCTTAATCAAGCAGATGAAAACCCAAATGCTTCTGTTTAAAAATTGTTACTGGATTATATATAAAAGTAAGATTACACAAATTATAAATTTTAATATGAATGTTTTGAGGTGGGAAAATGGAACTTATTCTTAAAAAAACAGTAGATACTCTTGGAGAAGAGGGGGATATTGTAAAGGTTAAACCTGGTTATGGAAGAAATTATCTCATACCTAAGAAAATGGCAGTGCTCGCCAATAAGGCTAATCTTGCTCTTTTAGAACAGGAAAAAGCTGTTATTGAAACCAGAAGGGAGAAGCAGCGCCAGGAAGCCGAAACGCTGTCAAAAAAGATATCTGGATCAAGCATAACAATTCAACACCGTGCGGGTGAAGAAGAAAAGCTCTTTGGCTCGGTTACTGCTGCTGATATTGCAGAGAAATTAGCAGAACTCGATATTCAGGTTGATAAGAAGAACGTACTCCTGGCTGAACAAATAAAGACACTTGGTGAAGTTATTGTGCCGATTAAAGTTGGTTACCAGATGACCTCGGATATAACGGTTACCATTGTCCCGCTGGAAACTGAATAATAATAATGAAAATGGGTGACAGGGCCATGAAAGCTGACAGGGCAGCATCAATGCCACAAACACCCTCTGATCCGCATCGTTTACCTCCCCAAAACCTGGAGGCTGAACAATGCGTACTGGGTTCCATACTGCTGCAACAAGGTGCCCTGGTAAAAATACTGGAATTGCTGATACCGGAAGACTTTTACCGTGAAGCCCATAAAATCATCTTCACAGCAATGGTGTCTCTTTTTGAAAAAAACGAACCCCAGGACATTATTACCGTTACCAATATATTAAAGAATAAGAACCAACTTGATGAAGTAGGAGGCCCTGCCTATCTGGCCAACCTTACAGATATTGTTCCTGTTGCCGCCAATATTATCTATTACGCACAGATCATCAGATCAAAAGCTATTCTGCGGCGCCTGATTCAAACCTCTACTGAAATAGCTGCACGCTGTTATGAAGAACAGGATGATATAGACAGCCTGGTCGATGATGCAGAACAGACCATATTTGAAATTTCCCGAACCAAGAGCAGCCAGGATTTCCAGGCACTCAGTAAAATTATTCCAGAAACCTTCAAAAGAGTTGAAAAACTTGCTGAGAAGAAGGAGTTAATTACTGGTGTACCAACCGGTTATGAAGATCTCGACAGGATGACTTGCGGCCTACAATCCTCCGATATAATCATCCTGGCCGGCAGGCCAAGTATGGGAAAAACAGCCTTGGCAATGAATATTGTTCAGAATGCATCAATCTTTCATAAAATCCCTGTTGCTGTTTTCAGTCTTGAAATGTCAAAAGAACAACTTGGCATGAGGATGCTCTGTTCCGTCAGCCGGGTTAATTCACAAGATCTCCGTACCGGCTTTATCAAGGATACAGACTGGCCAAAACTTGCCAGAGCAACAGGTATCCTCTCAGAGGCACCTATCTTTATCGACGACTCCCCTGCTATCAGTGTCCTGGAAATGCGGGCCAAATCACGACGATTAAAAGCTGAGCACAACATTGGTTTAGTTGTTGTTGACTATCTACAGCTCATGCGCGGCAGGAGCAGCGCAGAAAGAAGAGAACAGGAAATAAGTGAAATATCCCGGTCGCTGAAGGCCATGGCCAAAGAATTGGATTTACCGGTGATCGCTCTGTCTCAGCTCAACAGAAGCCTGGAGTCACGCCCCAATAAACGACCTCAGTTATCCGACCTGCGTGAATCAGGTGCCATTGAGCAGGATGCCGATGTTATCTGTTTTCTTTATCGCGATGAGATTTACAACAAAAGTGAAGATAATCCAAAACGCGGAATTGCAGAGGTCATTATCGGTAAACAGCGTAATGGCCCTACCGGTACCATTGAGCTCACCTTTATTGACAAGTTCACCACCTTTGAAAATTACTCTCGTCTTGAAATTCCAGCTTCTTATGTAGAGTCAAATTAATTTTTTATAAATTCAACATGCCCACATCCTCACCAAAAGATATCAACCGATACGATTTTGCCTCTATTGAGACCAAGTGGCAGAAGCATTGGCTTTCCCAAAAATCCTTCAAAGTCAGTGAAGATCCTGCCCGCAAAAAATATTATCTGCTGGAAATGTTCCCTTATCCTTCCGGAAGAATTCATATGGGGCATGTAAGGAATTATACCATTGGAGACTTGATCGCCCGCTTTAAGAGAATGTTTGGCTTCAATGTTTTGCATCCAATGGGTTGGGATGCTTTTGGCCTGCCTGCAGAGAATGCTGCATTAAAACATGACACCCATCCTGCAGAATGGACCTATGAAAACATAGATTACATGAAAAATCAGCTCCAGAGAATGGGCTTCAGTTATGACTGGGACAGAGAGTTAGCTACCTGTGATCCGGAATATTATCGATGGGAGCAGTTATTTTTCATCAAAATGTATCACAAAGGCCTGATTTACCGTAAAATGACCTCGGTTAACTGGTGTCAATCCTGCCAGACTGTCCTGGCAAATGAACAGGTCGTTGACGGTCTTTGTTGGCGATGTGACAATCAAGTACTGCCTCAGGATATGCATGGCTGGTTTTTTCGCATTACCGATTACGCTGAGGAGCTTTTAGCCGAATGTGACAATCTAACTGGCTGGCCTGAAAAAGTCCTCACCATGCAGCGCAATTGGATCGGTAAGAGCGTTGGTGCTGAAATAGATTTCCCTGTTGAGAATACCGAACATGTACTTAAAATCTTTACCACAAGGCCGGATACGATATTCGGGGCTACCTTCATGTCTGTTGCTCCTGAACACCCCCTTGTCGAATTGAGCAAAAACACTGATCAGGCTGATAAGGTTGCCAATTTTGTGGCCAAAACAAAAAAAGCCAGACAACAGCAAAAACCTGAAGAGGAAGTTGAGAAAGAAGGTGTTTTTATAGGACAATATTGTATCAATCCCTACAATGGGAACCGCATCCCGATATTTACAGCAAATTTCGTTCTCATGGAGTATGGCACAGGTGCTGTTATGGCAGTCCCGGCACATGATCAAAGAGATTTTGAATTTGCCGAAAAATACAGCCTGCCTGTCAAAGTTGTTGTTCAACCTGCCGACGAACAACTTGTTGCCTCAGAGCTTTCAGCAGCATATGAGGAACCAGGCATATTGACTCATTCCGGGCAATTCGACGGATTGACTTCAGAAGATGGAAAGAGAGCCATAACTGCCTTTGCGGAAGAAAATGGTTTTGGCAGCTCCAAGACAACTTTCCGACTCAGAGACTGGGGAATTTCCCGGCAGCGTTACTGGGGCACTCCGATCCCCATGTTACATTGCAACAAGTGCGGTATACAACCCGTGCCTGAAAAAGACCTGCCGGTTCTCCTGCCCATTGACGCTAAACCGGACAAAAGTGGGCGCTCTCCTCTCCATACTCTCGAAAATTTTTATAAAACAACCTGTCCTGTATGTGGAGGAGAGGCAAGGCGTGAAACGGATACCATGGATACATTTGTGGAATCTTCCTGGTATTTTGCGCGTTATGCCTGCCCTGATTATACTGATGGCCCACTCGACAAAGCCAGGGTCGATTACTGGCTGCCGGTTGATCAGTATATCGGTGGAGTAGAACATGCTATTCTTCATCTTCTCTATGCCCGCTTTATCACAAAAGTTCTCCGTGATCTTGATTATATTTCCAGCCCTGAGCCGTTTGAGAATCTGCTGACCCAGGGTATGGTCATAAAAGACGGGGCAAAGATGTCTAAGTCCAAAGGCAATGTTGTTGACCCGAATAAACTTGTTGAGAGATATGGTGCTGACACTGTCCGCCTATTCAGCCTTTTTGCCGCCCCACCTGAACGGGACCTTGAATGGAGTGATCAAGGGGTTGAGGGAGCATCCCGTTTTTTAAACAGGGTCTACCGTTTTGTAGAAAATAATAAGGACCAGATAGCAAGCGCTGCAAACCAGATTCCCGGGGAACTTGATGAAAAAAGCAGGGCCCTTCACAGAAAGACCCACCAAACTATTCGTAAGGTTACTCGGGATCTGGAAAACGAGTTCCATTTCAATACTGCCATCAGCGCTGTCATGGAGCTGGTAAATTTACTTTTATCCCCGTCTTCAGATGAGGTCGGGTATAATATAGCACTACCGGTTATTAAAGAAGCAGTGGACACTACACTCCTGCTTCTTTATCCAATGACA
>Ga0209013_10003125_pt1 | contig 14827 bp, 15 predicted proteins | sample Cruoilmetagenom2_FD_187291 | JGI IMG/M metagenome (GOLD analysis project Ga0209013, IMG submission 187291) | Oil polluted marine microbial communities from Coal Oil Point, Santa Barbara, California, USA - Sample 2 (SPAdes) (version 2) | ecosystem: Environmental > Aquatic > Marine > Oil seeps ... | reverse complement strand
CATGCGCCGCCATTCGTTCTTCGCCAACTCGATGCGCTTGTGTTCAAACTTTTCGCTTGTGGAGACGCTGCCCCAGAAGTGATGCCAAAGCTCGTTGGAGGCGCGAATTTTCCGGACAATTTTATGACGCCATTCCTTGGGCACATGGCAGTCCGGACAGGAAGCACGCACACCTGAGCGATTAGAAAAGTGAACCGTAGTGCGGTACTCGTTGTACACGTTGTCTTCCATTTCGTGGCATGAGATGCAGAATTGCTCGGTGTTGGTGAGTTCCATTGTCCAATTGAACCCGCCCCAGAACACGATGCCTCCGACGAAGCCACACAGCAGAAGCGTGCCGAGCGCGGTGGCCGGCGCCGGTCGCCAGAACCAGGCCCACCGAGCCTTGGCCCAACCGAACAGGCTGCCGCTGTCGCTGTGATTGGTACCGTTGTCCCGATTTGCCATCTTGATCCCCTCATTCTGCGAGAATGTTCGAAACTTGCGCACCAAAGTGGGTGATTGTTCACTTCACCTCGGTGGCGTTCTTGAACACGTTGTCTACGAGAGGCTGAGCGTCCGCCTGAGGGACGTGGCACTGCTGACAGAAATACCGCGTACCGGCAATTTCATCCAAGCGCGCACCTTGGCGGTCGACATAGTGAGTTTCTGAGACCTTCGGAGCCTTAGCTTTGATGTGCCCGGGCCAGTCATGACACTCCATACACCGGTTGTTCGTCGGCGTAATCTGGTAGCCCGTGATCTTATGCGGGATGAGCGGCGGCTGCTGCCGATAGGCCCGCCCAAAACCGCCATCGCTTACCGATTGGCGTCGAATGTCGGGCGCCTTATTGATCCGGTCCAGGACTTCGCCGCCGCCCAGCGATTTGAGGCGCTCCGATGCATCCTGTGCGATACCTATGCCGATGACGGCAAATCCTGCTGCCAGGGAAAGTGCCAGGAGCCTGACGTGCACACCGATAGTTTTCTTCATGGTTCGCTCCTTGGGTCAGAGCACCCGGCTGGTCAGGTGGATTCCTTGGGGCTGCAGTTCAATTCGATACCGTCCGCGGGCATCGCTGAGGTCACGCGAGTATCAAAGCGATGGGTGAATGTGAAAACGCGTTCGGGACACACGTCGATGCACCGCCCGCACGCCGTGCAATCCCGACTTGTGATGACGGGACCCGTGCCGGTTTTTGCGCCTTTTAGTGCCGGTGAAATGACATGCATTTCCGGGCAGACAATGTAGCAGTCCATGCAGTCGTCGCAGCGTTCGCGATTGCGCGCGGACACACGCAGAAGAGCCGTTGCATTCAAAAGCCCGTAGAACGCGCCGACGGGACAAACATGACCGCACCAGCCCTGTTTGGCGACAAAAACGTCAAACAGAAAAATCGCGGCGATTGTCATGAGGCCCCAGGAGACGCCGAACAAAAGCCCCCGGTAAAGGCCGGTGATTGGGTTTATGAGTTCAAAGATAATCGTTCCAGTTGCGGCCGATGAAATTAGGACTGCGCCAAGCACCCAGAGACGAGCTTGAGGGTTTAGCGTCCAACCTTTTCCGACGCCGATCTTGCGTCGGCACCAGGCGGCGAGGTCAGTCACCGGATTGATCGGGCAAACCCATGAGCAGTATATGCGTCCGCCTATCAGAAGGTAGGCCACGACCACGATGAGTGCGCCGACGATCGCATTCGTTTCCGGAATGTGCTGGGCCAGGATGCTCTGCACAAAAATGAGGGGATCCGTCAGCGGCAGCACGTCTAGTGTCAAGCTGGACGCCAGCGTACCCTTGGCGATCCAGAAGCCAAACCAGGGCCCTGTTGCAAACAGCATGAAGAAGCCGAGTTGAACAAGGCGCCGCGCGATCAGCCAGTGATTGGCAGCAAGAAAACCATGCATCCGACGCGCTTCAAGTCCCGGGATCCTTTCCGTGGTCATTCTCGGGCTCCCGGGATCTTGGATAGAGGTGGGGCCGGGACACGATCAGGAAGATCGATAATGTCGGGCACCAGCTCTTCGCCCGCTTTCTTCTTTTCTTCCCAGCCCAGCCGGTAATGAGAACCAAGTTTACCCTTGGCCAGTTCAACCGGAAGAACCTTGATGGCAGCGACTTCAAGCACGCACGATTTTTCGCATTTCCCGCAACCGGTGCAGTAGTCAGCGTGAACTACCGGTTCGAAGATGGCATGCTTTTGCGTGCGCTGATTGTGGGTGCGCTCAAGCGTTATCGCCTTATCGATCACGGGGCATACCCGGTAGCAGACGTCGCAACGCAGCCCCAGCATGTTAAGGCACGTCTCCCGGTCGACGAGTGAGGCGATGCCCATCTTGGCATCTTCGATCTTATTCAGACTGTGGGAGAGCGCACCCGTTGGGCAGGCTTGAGCACACGGTATGTCGTCACACATCTCGCAAGGCACGTCACGTGCGATGAAATAAGGTGTTCCGATAGTCGGCCCGTCGCCAATTTCGGCAAGCCTGAGCGTATCGTATGGACAGTCGCGTACACATAGGCCGCAACGAACGCAGGCCGACTGGAAGTCGCCTTCCGGCAAGGCACCTGGCGGGCGAAGCGCCTCAGCCGGGAGCGACTTCGACTGCTTAGCGAGACCGGCCAGCGCGGTTCCGACCACCGCAGCACCTGCGGCATACTTCGCCATCTCAACCAAAGCCCGCCTTCGTGCCGGGTCGACCGGTCTGCCATCCTTATCCTTCTTGGGCGCCATACAGACCTCAAGCGCAGGTGGAAAGGGGAGCAAAGATGGGGACCGGGCTGCCACACACTTTGCCCATCAGGCTTTCTCCAGCCTGCAAGCGCATTTCTTGAAATCGGCCTCCTTTGAAATCGGACAAGTCGCATCAAGCGTCAGCTTGTTCACGAGTTGACTCTCATCGAAGAAGGGGAAGAACACGAGGCCCTTGGGCGGCTTGTTGCGGCCCTTTGTTTCGACGCGCGTGATGACTTCCCCGCGTCGCGTGACGACCTTGACCGATTGACCACGGTGAAAGCCGCGTGACTCGGCGTCTTCGGGATGCATGAACAGCACCGCATGTGGCACGGATCGGTGAAGCTCCGGCACGCGACGCGTCATCGTACCCGAATGCCAGTGTTCGAGGACGCGGCCTGTAGATAGCCACAGGTCAAATTCAGTGTCCGGGCTCTCTGCCGCAGGCTCGTAGGGGCAGAATATGATGCGCGCTTTATTGTCCGGTCGGCCATAGAAGGCGACACTTTCACCTGCCTTAACGTATGGATCATACCCTTCCCTGAACCGCCAGAGCGTTTCCTTTTCGCCGACAACAGGCCAGCGCAGTCCGCGTGCTTTGTGATAGAGCTCGAAAGGCGCAAGGTCGTGCGCCTTGCCACGACCAAACGAGGCATACTCCTCGAAAAGCCCCTTCTGGATGTAGAAGCCGAAGGCGCGAGCCTCGTCGTTTTCGAAGCCTTTCTGCGTTTCTTCCAGCGGGTACTTGTCAACCGCGCCGTTGCTGTAAAGAACGTCATAAAGCGTCTTGCCTCGATACTCTGGCTTCTTGGCGAGCAGTTCCTCAGGCCAGACATCCTCCACCTTAAAGCGTTTCGAGAACTCAACCGTTTGCCACAGATCCGAACGCGCCTCGCCAGGTGCCGTGACCTGCTGGCGCCAGAATTGCGTGCGGCGTTCGGCGTTGCCATAAGCCCCCTCCTTTTCCATCCACATGGCGGTCGGGAGAATAAGGTCCGCCGCCAATGCCGTGACGGTCGGATAAGGATCGGAGACGACCACGAACGTTTCTGGATTGCGGTATCCCGGATAACCCTCCTCGTTCATATTGGGTGCGGTCTGCATGTTGTTCGCGCACTGCACCCAGTAGGCTTTGAGCTTCCCATCCTTCAGCATGCGGTTTTGCAGAACCGCATGGTAGCCCACCTTCCCAGGGACGGTTCCTTCCGGCAGTTTCCAGATTTCTTCCGCCTTCTTGCGGTGCGCAGCCTTCGTTACGACCATATCGGCGGGCAGACGATGCGCGAAGGTGCCGACTTCGCGGGCCGTCCCGCAGGCCGACGGCTGCCCCGTCAGCGAGAACGGACCGTTGCCAGGCTCTGAGATCTTCCCGACCAACAGATGCACGTTGTATATTAGGTTGTTGGCCCAAGTCCCGCGCGTATGCTGGTTGAAGCCCATTGTCCAATAGGAAACGACCTTCTTTTTCGGGTCAGCGTAAAGTTCAGCCAGGCGCTCCAGATTTTGCGGCTCGACGCCGGAAAGCTTGGACACATGCTCAAGCGTGTAGGGCGCAACGGCAGCGGCGTACTCTTCAAACGAGATCGGTTTCACACCGCCGGCCTTGGCGGCGTTCTTTGCGTCTTTCTGGAGGGGATGTGTCGGCCTGAGCCCATAGCCGATATCAAGATTCGTCGTGTTGAAGTTGACGTGCTTGTCGACGAAGTCCTTGTTGACCCGACCGGTTTTGATAATGTGATTGGCAATGTAGTTGAGGATCGCAAGATCGGTCTGCGGCGTGAAGATTATGCCGTTGTCGGCTAGTTCGAATGAGCGGTGCTTGAACGTCGACAGAACGTGCACTTCGCAACCCTCGTGGGTTAGGCGACGGTCTGCGAGGCGTGACCATAAAATCGGGTGCATCTCGGCCATGTTGGAGCCCCACAGGACGAAGGCATCGGCCTTTTCCAAATCATCGTAGCAACCCATTGGCTCATCGATGCCGAAGGTACGGATAAAGCCTGCCACGGCGGAGGCCATGCAGTGGCGCGCGTTTGGATCGATGTTGTTTGTGCGGAAGCCTGCCTTCAACAGCTTTGCGGCAGCGTAACCTTCCCAAACAGTCCACTGGCCGGACCCAAACATGCCAACCGCGGTCGGTCCGTCCTCCTTCAAGACGGTCTTGAATTTCTCGGCCATCACCTCAAAAGCCACGTCCCAGGTCACCGGAGTGAATTCGCCGTTCTTGTCATACTTTCCGTTTTTCATGCGCATGAGCGGCTTGGTCAGCCGGTCTTTGCCGTACATGATCTTGGCGAGAAAATAGCCCTTGATGCAATTCAGCCCGCGATTGACGGGAGCGTCTGGATCACCCTGGGAGGCGACAATGCGACCCCCTTTCGTGCCGACCAGGACGCCACAGCCGGTGCCGCAAAACCTACAGACGCCCTTATCCCACCGGATGCCGCCGGTAGCCGCCTGCGCCGTTTCCGATCGGACCGGTAGTCCCGCTGCGGCAGCAGTTGCAGCCGCGGCGCTGGCCTTCATTACATCGCGGCGGTTCAGGTTTGTTGTTTTGTCGGTCATAAACGTGCACCCTCAATGCGCCAAAGTCCCGTCAGCGACGTCATCGGCCGGTTCAAACTGATGGTAGACAAGCGTAGCGGAGATAATCCCGTCCAGATTGTGAATGCTGGTCAGCGTATCGATGGACAGCGCGTCATCGGTATCTTCAACCGTAATAACGATGCGACCGCCCTCGAGCGTATGGTGCACCTCAACACCGTCGAGCCTTGAAAGCGCTTGGACGACGGCTTCGCACCTGGTTGGCAAGGCGTGGACCAGTACGCCGCACATATTCATAAGGGAACTTCCATTGACGATTGTTCTGACATCGACAGAGCGCCCACGGGGCAGTGCGAAACGCAGACGCCGCAGCCGGTGCAGCAGTTCTCATCAATGACAAGGCTAGCGCTCCCACCGAGTTTTGGCCGAAAGCGAAGGGCATCGTATTCGCACGCGTCATAACACATGCGGCAGGCGACACCTTTGGCTTCCACACACGCCGTTGAGACAAGCGCGTATAGCATCCAGGGTTTGCCCGTCCTTTCGCTTGGCTCGATAAAGCAATCAGCCTCACATGCCTCCGCACACCCTCCACAGAACGTACATCCGTCCTTGCTGAAGGATATAATCGGGTAACCGGCGTGGCCCCTTATGATGATCTCTTGCGGGCAGGCATCCTGGCATTTGCCGCACTGCGTGCATGATTCGGTGAATGCATATTCGTCGCGCGCCCACGGGGGTCGGTGTTGCACGCCGCCGCCACGAACCCCACCAAACAGTTCTCGTCGTGTCTGCGCAACCGGCACCGGGCGCCTCCCATTCCGGAGTGTTTCCGGCTCAGATGGAAACACTCTGCATCATTTCGCACACGCCATTGCTCGACTCGATCGAGCACGATCGTTTGATATACAGTCCATCTCAAACAATCATGCTCCACTGCCTCCAGCGCCTTAGCTCCGGGCTCGCGCGAGCGCGGGGCCGCAGCCGGTATGGCAATCTGAATAAATCAGAAAGTCGCTAGTTCAGATGGTGATATTGGCCCAGAACAAGATCAATCTAGTTGACGCAGATCAATCGGCGCGGCTTCGATCTGGTACATCAGGCCGCATCAAGGGGCTCTCTCCGGCTGCCAGTGAAGAGCCTGCAGACCCAGGTCATTGCCCCGGCAGAGGTTAGGCTGTCGTCAAGGTTTCGGTGGTGAAACGTTTTCCGAGAAGGCGCAGGGGCGACACACCGATATCATTAACGACGGACAATCTGCACTTAGCCTCGCCGCTGTCGACACGAAGATCGTTGTCATTACGCACGATATCAACCAGGCAGAGCGGATTGCCGACGACATCAAACTCCCAACAGACGATGAAGACGCGCATCCCTTGTCTTGAAGTGATTCACGAACCAATCTCGCACTGCATGCCCCAGAGAGGCCTCATAGTCGAGAAACTCACCGGCTTCAACCTTGTCCATAATGTCTCTTAGATCGTCCAAGAGTTTCTCGTGATCGGACTTATGCGCGAGGTATTCATCGTATTGGTGTTTGCGCATCACCGTCTCTTCGAGCGCGAAATGCGCGGAAATCTTAGCGAAGACTTCACCGAGGAACGCGCTCACTTCTTCCTGCGACGCACCTGCTCCTAACTTTGCGTGCAACTCGTTGAGGAGTTCCACTAACTCCTTGTGCTCGTGATCGACCTCAGCAACGCCGGTCTCGAATTCCCTACGCCATTCAATGAGTGTCATAGCACACCTCTAATCAGTAGAAGACAAATCCGCCCTCATCGACGCTGAAGTCAATGGCGAGACTCTGGTGCGGTTTTAGCTCGACGCTGGCCTTTTTCTCATAGTCGAAGCCATCCGATTTCGGCGTGTCTCTGAGCCGAGCCGTGATGATATGATGTCCCGCCGGCACCACGAACTTCTGATATACGCGAGCAGCCCCGTCGCGGTACAGCCCGGCCGGCTCAACAACGGCATCGTAGGCCTGTTTTTCATCGATCAGAAGTTGAATCCGTATTGGCACCCGTTCCCGCTTGCAGGTATTTGGGCGCCGTTTGTTGGGTGGAAGATCTGCAATCTCTTTCGATGATAGCCGCCGACACTTTTCCCTTCGCTGCGCACTGTGCGCCAAGCTGAGTTTGATCTGTGCTGTCTCAGGAGCAAACTGCTCGTAGCGCGGCCAGCTTGCGAGCGCGCCAACGGCGACGCAAAGCGCGCCATAAATGAAAAACTGGCCGACAAACTGCGCGGTTCTAGACATGGACCTGCTCCTGGTCTTCAGTCTCTCTATCTGCACGTAAGGGCTTTCGCGGTTTCATTTCGTCGAGAGTATTGGCAAACTCCAAAAGCAATTGATTGAGAGTTTTTCCACCAAGACGGCCTACCCAAAACACCTTGACTTGGTCCTTGGTAACACGAGCGCGCAGGCGCGGGTCCCGCTCTCGCGCGAGGCGCCCATTCGTCCATTGGATCCCGAAACGGTAATAGCAGCTATTTTCGCGGCAGCCTGCCAGCGCAACGCCATCGGCGAGGCCCCTTGACAACGTGTAATCGATGAAAGCTGGCGGCAATTGTCCAATGCAGCGAACAGAAACGGTGGCGACCTTATCGCTCAAAACCGACAGTTGAGGCAGGCACGGTTCGCATCCGAAGACAATGATACGCTGAGAGCCTGTCAATCCTTCGGCGGCGGCATGAAGCGCTGTTCGCAGGTCTGCCATGTTGTGGTCGGGCAGATCGATCCCTGCAACCAATTTCGAACCACGGCGAAACGGCATAGACGTGGGACAAGAGCCCGCACAAATGCCGCAAGACGTGCATAGAGACGCGTTGACAACGGGCTGGCGCTCGTATGGCAGTCCGTCGGACCTCGCGACCATTGTTATTGCGCCGTAGGGGCAGTCATTGAAGCAGCGGATACAGCCATTGCAGTTGTCGAGACTGACAGCTGCAGGGGGTGGACGCCGCAGAGTGGGCAGCCACGGCATTGCCACCATGATGATGGTCAAGGTTGCAGCAGCGCTCCACGTGACCATGCCAGGCAAATTTTCGAGCAACGGATAGAGCGGCAAATAGAACCAGTCGAGACCAATCGTGCCAGGCACCTCGGCCAGGTTTGCCGGACCCTGACTGACCGCTGGATGAGCCAACGACAATGCAAGCATGGATACAAAGACGCCTACCGCCAAACCGCGCGGCGGATTAATCCGTGGCTTTATCACCCGCTGCAAATGAACCCACAGCGCAATAAGCGCGAGTAGTGGTACCGCGATATGGATGAAAATCATAAGCGTGAAAAAGCGGTCATTGAGCATGCCCGGATGGAGGAAATTGCGTGCAATGGACTCAGCAAACAGGCCAAGCCTGTCCAGCCACTCGGTGGAAACAATTGCAACATATTGAGCCAGCCTGTCCCATACGAGCCAATAGCCGGTGATCCCCGAAATGTAGATCATGATAAGGACCAGCACGCCCGTCACCCAGCTGAACCAACGCACCCCGCGATATCGGTCCAAGCTGAATTCTCGTGCAAGATGCAGCAGCATGACAATCACCAGACCGTCAGATGCATAGCGGTGCAGGCTGCGCATGACGCCTGCAGCATACCACTGCTCATTAGTCATATACTCAACGGAGGAATAGGCTTCGCGAACACCGGTGTCGAAGAAGATGTAGAGGTAAATGCCTGTGGCGGTGATCACCCAATAAAAAAAGAAGCCAAGTGCGCCAAGGTTGAGAATCGGGTTCCACTGAGCAGGAAAAAAACGCCCCAGCGCGTTCTCCAAGTGGTCGAACGCGAAGCGAAGCACACGGCGCATAAGACTCATATAAGACTCATTACGAAGGTCCCGGACTGTTCTCGCTGGCTCTTTTCCATTCGCGCACGAGCACGAAGAACACCAGCCCGAGACAGGCAAGTCCTATGGCCACGCCGATAAACAGCGAATAGTTGAAATAGTAGCGGCCTGTGCGCGGATCGTAAACAGTGCAGTAGTACTTGACCCGGTCGATCAGTCTTTCAAGAGATTGAACGGGGGCATTTGTCCTGAAGACCAGATTCTTAAGCGGTTCAACGATAACTGGAGGGTCAAAAACCGCACCATAGACTTGCCCATGAAGCCGACCCTCAGCATTGACAAGGCTCACTTGCGAAAAATGATCAAACCCGCCCGGTCGACTGAAAAAGCCGAAGCCGACCGCATGTGCCAGCGCATCCAAGCTGACCTGATCCGCAGCAAGAAACTTCCAATTCGGCATGTCGGCCCCACGGGTCCGGGCAAACGACTTCAACTTTTGCGGCGTGTCCTGGCGAATATCGAACCCAACCGTGATGACTGCGAAGCTGTCAGAGCCAAGTGCTTCGCTCGCCACCTCCACGGCCGGTACCAAGTTCTCTATGAGCGTTGGACAGACATTCACGCAGCCGGTGTAGACGAGCGTGACGAGAAGCGGTTTACCGCGATAGTCCGACAAGCGGACGGTCTGTCCTTCTGTATCAGTGAAGACGATATCGGGAAGCGCCCTTCCTTTGGCTTCCTCGGACATCTTTAGAAGTTTCTGCGCGCGTTCCTTGTCCTGCGCACTGGCATCGGCCTTAAAACACATAAGGGCACCGACAAGGGCGATGACGACAACCAAGAAACGCATTAGGCCCCCAGCGCAATGAGGCGTTCGAGTCCGATGCCGGTCAAGAGCAGAGTCAGCTGAGCAAGCGAAGCAAGGAAGTTCTGTATGGCACGCCGTTTCGTGGGCTCGCGCGCAAGTCTTATGCTCGTGGAGGTAAACAGCCCCCCCCCTGCCATCGCGAAGCCGAGATAAACCCAACCCATTCCGTAGAGCGCCGGCAGGAGGGCAACGAGCGAAAGTGCAACCGTATGGGCCAAGATGACCCGCGCACATGCCCGATCACCGACAATTACGGGCAACATTGGTACGTGGCTTTCTTCGTAGTCCTTGTGAGCCGCAATCGCGAGGCTCCAGAAATGCGGCGGCGTCCATAAGAAGAGAACGATGGCCAGAAGTATCGGCGCTGCAGCAAGCGAAGGATCGACGGCCGCCGCGCCGGCAAGAACGGCAAAGCTGCCCGCTAGTCCCCCAACGACAATGTTGATCCAGGTCCGTCGCTTCAGCCACACCGTGTAAACGATGCCATATGTAAAAGCACCCAGGAACGTATACAACGCCGCCGACGTGTTTGACGACAGCGCAACCATTCCCACGGCCAACCCCAGTAGGGCAACTATGCCGATGAGCCATGTCGTATCAGCTTGCAGACGTCCGCTAGCGAACGGCCGCCCTGCCGTGCGCGCCATCAATGCGTCAAGATCTGCCTCAGCCCATTGGTTGAAAGCACCGGCCGCGCCCGCCGCAAGAAATACGCCAACAGCCAAAGTCACGACTTGCGATGCGCTAGGCATAACCCCCGGCGTAATAGCAATCCCTCCCAGAGCGCTCGCCATAATTGATACCGCGATCCGCGGTTTGAAGATGCCAATGAACTCTTTCGCAGAGACGGCGCCCCGCAACGCTGGCTCCCTTACGCTTGCCGCTGACGTCATACCCTGTTCTCCTGATGCGAGAGGATAAGACTGCACCCACGGCTTATGGCTCAGCTTAACGGCCAGATTTCCGACAGGTACTTCCAATTGACGAAGTAGTAGAGCACGAAGGAAACAAAGAAGACGGACACCAGAATATATGTTCCCGGTAAGCGCCAAAAATGAGCGCTTCCGTAAGTTGATACTGCATCCGTCATTTGCTTCTCGGGCATCGGGCCCAGGCTCTCAATAACGTTGTCTGCGGTAACCGGCTTGCCCCACAGCACGGTCCCAACCGCAATAAGGACAAACAGAAGGCCGCCGATTGACGCCAGGATCGCAGACATGCCGTTGAGCCCAAGCATCAAGTGTGCCGCCGCTGGATACTTGAATGACATGATCGCATCGGCAAAGGTGATGTCCCAGTGACGGCGTGCGACGCCAAGTGTACCTGCTCCCATCATGAACAACGATATGCCGGCGACGCCGATCCCGAAGAGGTACGGTTGGATTCTTGCCAGTTTTGGCCACACCACCTGTTTCTGGAAGATCAGCGGCAACAACAGGTAGGTGATCGCCATGAAGGCGAGTGTTGTTCCACCCACGACGGTCGCATGAAAATGCCCCGGCACATAGATCGTGTTGTGGAGCATAATGTTGAGCTGTTCGGTTCCGAGCATCACGCCGGAGATCCCACCAAGGAAACCGAATATTATGAGCGACAAGAACATGCCGGCAAAGGCCGGATTGGCCCAAGGCGCTTTGCGGAGCCACTCGAACGCCCCCCGCGTATAGCCATTGATCCGCTGCGCTGCTTCGGTCGCACCAGTCACGGTAAAGCCGTGGATCATCGAAGCAAGAACGGCGAGATAAATCGCGTAGGACGTGTTGAAGATTTGCCATTCCTCAGACAGCCCCGGCTCCACCAACATGTGGTGGGCGGCTGCAAGCTGAAGAAAAAAGATGTAGAGCAAGAATGCGAACCTGCTCACCTTCTCCGACAAGGGCTTGGCACCGAGCAAAATCGCAATAATCGCGTACCAGATGGACACGTGGACGGCAACATTGATCTGCTGGGACCCGTGGCCCATTGCCCACCACACCAACTTGTACATCACCGTGTCGATATGGGAGATGTAGCCAAGTGACCAAAGCCACGTAGGAACCAAAATGATCGCACCCGAGGCGATCGAGAAAATTGCGATGATGCACGCGGTCAACGCACCAAACGTCACCAGCGGAATTGAACCTTCATATGTCTTTTCATCCTTTGCGATCACCAGCGTGCCGAGGAAGATGAAGCACCCGATGAGTGCGCCGACCGCGAATAGGATGAGCCCCAGATAGAAGTTGGGGCTTGCCTGCATCGGCACATAACTTGTGAACATCACGCTAGAATCGCCCTGGAGCACCGCCACGATCGTAAGAATTGGACCAACGAGCATCATAACGAATGCCACCCAAGCGAGCCTGGGCGTGGCCAAGCGGCAACTCAAAAGCACGGCGGACGCGAAATAGAGCACCGCTATCTCGAAAAAAATAATCCAGACCAACAGCACAATAAGACCGTGCGCCGTAAGAGCGAGATAGAATAGATCTGCTGGCAACAAGTGTACCGCCTGCCAGCGCGTTAGAGCCACCAGCAAGCCAAAAAGCCCGCCAATGGCGAGGAAGACGATGGCGGCGACGGCATTGGCCTTGATCAGCTTCTGAGCCGCAAGATCAATCTTGAGACCGGTAGCGGGGCAGGTGCGAAACTTGGCCGCGATCCCACCGATAATTTGTGTATCAACAGCAGCAATGGCCATGACTGCGCCCTCTACCTCTTTAACGTGGAGCGCCCTTCTCAACGACGTAAATGCGGCCGATCATCGTGTGATGACCGATGCCGCAAAACTCGTTGCAGACGACGCTGAAGGTTCCGGTTTCTGTAGGTGTCAACGTGAGCACGTGCTCAATGAAAGGGTGCACCTGGATGTTAATGTTCACAGGCTGAAGCGAAAAGCCGTGCTGATAGTCCATAGACGACAAGTGCAGTCGGTAGCTTTCACCTTTTTCTAGCTCGAGCACCGGCCAGAATTGCCAAAGCCGTGCCAACATATAGATGTCGCCACCGGCGGGTGGGCGCACCACGGGTATTCCGGTGTCACCTTCTTCACGGACTTGGAATTTCTCTGCAAATGCCTCCGTTTTGGCCTCAAACGCCGATGGATCGATCCGGTAAGCCGTGGTGGAGAGGTTCTGCTGCCCATAAATGTGCCAATAGATCATCATTGAAAACATGATGACGCCCCACAGGAAGGCGATCGCGATCCAAATGATTTCGTCCTTTCCGAGCTTCTCGTTCCACCAGATGCGTTGCTCGGGAGGATGAATTGCCATGACCATTACCCCCTATTTGGCGATCGGAATCTGTGTGAGCTCGATTAACCCCCACAGAATGTAAAAGACCGTTGGCATCGTGACGCCGATGAAAAGCAGCAGAAACGGATTATCGAGTATGCGCTGCATCACTGGGATGCGTACGGAGGCCTCGGGCGCTTCTTCGGTCGCCTTCTTGGTGCCATTGGCCATGGCGCGTCTCCTCAGCTTTTGGGAATAAGGACGTGCTTAAGGGTGAATAATGCGCTGCGACGACCGTCGTTGCCTTGACCGAAGTCAAACGAAGCGGGGCTAACTGTCGGCACCATAGCCCGTGTTGCCGACAGCATCTGTCCTGGCTTACGCTCCGCTTCGGCTGGCCCAGACGCTGACTCACAAGCGATGCCATCTAACTTAGAAACTTGAATCGCTTCGTTGGGCAGGCCAGTGAAAGAGGAGGTGTTTTCACTCTACGTGTAGAGCGGAGCTCACGATGCGGACGGATGTCGGCCCCAACCGAGAAGCGCCACTGCCATGATCACATCTGCCCAACGAATCCGCGCCTATCGGGGACCGGCGCTGCTGAGCTACGGGTTCCGGCCCTTCTTCCTCGGGGGCGCGATCTGGAGTGCTGTCGCCGTTGGTCTCTGGCTGCCGATGCTCGCGGGCTCTCTTGCGCTACCGACAGCGTTCAGTCCGTTGGAGTGGCATATCCACGAGCTACTCTACGGGTTTCTTCCGGCCATCGTGGCAGGGTTCCTGCTAACGGCGGTCCCCAACTGGACCGGACGCCTTCCCGTGACCGGACGGCCGCTGCTGATCCTTTTCCTCATCTGGGTCAGTGGGCGTGTCGCCATATTGACCTCAGCACTAACGGGATTGTGGTTCGCGGCCATTGTTGATCTTGCGTTCCTCGCCGCGATGATCGTCGTGATCGCTCGCGAGCTCATCGCCGGGCGCAATGTAAAAAATGCGCGCGTACTACTGCTGGTTGGCGTACTGTTCGTCGGAAATGCGATCTTCCAGCTTGAAGCGGCTTTGGGTTTCGGAGAAGGCTATGGAACACGAACAGGCATCGCCGCGGCCGTGCTGCTTATCATGCTCATCGGCGGTCGGATTATTCCAAGCTTCACACGCAACTGGCTGGCGAAACGCGTGCCGGGCCGATTGCCGATTTCCTTCGGTGGGTTTGATGTCTTCGCCATTGTTGCAGGCGCGATCGCCTTAGCAAGCTGGATCGCAATGCCGGACTCGACTGGGACTGCTGGCCTTTTGGCGATTGCAGGAGCTGTCCATACGATCCGCGTGGCGCGTTGGGCTGGCGAACGAACGGCTCCTGAATTGCTGCTCCTTGTGCTGCATGCGGGTTACGCATTCGTGCCGGTGGGCTTCTTTCTCGTCGCGCTTGCGATTGCCGGGCCGAACATCGTACTTCCGAGCGGTGCGCTTCATGCCTGGACGGTTGGAGCCTTTGGTCTGATGACGCTCGGTGTAATGACGCGCGCAAGCCTAGGCCATACTGGGCGTCCGGTGACGGCAACGCGGCCCATCGCGCTGATCTATGCGGCGGTGCTCGCAGCGGCCATCGCGCGCATCGTTGCGGCATTCGAAATCGCGCGCACGCCGATGCTACAGACATCGGCCATAGCTTGGGTTATCGCATTTGGAGGCTTTGCG
>Ga0209013_10003124_pt1 | contig 14834 bp, 13 predicted proteins | sample Cruoilmetagenom2_FD_187291 | JGI IMG/M metagenome (GOLD analysis project Ga0209013, IMG submission 187291) | Oil polluted marine microbial communities from Coal Oil Point, Santa Barbara, California, USA - Sample 2 (SPAdes) (version 2) | ecosystem: Environmental > Aquatic > Marine > Oil seeps ... | reverse complement strand
AAATATTAATGGATGCTTTTGGTGACACCGAAGATGAAGTACATACGATGATTGACTTTAACGAATCAAATGCTGTGCGACATGTATACATAGCGAAAATAGATAATGAAGTTGTTGGGACCGTGACAGTTGTAGAAGAAGGCCAAAACTTATGGGTGACAGCTTTAGCTACTGATCCAGTGCACCAAGGAAAAGGCATAGGATCAGCCCTTTTGGCATTTGCCCAAGCAGAAGGGAAGAGAAGGGCATGTCAATCTGTCATGTTGGACGTGGAAATCGACAATGATAAGGCGCTTTCCGTGTATGAAAAAGCAGGATTTCAGTCCATGTTCCAAGTTGACTATTACGTAAAAGCATCCTCTTAATGAGAATACGGAAAAATTTTAAGAAGCGGAAGCGTCCATTCCTTGATAAGTCGTGGAATGGCTCGCTTCTTATTTTGTTCAAATTGATTTATACCCGTTCACCCAGTATTACCCAAAATACTCTCAAATGGAGCAGATATAGTACTTTCAGTTTATCGCTTCTTGAACATGGTAGGGCCGATACACAGTTACATTTGCAAAGGCATATATCATACATACAAGCTGACATCTTTTGAAGTCCTACAATGGAGAGTTAGATTTAAACTTTTGAAAGGAAGATAGAGTGTTCACAAAATCCACTGCTGCCCTTATATCATTGGTCGTGATCTGGGGTGTAAGTTGGCCGATCTATAAATTAGCCGTTGCGTACACACCTCCATTGCTGTTCGCCGGTTTGCGCGCAATGTTGGGAGGTCTTTTACTAGCGGCGATCATCTTTAAAATGCGGAACAAACTCAATTGGCGGAAATACTGGCCGAAATACTGCATTTCAGCATTTTTCAACACCATTCTCTTTTTTGGGTTGCACACCATTGGCTTGATTTACTTGCCGGGTGGACTTTTTTCGGTTCTGGTCTATTTTCAGCCAGTTCTTCTAGGGCTGTTTGCGTGGATTTGGCTAGGGGAGAATATGACACCGATCAAGATGGTTGGTTTAATTATCGGATTCTTCGGCATTGTGGTCGTTAGTGTGGATGGACTGATTGTTCAACTATCGGCGATTGGTGTGGTTTTGGGATTACTTACTGCACTGTTTTGGGCAATTGGCGTGATTTATGTGAAGAAAGTGTCTGGCGAAGTAGATTCCTATTGGATGGTCGCAATGCAATTTACCATTGGTGGAGTTTTTCTATTAGTGTTCGGATCGTTTTTCGAAGAGTGGTCGGCAATTGAATGGAATGCCATTTTCATTTTTGGCCTGAGTTGGGGGGCGACGATGGGGATTCCAGTTGCCTACGTGATTTACTATAAATTAGTGCATTCAGGTGACGCCAGCAAAGTAGGGGCATTCACATTTTTAGTCCCCGTCATTGCCGTATACGTCAGTACTGTATTTCTCAATGAACCCATTACAATCACCTTGTTAATTGGGTTGGTGATGGTGGTCATTAGTATTTGTCTGGTGAATTATAGAGGGACATTATCGAATCGAGCAATAATATAGGGACATATAAAAAAAGCCAAGGGAGTGATGTTGTCACTTCGCTTGGCTATTTTTCAACTCAATTCAGGTTCTTGTAGTGGAGTCAATAAAAAATGCTCCCGACTCGGTCCTACTAAATGCAACTCATGCATTGGGCGGGTCATCGCAACATATAACAACTTGCGGTCGATGGCATGCTCACGAAACGGCGTGTCAATCGCCACGACAATTACGGCATCGAACTCCAGACCTTTTGCCAAATGGCTCGGTACGATGAGTAACTTTTCCTGATCAATATCGGAATGATCGCTTAGCAATTGTACGGAAAGAAAGCCTTCAAGTTGCTTCGCGACGACTTTTGCCTCTGTCGTCGTCTTACAAATGAGGGCAATGGAACGATGGCCACGGCTACGTATTTCTTCCAGTAAAGTGACGATTCGTTTCTCTTTAAGCGTAGTCATTTGATGAAATTGCGGGTCGATTCCGTGACGAACGACTGGTTCAACCAAAGGCAGGTCTTCGTCCATTTGCATCAGGATACTGTTGGCCATCTCCATGATTTCAATGGTCGTTCTGTAACTTTTTTGCAAAGTCGTATACGTAGCACGTGGGAATAGTTCGATAATCGGTTCCCACGAAGTAAGGGCGCGGTAACTGTGGATCCCTTGGGCTAAATCACCGACCATGGTAAACATATCCGTCTCTAATCCTTCTTTTAAAGCAGCCAGTTGGAACACGCTATAATCTTGCACTTCATCAATAAAGACCACGCGCATCTTCCACATATCCGAAATTCCTTTTACCTTCGCATGCATGTAATAAAGAGGGGCTAAATCCTCAATTTCCCAATACTCAATGGCATGTGTTTGAAGAAATGCATGACGTTGTTCTGCTGTCCATAGAGTCGCGTGTTGTTCAATTAAGCTGCCATTCGTCACGAATTCACGATACATCTTTTTGATATTCGCTTTTTTGAATCGTTTCATGTAACTCGCAGCGGTGGTTTTGGATTCTCTTGTAATGAGAGGAATGCGGCGGTCACGTTCATCAATATATTTGGTCACTTCCGCTTTGCGTTTTGCTGGATCACGCAGATGCAAAGCTTGATCCAGTGCGTCATCGTACTTTTTATTTAATAGTAACAATATTTCTTTTTTCTTTTGACGTACATGGGATTGTAGAATGGTTTTAATGCGTTCCAACCTTTTCTCGATCGGCATGTAAGCAAAGTCACCCAAAAATAATTTCTTTAACCTGGACCCACGCATGATGCGGTACTTTTCAATGAAGATATCCTCGAATTGATTGGCGATCGCTTTTTCATATTCAAAAAGATGGGCATCTAGTAACATCGTGTAGGAAAGTGAGCCTTTCATTTGAGAAAGCCACAGCATCATTTGGTCGGGTGCTTCTTGTTCTGTTAAAGCGGCTAGTTTCAAATTGACATCTTTTAGCTTTAATTTGATCCCCGTGGCATTCAAGACGTATTCAGCATAGGTTGTCTGGCAAATTTGCCCGACCCCTAGTTCTGGTAAAACATCGGCTATGTAATCCATAAATAATTTGGAAGGTGCTAATATCATTAATTTGTCCGCAGGGAAATGTTCGCCCATCGTATATAGAAAATAAGAGATTCGGTGCAAAGCGATAGTTGTTTTTCCACTACCTGCAGCACCTTGCACGATGATCGGTTGCTTCAAATGGGCACGAATAATTTGATTTTGCTCCGCTTGAATGGTCGACACAATTTCAGTTAAACGAACATCCGCCTTGCCAGATAGGGCTTCTTGCAGCAACTCGTCATTGGTCGTTAAATCGATGTCCCGAACGGATTGCAGCTCTCCATGTTCAATTGCGTATTGACGCTTTGAAAACAAGTGACCAGTGAATCTTTCTTCGCGTACATCGTATTCAATATCTCCGAGACGACCGTCATAGTACACATTTGCAACAGGTGAACGCCAGTCTACGATGATGGGTTCCTGTGTTTCACGATGGAATAAAGAGGTCTTGCCGATGTACAGCATCTCACTGTCTTCGCCATCTTTTTGGAAATGAATACGTGCGAAATACGGCTTTTTCTGGATCGCTTCAAGTCCTTCTTTTTGAGAGCGTGCCATTTCAAAAAAACGGGCATTCGTTAAAATATTCATATAGCTTAAACTGGAATCCAAATAATCTAAATCGGCCATAGCGTGACGAATATTTTCTTGCGCTGATTTTACATCGCGCTTCGATTCGTCGAGAAGTTTTTGCATATAGTGTTTTGTATAGGTCAGGCGCTCTTGTTCTTGTTCAAAATCAGGATGTTTCTGCATCATACAGTCCTCCGATATTTTGATATTTGCGTCCTGCAAAAAGTGATGAAAAGCGAGAGTTGCGACAATATCGCTTGATGTTGCGACAATCCAGGAGAAAGTTGCGACAAAAGAGCAGGAAGTTGCGACAATCGGACCGAAAGTTGAGACATTCCGCTTTTCTGTAATGTCTAGTTCCAAGCGCCAGCTCGCACCTTAGCTTCAGATCCTCAAGCGAAAGCAGGCTTTCGATTCGGTTCTTCCAGCACCGGTGTCGAGCTAGAGCGGCGCTTTCCGCTTTTCTTATGGGCTTTAAAAACAGAATAGAATCTTAACATAGTTTACCAGACTCAGCAATAGAATTTTTGCAAAAATGGAAGTAGTCTGTTAAAGTGTCGGGACTCATGTCATAATACAGGTAGATGAGATGAGAGTAAGTAGAGCCTTAAGGGGAATTGACAATGGAAAAGAAACCACAAGACCACGGACAAAACCGTGCAGCGCAAGGGGAAGCGGGATTACATACGGACTTTAAAGAAAATATGACGTATGGCGAATACCTTCATTTAGATAAACTATTAACGGCTCAAGATGGGTTGACGGATCACCATGATGAACCACTATTTATCATGATTCATCAAGTTTCTGAGTTATGGATGAAACTCATTTTGCACGAACTTCGAGCTGCTATCGCTCATATCGAAAAAGACGATTTACAACCAGCATTTAAACAATTAGCACGCGTCACTAAAATTCAATCCCAAATCATTCAAGCGTGGGATGTACTATCAACGTTAACTCCCGCGGAATATATGGAATTCCGATCTTCACTCGGAAATGCCAGTGGATTCCAATCATACCAATACCGCATGATCGAGTTTGCACTAGGATATAAAACAAAGCATGTGTTGAAAATCTACGAAAAAGACGAAGCACTACTAAGCATATTAACGGAAGCTTTCCATCAACCAGGATTATACGATGTGGCGATACGTAAACTTGCTCGTGCAGGCTTACCTATTGATGAAGCCATTCTAAATAGAGATGTATCAACATCATACGAGCCCAATGATAGCGTGCTAGCTGCGTGGACAACGGTTTACCGTGACGTCGATACGTACTGGGAGCTTTATCAATTAGGAGAAAAACTCGTGGACATTGAAGACTGGCTACAACAATGGCGTTTCCGTCATATGAAGACAGTGGAACGAATCATTGGATTAAAAAAGGGAACGGGCGGTTCTTCTGGTGTCAATTACTTGAAACGTGTGCTGGATCAATACTTCTTCCCAGAACTTTGGACCTTGCGTACTGAAATTTAAGGGGACTTTACTATGAAAATTTATGCACATCGCGGTTCATCCGGGACACATCCCGAAAATACTTTAGCCGCATTTAAAGCAGCTGCCGAACTCAATATTCATGGCGTCGAACTGGATGTTCATTTAACGAAAGATGGAGAACTCGTCGTGATTCATGATGAATCTATTAATAGAACATCAACGGGAGAGGGGTTTGTTAAAGATTTAACACTGGCAGAATTACGTGCGTTTGATTATGGCAGTTGGTTTGGTGATGCGTTTGCAGGAGAAAGCATTCCAACACTAGAGGAAGTATTAGCGATCTATCAAGACACGGAACATCATGTGAACATCGAATTGAAATCAGATGTTTTCCCTTATGAAGGCATAGGGGAGAAGGTAATGGCTACGATTGAAAGATTGGGCATGGCACAACGCGTCGTAATTTCTTCATTTGATCATGAAGCCATTCGGGAGTTTAAGAAAAGGGCGCCGCACATCGAAGTCGCGGTATTAACCATGGAAGTTTTGGTGGATGCATATGACTATGCACGTTTCATACCAGCGGATGCCTTGCATATCTCACTGCCCACTGCACAACGCAAAATGACGAAAGAAGCCTTATTAAAAGGGGCAATTATTCGTGTATTTACAGTAAATAAAGTGGAATATGCGCTAGCCTTACAACAACTCGGTGTTCATGCGATGTTTACTGATTTTCCCGAAGAGATGATGCAGGTGTTTAAATAAAAAAGGGGGGTTCCGTTGATGCGGAACCTCCCTTTTTTCACCATTTCGCTTTATGTTCTTCAGCACAACCGAGCATCTGTGGAATGGCAAGTCTTGATCCGTTATCTAAAATAACGAACCCGGTAAAATATCCAACCAATTGATACACACTTGATGTCACGAGTTTTGCATTTGTTTTTGCTTCCCGTTTGAAAAATGGAGTGAACGTCAGGTCAACGTCAGTCGTAAACTTTGATCGAATACGCCAAGGCTTCATGAAATCATTTTCGTCATATGTGAAAATCACATCTTCATGAATTTTGGTCATATGTCCGTCAACAAACACAGCATTTTCAGTCATCCCCGTACCGTCTGTCCATTTTCCACCAAAATTAAGTCCAATGCGCTGTTTACCCACCCGTTGAGAAGCCATCGCCCAATTCCATGATGCATCTCTAGGCCAAACGCCACGACCATAATCGAGCACAGCAAAACTTTCCTCAGAATTAAATGAATAACGTTTATCCCCGATTTTCACAGAACCACTAGTTGGTAGCGAATGATGTTTCGCTGTATGCTGGAAAAGTTGGCGGTTCCATGGAATCACCACATTTAACGAATCATCACCGATAGGATGTTCAATATGCAAATCAGCGAGAAGTAATTCACCATCAAAATCTGCAATGGTGACTGTCATATGCGTTTCGTCTTGCATATGTATAAGTTGAATCGTCATATCATTATTTGAGAACTTCACCGTTTCTAACACCTGGTTCGGCATGCGAACACGCTGACCAAGTGGGATGGTCACTGTTTTTTCATAAAAACGTTGCGTTTCGTAATCAAGGAAGTAGACGAAACAAACGGCAGCATAATCTAAATGGCTAATGGTTGCAGAAAACAAAATATCTTCTCCATATATACACCAGTAATTCCATTTTTTCTTTCGCATAAAATGGCCCTTTAAATTACTATCAATGATCGGTTTTCTTGAAAAACCAATAGCTGCTGGGTTCAAATTTCCTTTTGTATCACATAAAAGGGTTGGAGCTAAGATCTCACGCTCTGCGTGTTGTTGGACTTTCTGCATGTAGACACCCCCTCGACTATTGAATCATCGAACTATTATGATTTATAATACGTAGTATACCAAAAATTTCAAACATGGGGTATTAGCTCAGCTGGGAGAGCGTCACGCTGGCAGTGTGAAGGTCGTCGGTTCGAACCCGATATACTCCATCATCAAAAACCACTCATACCAAGGGGCTGAGTGGTTTTATTACGTGTTTTTTTACTGGTTTGTTGGGTGATTTATAAACTCTGTAATCAAATTCTGCCTTATTTGTAACAAATTTGTAATATTTGGAAGGTGGCTAGAGATTAACTCTTAAGCTCTTAAGCCGCTCTTCCAATGGTTATTTTCTTTTCCAATCATATATCTCAGCTGCCTTAAAATTATAAATAGGCTTTAGGATTGATTGTATGTCAATGGTATCTTTTGTGTTATCAATAATTTCCTGCATGGTTTTATATGCGAATGGAGATTCATCGATTGTGTCTTGACTTACACTCGTTGTATAAACATTCTTCATTGTTTGTTCAAAATCGTCTAATTGTAGAAGTTTTTTAGCTTTTGTCCGAGATAAAATACGACCCGCTCCATGTGGACCCGATTGATTCCAGTTGTCGTTGCCTTTTCCTTTTGCAAGAAGGGAACCATCCCGCATATTGATTGGAATCAGTACCATTTCATCTTTTCGTGCAGAGATTGCGCCTTTTCGCAAAATCATATGGTCTAAATCAATATAGTTATGAACGGTATCAATTCGTCCAATTTCACTAAAGTTCATCGCTTCTATGATGACTTGAACCATGGCCGCTCGGTTCCATTTAGCATATTCCTGAGCAATTTTTAAATCGTGCAAATAGTCGTCCATCAGAGAACCTTGTAGGTAGGCCAAATCATTTGGAACGTTTGGTTGCACTGATTTATACGACTTGATCGCTTCTTGAATTTCTTTATGTCTGCCTTCTGCTTTCAACTGGGCAATTAATTCATCAAGTCCATTTTTTTCATTAGTTAAATGTTGGATAGCTTTCTTCTGATGGTAGTTTGCTACCTTTGCTCCTAGATGACGACTACCTGAGTGAATGACTAAAAATGTGCGACCATCATCGGTTTCATTCATTTCAACAAAATGATTGCCTCCACCCAACGAGCCTAATGAGTGAAGTGCCACTTTCATAGAAAAGCTAGCCAATACTTGATCTAATTTTATATTCTTTATGAATTCATGAGCAGACGTTCGGACGGATTGACCAGAAGGAACTAAAGTACGAATAGCCGAATCGAGTTTAGCAAAATCAATATCCTGCTTATTAATTTCGACACAAAGCATCCCGCAACCAATATCTACACCAACTAGATTTGGCACTACTCGATCAATCACTTTCATGGTTGTTCCAATAACCGCACCTTTTCCTGCGTGACAGTCAGGCATTATTCGGACATTTGCATCTTTTGTTAATTCCTCATTCAAAAAAGTTTCAATTTGATATACAGTGACCTCATCAATATTGTTTGTAAATACTGTGGCATCACTATATTTACCATTAATAATTTTCATGATTGATCATTCTCCTTATCCCTATTACTTCAACATGACTATGTGATTTCCTTTATTAAAATCTATGTTTGATTGGTTCAATACAATCCACTAAGCGATTAAATGATTATTGATAGAGTAAAAAAGTCCTTTCACAAATAGTGTGAAAGGGCTTAAGTCGGTTCATTTAGTTGATTGGGAATGAAATGGTGACATGTGTACCTTGTCCGACGTTGCTTTGGATGGTTACGGTCCCACGATGTTGTTCAATGATTTTGTACGTCAGCATTAACCCTAGACCAAATCCTTTTTCATTATTTGAATAAAAGGGTTCGCCTAACTTCAAATAACGTTCATCCGTTATGCCTATGCCATGATCAATTACATGGATTTCCATCCGATCATGCAATGAGTTCATCCGGATATGCAGCGTCCCGCCTGACTCCATCGCTTCAATACCGTTCTGAACAACATTGAAAATTGCTTGTTTAAGCAGTCGTTCCTCACACAAAATACTAGGTAACTGATCATCATATTCGAGTTCAATATGGACGTTATTAATAATCGTCTGGGATTTTAATGAGTTAATAATTTCATGAAGTAAGTATGACATGTCCGTCTTCTTATAAGAATCGAGTTTGGTCCTAGCAAGTAACGAGAAGTCATTCACAAAGGTTTCCATTTGGTTCAACTCATCAATCATCACATCAATATAATGATCATAATCAGCAGCGTCTTCACGAGTATTTTTGATTAATTGTGTCAGACCTTTCAAGGATTGCAATGGATTCCGAATTTCGTGTGTCACGCCAGCAGCTAGCTGTCCAATAGAGAGTAATTTTTCTGCTCTTAATAGTGACGCTTCGGCTTCTTTCTGCCTTGTAATATCTCTTAAATGAACGGCCCAATTGCAAACTTCTCCGAACACGTCATGGATCGGTGTGAAGGAAAGCATCATATGATAAGACTGATCATCATTGGAAACGCGAATCGTCTCTAGCGTATATAAATCAGAGTGTATAGAGAGATCCGAACTTTCTTGTGATATGACACGCTCATAGTAATCCCGCATCTGCTGTACTAAATGGGGAGGGATGGAGGGACACTTAAGGATATGAAACCCCTCAAGATTTTCTTTTCGCCAGCCAAGTAATTTTGAAAACGAGCGATTAGCTAAGACAATGGTAGCATTCAAATCTAACAGAAGAATGGGATCTCGATTGTTTTCAATAAAAGACACGCATATATCATTGTGAATAAGTTGTTTCATTTCTCCATTACTTTCTGAAGTCATATCTTTAACAGATAGACTGATGTTTACAATTTCCCCATCAATCTCATTTGGGCCAATTCGTGCTTTTAGTTCAACTTTATTTCCATCCTTAGCGTTAATTGCCAAGTCAAATTCATGGGACTCACCTTCAATGGCCTTATTGCGATAATAAAAAAATGATCCAAGTTCCTCAGCACAAACGAATTTTTTATCTTTTAGTTCAAGCATTTCTTCCTTAAAATAGCCGAACATAGCGGATATTTCATCATTTGCATAAATGATAGATCCTTCTAGGTTCATAATACAAATTGCGTCATAATGATTTTTAACTAAATGTTCATAGTTTGTGGGATCAAAAAGGTTACTCATAATCTCAATGTTTTTCATAAATTACACCTCGCTGTTAATTTGAATCCTTTATCCAATTCAAAATGAAAAACTCGAGACTTGATAAAGTAACTCGGTAACTCCTCTATACCCTTTTATGTACAATTTTAGTATATTAATTTAATATTCTTTCATTTGAAAATTATATTAGTTCTTTCATAAAAGAACTATCTAAATGCATAAAACATAAAACAGCTAAAAAGTTTTACTATATTGTCCAGACCTCCTTTCTATCACTGAATACAATGTAGATAGAAAGGAGGTGAAAAAATTTGAAACGTCATCATAAAAAACCAAAACCAAAACCACAACGTAGAGAGGAATACAAATGCAAGGAATCGAGTAACCATGAATCAAGTAACCATGAAAGCTGTGAATCAAGCAACCACGAATCGAGCAATCATGAAAGCTGTGAAACAAGCAACCACGAATCAAGCAATCATGAATGCTGTGAATCAAGCAACCACGAATCGAGCAACCATACTTGCTGTGAATCGAGTAGCCAAGAATCATGCAATCATGAATAATATGAATCCTGTAACTATGAATGCGAAGATTCTAAGTGCAAAGAATCTAGTAGTCATGAGTGGAATTTTAATCATAACTGTTGTGAACAAGGACCAAGAGGACCAAAAGGAGACAATGGTGAACAAGGACCTCGAGGTAGAAGAGGCCCTGAAGGAATTCCAGGGGAAACTGGACCTCAAGAACCGGCAGGAGCACCTGGTATACTGACTAAATTTGAGTACTGCCAAACATTAACTACAAGCATCGTACTTCCGAACACGCCAATTGGCGCTACTATATGCCAATTATCTGTTGCTACTGGAAATGCAATTACAATTGTCAATCCTTTAAGTCGAGTTCTACTCACAGCTACAGTCGGCTGGACCTCTGGTGCTTCCAATCAAGTGGAATTTGTTATTTACCGAGGTAGCGTTGCCGCAGGAAATGAAGTGTTCAGAACAGTAGATGATTCTCAAGGTAATCAAATAACTACAACAAGTTTTAACTTTGTGGATGCAGGATCATTTATGGCAAACCAAGTCTATCAGTATTATTTAACTGCAAGACAAGTAGGTACAGGTATGGCTCCAACAGTAGTAGGACCGATCGTATTTACCAGAACTGTACTTTTGCCAAATCCTTAACCCCAGCAGTATTGTAGAAAATCTTTAACTTTAAAACCCACCTAAATATAATCAAACAAGAAACTGCTCATGACCATAAGATGAGCAGTTTTTTACCGTGAAAATATAAAGCAGTAAATTAAAAGATGGTAGTGAAATCCGATTAGTAAAATGTTACATTAGATTTACAGCGAAATAGGAAAATTATGAATTTTTACAGCTGAAAGATTACATAAATTGATTGAAGGCGGGCGGAAAGCATAGAATTTTTAGCATATTCTTTATCAGAAATACCAAATGTCCTAATTACTTTGGTCATTGCCTTCACATTGCATGAGTTTATGCATGCATGGATGGCATCTGTATTTGGAGATGACACAGCAAAAAATCAGGGAAGAGTGACGCTAAACCCTCTTAAACATTTGGATGTAGTAGGAACTTTGCTTATCTTTATAGCGGGGATTGGATGGGCAAAACCAGTACCAGTCAATAGTTTTTATTTTTCTACGAGAAGAATCCAATCGATCATTGTGAGTTTAGTTGGTCCACTTAGTAACTTTGTATTAGCCTTTATTGGTTACACGGTTTGGTACTTCTTCCCGGTTGGCCTCTCAGTGGAAGCATTTTTGAACATATTTGTCATCCTTAATGTGGTGCTAGGTGTGTTTAATTTATTGCCACTCCCACCGTTAGATGGATATCGAATCGTTTCTAGTTTATTGCCGACCGCGATACAGAGGAAACTTATCCCGTTAGAAGTTTATGGATCTCTACTGTTTCTGATCGTGGTATTGACTCCAATTGGTGAATATACGATTGTACCGTTTATTAGTACTAGTATAGATGTTGTTATGAGTTTGTTTTATGGGATATATGGTTAATAGAATGAAAAACAAACCCACTCATGGATTATATGAGTGGGTTTGTTTTTAAAATGGTTTTATCGTCATCAATACAATTAACACAACAGGCGAAGCATGCATAATTCCATTAAAAGAGGCCATTTTTCATTGCTAATAACTTTAAGCGGCGAATTCTAAAAAACAGGCACCATACATACGTTGGTCATAGGAGGGATGTAATCTGTATAATCGGCAAGCAGCCGTTCAGTATGCTAACACGTGGTGGAATTCATACAATCCTGCGTATCCGAAATTTGATGTGGATTGCACGAATTACATTTCCCAGTGCTTACGTGCAGGCGGGGCACCTATGCGAGGGTATCCGGCACGTGATAAAGGGTGGTGGATACAAGGAGGAACATGGAGTCTTAGTTGGAGTACATCGCATTCTCTACGATGGTATTTAGATACGTCGACGGTGGGATTACAAGCTGAAAAAGTTGCGAATGCCAGTGATTTGCAACTAGGGGACGTCATTAGTTACGATTTCCAAGGAGATGGTCGATTTGATCATACGACTATTGTGACGGGCTTTAACGGCAGTGATCCCTTGGTAAATGCACACACAGTCAGTAGCCGTCAACGTGATTGGCGATATGATACTTCACCTGCATACGCAGGCACGACAAAGTATATTTTCTTCCATATAAATGATTCATTTGCGTAGAAAACCCTTGGGCATTAAGTAGCCCAAGGGTTTCTGCCGTTTATTCAGCTACATACCAAAGTATAGCAAGTGTTCCTTCGCCTGCATGGACCGCTAGTACAGAGCTGATTTCGCCAATGCGAACTTCCAACCCAGGCACTTTAGCTTGAATTAAGTTCTTCAATTCTTCAGCTTGATCTGGGATATTACCTTGCATTAAATCAATCGAACGCACGCCATCATTAGTAAAAGCATCAACGGCTTTATCGACTAAATAAGCAAGTGCTTTTTTCTGAGAACGCACTTTATCCAGTGCTTTTAATTCACCTTCAGCAGTAATTTGGATGATTGGTTTGACTTGCAATAGACTTCCTAAGTAGAACTGGACACTACTCATCCGTCCGCCTTTATACAGTTGGTTTAAATTGCCGATTAAAATGTAATTGCGGAAATTTTTCACTTGATTGCGAAGATCGTTCGCAATGTTTTCAAGTTCCATTCCACTTTCCTGCAAGGCAAGTCCACGTTCAACAAGTTTTGTAATCCCAGTGGAAAGAGAAAGTGAATCCACACACTCCATCTTAACTTCGGCAATTTCCGCACCTGATTTCGATGAAGACAAGGTACCACTCAATTTTGCGGATACATGGATGGCTAAAATAGCTTCGTAATTTTCACTGATTTTTTCATACAGCTTGGCGAATTCACCGGCAGCTGGTTGTGAAGTTTTCGGGAATTCGTCCGCATTTCGGATACGATCATAAAGTTGATCGGAAGTTAACTCAATCCCATCCGCATATTGTTCATGTCCAAAATGAATGGTTAATGGGACAACATGAACATCGGGATGAGCTGCAAGTGTATCGCTAATAAAAGCGGTACTGTCAACAACCCAAGCAATTGGTTTTTTTGTCATTTACATATCATCCTATCTTTAATTAAAAATTTTGATTATTAAATATTATAACATGAATAGTATTCTTTCACGATAATCATAAGATTAGATTAAAATAAAGCTATTAAGGAAATAGTATTAAGAGCGTTTCCATCTTTGTTCACTAAATGATTGTTTGAAATCATGTCGATGTCGATACATAATCAAGAGGATAGCGACTATTAATGGCCAGGAACTCAAAACATCTTTAAAATAAATGATTGTCCCAATATACGCAAAGAAACCCAATAACATGCTTAGCGTGGCACTTCGTAAAACTGGAAATACTACAAGAAAACCAATCATAAAAGCTAGAGCAAATAGTAGATTAAATGTGAGTCCAATGCCAACGAAAGTAGCAATGCCTTTGCCGCCTTTGCCCCTTAACCAAAAGGGGAAAATATGACCACATATAACGAGTAAACCACCAATTGCGACAACCCACTCTGAGAAATCGAGAGATCGTCCGACTAAAATGACAATAACACCTTTTAAAGAATCGCCCAACAATGTTAGAAAAAATGCACCTTTTCCGATAACGGCACCAGCATTGCGAGCACCCAAATTCCCACTGCGTTGTGTACGTAGGTCAGTTTTGTGGAATTTCCCAACCCACCAGGCTGTTAGAAAATTACCCAATAAATAGCTCGCTACGAAATAAACAAACATGCGAACCCCCCAGTGAATGCTTTCTCTTTATTATGAAGGAAAAGGTCGATTTGGGATATAATAAATATAGATTCTAAAGGAGGTTGTTAGATGAAGAAACAGATTCATATTTTAATACTAGTAGTCTTCATTTTCTTCCTCCATGGCTGTTCCAGTATTTCCACGCAACATGGTGATGGATTAGTTGCTGAAAAGGGAGTCATTACCCTACATTCCGACGATTTATCAAATCAACAATTGGTGAGTTTGGAAGGAGAATGGTCTTTTTACTGGCACCAGCTATTGACGTCGGATAAGATCGTACAAGCAAAACAACAAAAAGAACCAGATTATATAGAATTACCAAGCCCATGGGAATCAAAAACGGGAACGAACGCTGGCTATGCAACGTATTCCTTAACATTGCATATTCCAAATGAATTGCAAGGACAAGTCATGGGTATTTACATTC
>Ga0209013_10003123_pt1 | contig 14837 bp, 16 predicted proteins | sample Cruoilmetagenom2_FD_187291 | JGI IMG/M metagenome (GOLD analysis project Ga0209013, IMG submission 187291) | Oil polluted marine microbial communities from Coal Oil Point, Santa Barbara, California, USA - Sample 2 (SPAdes) (version 2) | ecosystem: Environmental > Aquatic > Marine > Oil seeps ... | reverse complement strand
ATTGGAAAATAGCCAAAATTTGATAAAGCTTCTTTTTTCCATCCTTTATAATCTTCACGATTTAATTCGGCTTGTCTTTTTTTAGGAAGATCCTTACGAGTAAACGTCATTTTCATCACCTGTATACGAGAATAACATGAAATCTGCATACTATCAAGACGTAGTCTTGTGGACTAAAAGGAATTTCAAAAAAGACTGCCATGTAAAAGGCAGCCGAGTTTACATAACATCAAGATCCGTCTTTATTTGAAAAAAGATGAAAATAGATTAGAAGAAGGAGAACAAGAAGATGAAATGAGAAGAATTGTAGCTGAGAGTAGTGAACTATAAATTTTCCGGTTCACTACTCTCGCAAGGGATTGGATTGGATTTTTAGTGCGCTTTAATTTTCTATAATAAAAAAGCAACCGTAAAAGGCTGCCACGAGTGATTCTAACATTTTTTTATTTTCGTACTCTAAATATCCAAATTGGCGATTTAAATTTGGGCTGTACAAAATGAACATCCCAAATAAAGTACATTGCATATGTATTTGTAATCTAGTTGAATTTTTCGGATGACTCATTGTCTTGACCAGGATTTTATCTGATTAGGGCATTTCTGTGCGTTTTAGGGGCCCCTTTTGGGTTTCTCTTATGGCTGTGGGTAAATTTAAACTGGTTACGATGTATAGTAAAAAACCATCACTATATTATTAGTTTATTACTTGTGATAATAGCCTTGAGACCTCTCAGAATTACTTGTAAGGAGGTTTAATAAATTACCTATAAAAATGTTAGTTAAAATCTCCAAAACGTCCATACAAGGCTAAAATGGTTGTTAAAACACACAAAGGGATTCGTGAGGATACAGGAACTGTTAAACGATAATATTGAAAATTCTTCAAAAGAAAAAGAGTAGCAATCACTACTCCTCTTTAGGCGCTCTAGTATACAAAGCTGAAATTGATTTATAATTTTCCCCTGTATCCTCTATGTCTTCTCTAAAAACTTCTGTCGCGAAAACAGGGACATTTCGTTTCTTAGTACGAACCCTCACAACATCGCCTGGTTGAACATTTAAACCACGCAGTTTTTTAGGGATATGCCATGTATATTTTTTCGAATATAGTTTCAATACCTCTCCATTTCTACTTTTAATATGGAACCCCGAAAGTGTATTGTTATCCTTCTCTTCCACGTCATTTCACCTCATCATTTTTCTCTATGTGCAAAGCACGTTTATTAAATTCTAATGCTACTCTCTTTTTCTGTTTTAAAGCATTTTTTTTTTTGCATATGTATTAAATAGTATTAACCATTTTATTGTGTGTTTTTTTACACTTTATCAATATCAAATTTTGATAGATTAAGTTCCGTTACCCTTTGTATAGAAATATTTTGCGCTGGATCTATATAAATTCTTTCCTCAACTTCTACTACTTTTAAGTTTGTAAAAGTACTTCCTTTTAATATAAATTCCATTTTCTTCATTGCCTGTTTTTCCGTATTGAAGGTCAAAATCCTGTCCAGACCCTCCATATTATAATTAGGTATAAATTTATTCTCATTCACTTTAATTGCAAACATTTGTATCCTCTCACCTCGTATAATTTACTAGTTTATCACTCCTGGAAATGGGGAACTCTCTTAATATAAGTCAACGGACATTTCCATTTTAATACTCAAACGCTAATTCGCTGCATTTTATTTGTGCCAAATTTATGTATTTCCATTTTTGGACTATTTTTAAAACTTTGAGTTGTATACAATGGATAATTTGTTTTAAATTTCTAATTTCTCAACTTAAGAAAAAAACTATTAAGATTTGATGGAGAGACTATTATGAAACCTTTACTATATAAAAAAAGTTTGAAGTTTCAAATTGAAATAAAAAGAAGGGTCATGTATAAAAAAGCGAGGAAGTTAGGATTCACACATCCCCAAGTAGTAAAATATAGTCAAGAATTAGATGTATTACTTAATAAGTATTTCGCTAAAAAATAACATACGACTTTTCATTAGGTAACATCACAATTTCCAAATTGGCGATCTCCGTTTGTTGGATACAAATTTTCAATTAAACCGAAACCGCATACATTTTTTATGCATATTTAGTTTCCATAACATTAGTTATCGGAATTCAATGTATCTATGATCCTACAAAAAAGACCCTCCAGCTAAGTGATCTGGAGGGTGTTCGTGTTCACATAATCTTCAATGTAGGAAGTTAATTTAACATATTATCATTAAACTTCGTAACTGTTTTGCTCTTATCCGTAGTATGAGCCAAATAACAGGATATAAGAAAGACCCTACCTTCAACTAATTAGCGCTCATATCCATCTACTACTATATCTAATTTTCCTGTTTCCGGGCAGATGACAAGTCCATGAACACTAATATCCTTCGGGAACATCGGATGATTTTTGACCATCTTAACGCTTTGTTCGACGCTTTCTTCAACCGCTTGAAATCCTGTTAACCAACTTTTGATATCAATACCTGCGTTAGTTAAGGTGTTTATGATTTCTTTATCTAATCCGGCTTGTTCACATTTTTCTAAGAAAGAATCAGGTTCTAGACCTTTCATCCCACAACCATGATGTCCAACAATGGCAACTTCCTTTGCTCCAAGTTCATAAATCGCAACTAGTATACTCCTCATCACACTTCCAAATGGGTGTGAAACGATCGCCCCCGCATTTTTGATAAGCTTTACATCACCATTTTTAATGTTCATCGCTTGCGGCAATAATTCAACAAGTCGAGTATCCATACATGTGAGAATAACCATTTTTTTATTAGGAAATTTAGTCGTTTCGTATTTTTCATATTCCTTATTTTCAACGAATTGTTTATTGTATTCAAAAATCTCTGAAAGTAATGTCATTTAAATTCCTCCTAAATAGTTAATAAAATTATTTCATATCTTTCTTTGATTTTCAATATCCACCAATTTGTGCGTTTTAGGGCATAAAAAAGCTACGCACAATGGCTTTAAACAGCCTTGTTTGTTAGTTGGTTCTAAGAAATAGAAACAAAAAAGAGACCAGTACTAGACCCGTCTTTCCAGTTCCCGTGCTATTAGAAGTAGTTCTTTCTTAATCTGTATGTTTGATTCCACTGGAACAAAAAGAATACAATCCTTATCAATGGTGAAACTGAATGGTTCATTGTCGTGTATTAGACTAGCCATTGCTGTTACCCCCCCAGCAAAGCGTACCCACCTATTACCTTCATAATGAATCTGTCACCGTCAAAATAGCCTTCCACTAGCTTTAATTCATCCATTGCAGCCATTATTTAGTCACCTTTCTTTTAGCGCGAATAAGAGTACTTTTAGATATTCCTGTCATGTTTTCAACTTCTTTATAGCTATGAGTTTCTAATAATCCTAAAGCGTGATCTATTTGTTTATTACTGTAAACGTTAGGTCTGCCTTCTTTAAAGTCTGGACGTTGTTTAGCGATGGCTTTTCCTTCTTGTGTACGTTCAACAATTAAATTTCTTTCCATTTCTGCAACTGCTAATAGAGTAGTTAAGAAGAATCTTCCCATAGTCGTATCTTCTAATAATCCCACATTTAAAACGTGAACTTTAACACCTCTTGAGAATAAATCTTTTACTATCTCTATTCCTTCAACAGTGTTTCTAGCTAATCTATCCAATTTAGTTACAACTAGCGTATCACCCTCTTTTAATAGTGACAGAACTTCTTTTAGTTGTGGTCTATCCGCTTTAGTTCCTGTGAACTTTTCAGAATAAACCTTGTCACATTTTTCCTTATCTAGTGCTTGTAATTGTACTTCTAATTCTTGTGAAACGGTGCTTACTCTTGCGTATCCATATTTCATTATGTATGTACCCCTTTTTGGCGCTTTACTTACGACACTAAGTTATGACACCTTCTAATACCTTGATATTACAGAAATGTTTTTTCGGTGTCAATACTATTAAGTTATGACACTATTATTTTTTTTCTGAGATTATGGTATATAAAATCAAAACTTAGGTAAGAATTTAATTATGGTTGGTTAGATTGAAATATTCTACCCGTTGTAATAATGCCTCTGAATTGGGGGATGTTTAGTAGCTTTATAGATGGGGTGGCTGAAATAGGTAGACATTCTCAGAATGATATATAGTGGACGGAAGGAGGAGAAAGAAGAGAGTACCACAGGGAAGAGAGAAAAGAACGGCATACAGCTATACAAGAAGTGAACTACGGTGATTTTTGGATGACCTTATGAGATTCTTGGAATTCTATGTGCTATCCTACAAATATATATAAAAAGGAGGGTTATAAAATTGAAGAAGTTAGTGTAAACAAAAGTATGTTCAATAATTATTGTCGTTGTTCTATTAAATCTTTTCGCCAGATTTTGGGCAAAAAAAAAAACTACCCGAAGGTAGTCTATTTTACTATTACGAATCTTGCATTTTCTACCATTGTAATTTACAATGTATAGTGTATATCTATGCGTGAGTGATTGCGTCACCCACAAGATCTAGTGTATACACCACAATTTAATAGAGAGGAGGACAACTCCATGGATATGCAAACTGCAACTATTATTGTTGCCATTTTTGTGGCTTTATTAGGCGTTGGCAGACTCTTAATTGCTTTCGCTGAGTTAATCCTTAAGTTAAAGTAATTCTCTCTTCTCTTATTTAACTCTCGTCTTTCGGTCATTGTTATGTTACTAGCATAGCAGTGGCCATTTTTTTATCTTTTATCTATCTATATGTTTAAAATACAATACGTTTTTAATAGTTTATTTATGAATAAGCAAATAACGATGGCAAAAAAAAATTTAGTTTACAAATGTAAACCTCATAGCTAAAATTTTTTTAGTACCTTTTTTTGGATTTACGAGTATATAGAGTTTTTTAATTATTGTCAAGTATTTTTTTATACCTATATCAATAATAATTTAAAAATGAGGTGAAGTCAATCAAAAACTGTGTACAAATTGCGTTTTTTGTGTATTATTTGCATCTTTTATGGTATTTATACCTTATCCTTCAAGTTCCTTCAAATTCCTTTAAGTTCCTTCAAGTTCCGAAGTCCTTTCAAGTTTTTAGAGTTCTTCAAGGTTCTTCTTCATCTTCTATCTAATTTCCTTTATTTTTAAAAAAGTATTTTTTTAAAGTTTATTTATCTAATAGATTTTAGTCATCACCAGGTATTAACCAGTGATCTCTTTTGAAACTTCTTTAGCTAGTGCTACCTTATCGGCAAATTCCTTTTCTTCCTGTTCAACCTTCTTAAGTTATGACACTCAAAGGCATAAAAAAAAGACCATCTATTGACAGTCATGTTCTTGAATTAAAGCGTAAAACTCCATTTTCCTATTTATATAGAAAAATAGGAGTAAAGTTAAAATAGTGCTAATAACCATCCATAATGTCAAAATAAAATCATGGTCCATTATTTCTATGAACATATAGGTTAATATAACAGTAATTAGAAAAATTGAGGCTGAGTTTAAGATTGAGTTAATTTGTAATTTCTTAATAAGGAATTTAGTTGAAATAAACCAACTAAAGCTGAAACAAACTAAAGGTATTATTGAGAAGTAAATAGAGAAAATTGAAGAATAGAAAAGCATTGTTTGGAAATTATACTCACTACTATAAAATCTGTAAATGTACTGTAAGTTTAAGAATAATACAAATATTACGTTATGAGTTATATAAAAAAAATAAACTTCTTGAGTGTTTTCATTTTTCTTCCTCCATTTTGGCTAAAACTAACCTGCCCCATTAGTTTAACAAGAACCATTTCATAAATGTTAAGAAATGCCCCTTTTCTTTAGGGGCATTTTTTTATAGGGAACTATCACATATCAACACAATTGATAGTAGTAGCCTATCAACGTAGCAATAAGGGTTGCCGTACTATCAAAAGTCACTATCATATGACTAGCGGTTACGTGAGGCGTATTGTGTTGTCCATTACTTTACCCTCTTATATGGACATGTGGGACATTGTGAGAGGTGGCTAGTGAGATTGATTTATTATCCTTCTTTTGTGGTGGTACTGGGGTGGGCTTATCCTGTTACCTCTTCTGCTTCTGCTCCTGATCTCCTTGGGGCCCCTTTTGGGCTGAATGATAACCCCTAACTATCCCAGTCACACAGGATGAATAATTTTCTATACGATACAACTAAAGGTACAATTATTAGTAACACTATTCTGTCATTTTGTCGTATAATAATTCACATAGATTCACATATGTGAATTCACGACAGTTCACAAGACTTCACATAGGAGGTTTAAAATGGATATAGATAAATTTGTACAATATTTAAATGATACGAACCAAAGTGCAATAAAAGGTGTAAAGCATTTTAATTTGAATTTTTCAGACCACAAAATAAGAAAGTTGATAAAAAGTAACGGATACAAATATATTAATCAGAAGTGGATAAAAGAGAATTCACTTCACACTAGTTCACATAACTTCACGTTGAATGAACAGGAAGAAGGCGTTAATATGAATGTATTAGAAGAACAACAAGAGAACATAATAGAAGATACACTTCACACTCATTCACATGACTTCACAAAAGATGAAACGACTTCACATGAAATTAGTTCACAAGTTTTCACATTGGATGAAATAGAGTTGATTAGAGCCATGATGAATGACTGGAAACGAGTCAAGCAGCCAATAGAAAATGATTTGATTAGTAAAATTGAAGCCATGCCAAAAGATGAAAAAATTAGAAAGACGATTGTAATTAGTAAAGTTGTTGGAGAGCAGCTTGATGAGTTTTGCAAGATTAATAGAGTGCAAAAATCTACTGTATTAGAGTTGGCTATTAAAAATTTATTAGAGGAATTTTAAGAATCTATTAGACAGATTAACTTTGCTGTTGGTTTGGAATAAAAATTGATTATTCATTTGTTTTGTCATTTTCATCTACCCCTATCTATCTGTTTTGTTACTCTTATCACAAAATGTATATATTTTTTATATATAATTTATATATTTTTTATATACTTTTTATTTTTTATATATAATTTATATACTTTTTATATATTTTTTATATATTTTAAATAAAAAAAGAGAGCAAAAGCTACCCTCAAATCTATTCTTTTTTTTCAAGCCAATTATAAAATTGTGGTGATTTTGGATTTCTTTTTATCTCTAGAGCATACTATACTTCGTAAAAAGTGTATGCTCTGCCGAGGGCTCAAAATCAAGGGAGCAAATGCGCTCCCCCAAGTTCAAAAACAAAAAAATAGGACGGTGGCCAAACGATTTCTCGTTTAGCATCCATCCATTTTTTCCAAAGATAGAAGCAATCGAAAAATGTGCTGGAACGCACAATATTTTCGTGAGAAACACGCGAGAGGGTGGTGGATCTCCTCACGTATCAACTCCTTAAATTCCTTCCACTTTGCTCCAGTCAGTCATTTACCGTTGACACTTACCCTAAAACTTATTATCAACTTTAGGTAAATACCTGTCTTTTTTTCTCGTAAAAAAGAGAGTAAATGGTATAATCATTTAACTCTAAATTTTAAAGGATGATATAAAATGACGAAGGAAATAATCACATTGACATCCAGTCTTATTGAGACTGATGAAACACTAAAAATAACTATTGAAGGCGATTCAGAAATGCCTTTTTGGAATCATGATTTAAAAGTAAAAGCAGCTATCTCACTTATTAATTCCATCGACGTCAAACATTACTATGAGGACAATAAAGTTACTGAGGCTGACGAATCTTATCGTAAAATTATTGAGTCAACTAAATTAGCGTTTGGTTATGATTTAGAAGAAGATTGATATAGTCCCTACAGGTCCAATGCGAAGCATTATTTACGACTGGAAGTCGCCCAAAAACACCCCCAAATTTTTAGGGTGTGTAGATGGGCACTCTCTTATTTTTCGTGATGGACTACTCTACCCATTCCCAATTCCCTTTATAGTGCTTATCAATAATTTCTGTCACTGTCTCCGGATCTAAAACTGTTTCCCTCGCAAATGTATAAAGTGCTTTTTCAATCACATCTGTTTTATTCGTTTCTACTCCATTGCTTTTTAACTTCTCCACCATTTTGTCTAAAAGCGCTGCATGAACTTCATCCAATCTGATATTCATTTGTTTTGCCATTTTTATTTACCCCTATCTACTTGTTTTGTTACTTTTATTATGTCGATTAATATACATTTCGTATATACACTTTGTATAATTTTATATAAAAAAAGAGTAGCAAATGCTACCCTAATCATCACCGTTTAATTCTTTTAGTAGTTTTTGTCGTTCTTCTTCAATGTTTGGATCCTCTACTTCTTCTTTCATTTCATCTTTTTTCCCAAACCATTCGGGAACCATTTCTGTTCGACCACCTGATAATTCTAGTTCACTAAAACTAACTTTTTCCCCTGTTACATGTAGCATCAATGCAGTTTTTAATTTGGATTTAATAAAGCCAAGTGGAGTTTTGATAGTTGACTCGTTATTTATGTATTTAACAAGCGACCCTAGTTCAATTTCTGCTTGATCTTGCCAAATATTAAGTGCGATTGAATAAATATCAGCAAAATAAACTTTATCGAAACTATAGTTTTGCGCTAATCCATTTAATCTCTTTTTTATTTCATTTGCAGAATTAGTTGTTACTTTTTCGATTCCCATTTTTGGTATTTGAATCTCTTTTTCTTTGAAATGTTGAATAGAAAACTCTATTTTCTCCACTTTGCGCCCTTTTTTAATTTCTTTGAGAGTAATATGTAAATCTGTTTTTTCGTTAACTTCTTTGATTGAAGCCAGTAGTATTTTACTTTTGAGATTTCCATAAAGATCATATGTTTTAGTTGTGGCTCCAATTTTTTCGCGTAAATTCGCCACTGTACATTCCCAACGACCAAGATGTTGCCATCTTTTCATCAATTCATACAAACGAATCGAATAGCCACTTCTTAGCGATAGTATGTTACTCAACCTATAAGATGTAAATTGAGTTTTAAGTTGTAACATGTATGGTTTGAGTTCGGGAACAAATTTTAATCGAATCGTCCCTTCACCTTTTAAATATTGTGCTGTTGAAACCCAGTGTGTCATTAACCATCCACCATCTACTTGAGGTATTTCAATTACTTTTGACATTAAATTTTCTACTATTTCTTTGATTTCAGTGTAGTGTTCTCGACCTTCTAACCCCAACATTTCATGGAACTCACGAATTGAAATATCATAGAAAGCAAAATCTTCATCAGTTGGTTGAATCATGCTCACCATGGTAAGAATAATTTTTTGTTCTCTTGCAGACAATGGTTTCTTTTGTCGTGCCTCGATTAATCCATTAGACTGTGTCACTAAGTATTTAAAATTCAAAACAATTCCCCCTTTAATATTCCTTTGTTTTTAATATTTAATAATTAATTTAATTATATCACTTATTTAAGTTTATTAAAACATTACTATTCCTCAATTTTAGGTAAAGGAATAGTTGGAATCGAAAAAGGAATAGTTGGAATCGAAAAAGGAATAGTTAAGGAATCGAAAAAGGAATAGTTGGAATCGAAAAAGGAATAGTTGGAATCGAAAAAGGAATAGTTGGGTGTAAAAAACCTAGTCGTACCAATGCTTTGAAGGCTCTCTTAAACAATATAAACAAAGAACTTAAACAAAAGATCTTAAAACAACCCAAACAAAGAAACGGGGGGACAAAAGAAAAGTAACGACAAGAAAAAGCTTCTCTAAAAATAAAAGCCCCTTACAAACTTTCTAGCAAACTATTATTCTATGTTAGCTATCAATATGCTTGTAAAAATGATTTTACAGCACCTACAATCAGTTTAAAAATATTTTACTAGGAAACTTAGGACAAGTCTTTAAAACTCCTTAAAACGAATTTAAAGCATGTTTTATGATGTGAATATAAATCTATTAATTAACTTGTCGAATTACGTTGGAAAATCGTCATTTCCCTTTCTGTTACCTTTCAATCTCGAAATCAACCCTTGTTCTAACAGGCTTTTCGATTGTTTTTTGTTGTTCTTGTTCTACCTGTTGTTCTTCTAACTTTATCTGTTGCTCTTTTAATTCCATTTTTTTAGCTTTAGCTTCTTTTGATTCTTTTTCAGCCGTATCTACGGCTTCTCGTCTAGCTGGTCTTTTGAACTCTGCTTCTAGCTCTTTTCGTTCTTTTTCAGCTCTTTTATCTCGTTCTTTTTCTTCTTTTTCTTTTATGTTATCCCGGAAAAACTGTAAGTATTTTTTTGCGCCATCTTGTTCGTCCAAAGGGACATGAGCATTTATATTTACTTCGTGCATCTCTTGTTCTCCAAATTGATTTTTGAAGGCTAACATACGAGCTTTCCCGACAAAAGATTGAACTTTTTCAACAGCAACCTCCAAGTGTACAAAAGAATATTTCTTAATTTTTTCAATCGTATCTTGAAGATAACTAACGAATTGTCGATATTCGGATAGTGTTATTTTGAGACTTTCATTTTCTTCTTTTTCTTGATAGAACTCGTTCTTTAGTACTTGAATTTCACTTTTCAGTTGACCATTTTCTTTTTCAAAAGCCCTTTTCAAACTCTGTTTTTCACTTTCAAAATATCGGTATAATCGTTCATTTTTCTCTTCGGAATTTTCGTATTTTTTCTTCCAGTCTCTAGCTTGATCCTCGAACTGGACTGCTGATTCTAAATGTTGCAAAGATTCCTGGTTGAACGCTTCTGTTGCTTTTGCTTTTACTTTCATTTGCTCAAAGTCTTGAATAGGCAATTTAACGTGTTTTCGATCGATTAGAGAGGGTTTAATGACTTCTAGTTCATCAACATCTTTTGCATAAACAATTGCCCTTTTAAGCTCTTTTACACTCGTCTGAAGCACTGCAAGTTCTTTTTCCGTAGTTTTTTTTAATTCATGGACATTTACATGTTTGCGCTTGGTCTCTTCTTGACTTTCCCCACGTTTTAAATCAAAACCTCGTTCTGTCATATGGCTATGAAAATCATCTTGCAGCTTAATCATTGCTAATTTCCCGTTAAAAATCTCTTTTGCAGAAAGTCGATTATCTTCTGTAATTGGTGTAATTCCAACGTGCATATGAGGGGTTTCTTCGTCAAAATGAACGGAAGCATAGACGAGATTTTTTGCCCCATATTTTTCACGAACAAATTCAAGACTACATGAAAAGTATTTTTTTTGTTCTTTTTCAGATAAAATTTTCATGTAATCCGGAGAAGTTGTTATCAGAAATTCAGAAAGTACAACAGAATTTGCTCTTGGTTTTCTTTCAACTCGCTCATTGATCTTGTCTTTAATTACTTGCTCATATTTAATGTTTTGCTCGTTCAGAAAATCAAAATTTAAATGACTTTTGGTTTCGTCTATATCTTTGTTACTTGAATTTTTTCCTTGTCGCTGATTATGTTTTTGAATCCCTTGAACGTCACTAATATTAAATTTTTGCATCCTAATAATCCCGTAATTAGCCATAAAAAAATCCCCCATATCGAAAAAAATATTAGGGTTAGAATAACACACTTGAGGACGAGACCAAAACAATTGGTATAACACACTATACCAAAGTTACTTTGGTGTGTGCTCTACCGAGGGCTAAGGGCAAGGTCAAAAGCATGGTGTAACTATCCTGAATCGGACAGTTACACCACAAGGTCAAAAGCAAAAAAATAGGATGGCTGCCAAACGATTTCTCGTTTAGCAGCCATCCATTTTTCCAAAGAAAAGAACAATCGAAAATGTGCTGGAACGCACATTTTCTCGCCAATCGTCAATGAAAAAGATGCCATTTTAAGGCAGCCCTTTTAGGTTTTATTAAACAAAAGATTTGTATCTTCAGCAACTTTTTCTGCAACAAGTAAATGACAAAGCGAGAGTATAAATCTCTTGATGTCAGAAACATCGTAATCGCTATGTTTCTTTGTGAAGTGACCTTCGTCATTTCCTATCCAAGTAGCTGCTTTTGCTAGTTTTTGTATCAGAGGAAATTGAATCCGTTTGATAGATTCTCCTAAAGGCTCTTTTCTTATTTTTAACTCTTCGGATGGTTCACTGTCGATTAGGTATTGTTTCACTAAAAATTCTACTGATTTTCGAAAAGCAATTCCTGTAATCAAATGTAACCCTTTTGACTCTGCTTCTAATGCTTGTGAGTATATTTCATCAAAAACTGGATAAACATTTTGAATTTCAATTGGAAGATTATTTGCTTGTTTTCTGAAAGGTAGAACGAACAAACATTTGGTGTCGATAGAATTTCTAAATTCCCCGACCCCGAAGTTCTTTCTTTCAGGGACTATACAATAAAGGGCAAAAAAGAGCTCATAACATTCGGTGCATTCTAATGTAATCGAAACCATACTATCAACTTGATTTATTCCAGTCGCGATGAGCGTGTGATTACCTGATTGTTCACAAACAGGACAAATATTAGGTTTATCAATTTTAAAGAGATATTGACTGCGATCAGACCTTAGAACAATTTCTTCGAGTATTTCCATATTTAACATCTCCCGTCTATACATAGAAAAATTATAACAAATAAAAAAGATGAATTAATGAATCTATCAATTATTGAACAGAACAACCAAAAGCTCCCCTAATCAATCACCATTCAATTCATTTAATAGTTTTTGTCGATCTTCACTTGTTATTATTTTTTTTCCAAAACTGATACCATTGTTTTTCTTTTTTGAGTTCAGCAACCGCTATTTGTTTTTTACTCTCTTGAGTTTCTCTTATGGCTGCCATTAACATTCTGTCTCGTTCTTCTAATTTAATATTTATATATTCTTGTTGTTTTTGCATTTGTTCAACTAATGACTGAATGATTTTATTTTGTTCGTTCACGGCTTTCTTCACGTCTTGTAAGGTTTCACCGACATTTACAGTCATCTGTTCATCTTCTTCAGTCACGGTTATAGTCACTGGATTTCCTTTTTGGATAAGAGCTTTTTCGACTTGTTCTAAGCTCTTTCCATCATCATATTGTTTCCGTATATTAAGGACAATTGCAATAGATTCAGAAGCTATAAAATAGCTTTTCCCTTTTTTCCGGATATTGAGATGATGTCCGTGTTTTCGAATATACCTCCGAATAGTTGCGTTAGGAATATTTGTTTGCTTTTCCACGGCTAATACCGTTAGCCATTCAATGTTTTCGTTCATGCAGTCACCTCACTCCGTTCACCATATGATCATCATGCATTATTTCTATATCTATCAACTAAATTCCTGCAATCACGGTCATGATTATAATCATCAATGCGGTCACGCAGTCAGACAGATGTAAAGTGACAATAAAGTTATTTAATTTTAAAACCTCAAACACGCATAACCCCGAACTGATTTTCAGACGGAGTTAAAATAAAGTTGTTAAATTTTAATGTAAAACACTTCACTGTACTTAAAAATAAAAAAATAAAGTCATTTAAATATAATTGTTCCTCAATAATCGCGCCCGATTGCGGAACAAATATAAATATTAAAAACCTGATGTAGCTTTGAAATAAGATAGACCAATTTCAATCAGTTTACTTATTATATAAGTCTTTATTTGGGGGTACAGATACTAATTTTGTTTTATCGCTTAGTACGAGTACCTATTTTCCATCTATCTCTACCATTTACATTCATTTATACTTTTAATAACAAAAGGAAGGTGCTTAGCTTGAGTTATGTTCTTTTAGTTTTAGGATTGTTGATAGGTGTAACTATTATCTTTCACCAATATGAGAAAATTAAGAAAGATGAGAAAGGCTATTTGTATTCAACGGTAGGGTATATAACGCTAGAAGGAGTAGACTCTTCTAAGATGTCTATGTTGTATCTATATCCCGATAAAATAACAATAAATGATATTCAAATTATTCCTATAGAACGTGTCAAACACGCAACGTTCACAATGGGAAGTAAATCCATTGATTATAGGACACCTTTGAAAAGGCGTATGTATTTCTTGACGATTGAGTTTAAAGATAAGAAAGGTAAAATCAACTACATCAAGTGTCATTCTAAAAAAAATCAACACAGTATGCATTCTGATTATATGAATATGGAATTAAAAATAAATAATCATATTGGATATGTACCGCCAAAGCTGTACCAAAATAAGCCATATGAATTATAAAGAGTAAAAAGAGGTTGCGGAAATTACAAATGAGACACAATGTAAATATGAATAGAGCAAAATTTTTAGTTTACTCTGTTTTTAAATTTCGAAACTAGGAGAGAAAATGTTTCCTAAAAAAAAATAAGCATCCTTCGGGGTGTTTTTTCTATGTTATCGAAAGCAATTCAAATATTGGAGTGAAAAAACGAACAATTATCCAATTAATTGCTTCACAAAAATGTCCGGAAATAAGGATGAAAAAATGTCTTGAAATAAAGATGAAAAAAGTACTGGGAATGCAGTGTTTTTTATCTTTGAAGCGTTCATAAAAGTATGCTTTATTTTAACATAATTATGGAGGTTGAAAAATCTAACTATAAATGGTATTATAAAGACAACCTTAATTAGCAATTAATTTTTTTAATTGCCTGAAACCGTAATTAGAAAAAGCTCTGGACAAATGTCCCAGAGCTTTTTCCTGTTTGAGAATACAGTATTAGTGGCATTATTATTATAGGAGGGACATATAGTCTACTCTTACCATTACTAGTGACAGTATCATCTGTCACCTGCAGCCTTAATTAAAGAGGACCCCATTTGGGGTCCTCTTCTGTATTTACAAATTTAATTTATCACAGCTATTGAATCTCTAATCTTCTCACTAATAGCATTTAAATAAGAATCAGGAGCAAATTTCGCATTTGAATATAGTGGATCTTTAATTATTCTTCTTTTATCAACACCCG
>Ga0209013_10003122_pt1 | contig 14838 bp, 10 predicted proteins | sample Cruoilmetagenom2_FD_187291 | JGI IMG/M metagenome (GOLD analysis project Ga0209013, IMG submission 187291) | Oil polluted marine microbial communities from Coal Oil Point, Santa Barbara, California, USA - Sample 2 (SPAdes) (version 2) | ecosystem: Environmental > Aquatic > Marine > Oil seeps ... | reverse complement strand
CGGGCTGCAAGTAAAGCGGCAGACAACCCCGTACTCCCGGGTTGGGAAACAGTTGGACCCCATGTTGAATGGACCGGCCAAAATTCAAGCGACGCCGACGGACGGGAGGTAAACTCCGGCAGCCACGCCATAAAAATTACCAGACATAAGGCGGGTGAACGGGATGAAGCCGAAGGTGTTTTCAGCGATTTTCTGCCCGTGATTCCGGGAAACTACGATTTTATTTACCATGTCCGATTAAAGAAAATTGTCAGCCATAAACACCGGCTGGGAGTTAAGCTCTATGATGCTGTGGTGATAAAAGTTTTATTTTTTGATGGAAATAAGCGTCCGATTCAACCGGACACCCTAAATCCGGTCAGCGACAGTTTGATAGACAACTCAGACAAAAGCTATTCTTTTTCCAATTACTGGACAATAGATGATTTCCCATGGGCAAGGGTGCGCGGACGAGCCTATAATTATCCGTTCTCGGAGGGTGATATCCCCGACAACACCCGATATGTCCGGTTGTTTATTGGCTTAAAAGGCACAGGGACGATGTGGGTAGACGATATCGACTATCGCTACTCGAAATGGAATTTTACGGCCCTGGAGCGGTTCAGGCCGTATTTTGACAGGAAATTAACGCTAAAAGAAAGCATCATACCGACACCCAAAAGCTTTCAGCAGCTAAATGATGTGGTTTACTACGACGACCATTATTCAGATTCAGATCTTCCGGTGATCGTTCTTCCCAAAAATCCCGAGCCGGCAGAGCGGACGGCTGCCAAGGTATTGCAAAAAAAAATCGACGGCATGCTCAACAACGGTTTAACCGCCGGAAAACACGAAGCTGTGAAAACCCGGATCGTGCAATCCGGTTTTTCCATCAACGAAATTCTGGGCGCCAGACTGATTTTCAGTATCGGTAAAAACCAAATTTATCGTCAGATTAAGCCCGACCTTCCCCTGAATGCCATCCGCGACCAACAACAGGGATATATCATAAAGACCGTACAGATCGACGGCAGTCATATTGTTTTCTTGATGGGACAAACACCGGTGGCAAACTACTATGCCGCCGCCACGGCTTTGCAGCTGTTTGCAAAAGACCGCTTTGTCTACCACAATGCCACCGTCATCGATTATCCGGATTTTCTCGGCCGGGCCCTGGCATTTAAAAATTGGAGAAATACCGCTGAGTTGAAAAATGACCTTGAAAATATCGAACGTATGAGTCTTTACAAATTTAATGCCATGTATGCCGGCTATGATCGGAAGGATAAAAACTGGTATCAAACAGACACCTTATATCAAAGGGGCGTAACAGAGGCAGGTAACATATGCAAAAAAACCGGCGTCATGAGCCTGGCGGTGATGGCCAACCCCTATTCTCATTTTCCGTTTGAAGCAGCGGCCGAAAGCCTCACTCAGCAATTAAGATATACCTGGACCCACAGCAGCCCGGAAAGTCTCGATCGGCTGAAAAACTTCTTAAAAATCGGTTTAGAAGCCGGTGCGAATACCGTTATGCTCCTGGCCGATGATTTTGTGCCGCACAGCGGGGATAATCGACAAAATTATTCGCTGTATACAGCAGAAGATAAACGACGCTTCATTAATCTGCAAAATGCTCAGGCCGATGTCATCAATAACCTGAAGCAGTGGTTGGACGTTGATTATCCGGGAACACGACTGGAATTCTGCCCGCCGTGGTATGCCAATGAACATATTGATCGCAGTCACGGAAAAGCGGAATTATATTTTAAAGAGCTGACATTTCAGATCCCCCCGGACGTTGCGATTATATGGACCGGCCCGACCATAAGATCCCTGTCCATTGATATGGCCGATCTTTACCGCTACCGGGCGCTTATCGGCAGATGGCCGATGATCTGGGACAATACCCTGTATGCCCGAAACCTCGAAACAAAGCGCTATGGGGGGTACACCACCTATTACCCGGGAAAGGTGAGGATGTGCAACCTTTTCGAACCGTTTGATACCTATCGTCCGCCTAATTTTTACAAATTCAGCGACGGTGGGCGCATTTACACAAACGGCAATGCCTACAGGGAAATCTTCAAGGCCAAATATGCAACGGTTGCCGATTATGAATGGAACACCTCCGGCTACCAACCGGAGCTGGCCCTATGGAAAGTACTTTGCAAAACCTACGGGCCTGCATGTGCAAAAGAACTCTTATACTTCAATGATGCCTATTACGGACTATATGACATGTCTATGCGAATGGAAGTGGGAGGTGCCCGAGACACGTACGTTAAAAAAGGACAGCAATTTTTAAATGACCTGGAAAATTACCTGGGGCGGATATCTGAATCCGCTTGTGCCGGTCCGCCTTTGCTGCGGGAACTCGAAAATTTCAGGGACAAACAAAAAAAGCGGTTTGAAAGGGCAATAAAAAAGGGGGCGGTCCCTTAGGACCTCCCCCCTCAAGGAAATTAGGTTGAAAAATAAACCAGTTTAACACCAGTTTCCGCCACTTAATTGTGATCCCCGATATGCCGTTTTTACTGGAGATGCACGCACATTCGAGAAACCACCAAACTGTCACCGCAAACTCTCGTTTAAAGTATAACCGCTGGAGGCGCAGGGCCGTCACGTGGTTTTTTATTTTGTCTTAGATTGGGTGACGAGTGTTTGTTGGACATTTGAAGGTGCAAAGAGCATTCCAAAAAAGGCCAATTTTTAAAGATTTCATATGGGTATAAATATCAGATGATTAGAATTCAGCTGCGGAAAGCCTGCCAAAAAGACAACCCTGCCGGCCCTGGCAATTTGCAAATTGCATTTGCGAAATGCAATTTATACGGGTTTTTCAGGGCTTTTAATCAGATGGCCCACCAGATAAGTACCTAATACAAACAGGCTTTTGAGGTTTAGATACCGTTGTGCTGATCGCTGAAAAAGAAGATTGCTCTGAGCCGGGAAATCGTCATCCCGATCATTAAAACTCAGGTACTGGGGTACTCCCGGCAGCGCCTGGAATTTCACAGACAGATCCGCGGACACGGCATCCACGACAGGTTGGCCCCCGAGACCCTTGCAGGCTGATTCAAGCGCATCCCGCCGACCGGCAAAGGTGCTGGCAATCAAATGGTTGGTGTTGTTGGCAAAACTGACCACCAGGGGACCGGCACCTTTAAAATCCCTGAAAGTAATTTTTTCGGGATTGGCCGGCGGGGTAACTTCATTTCGAAGCACATAGGTCAAAAGCACCGTTGCCACGGCGGGTGTCGGCGCCTTTCCATCAGAATCAACAATGCCCTGTTTTGAAATTAAATACGGCCGGCCGAAGAAGGGGATGACGATTTTATCGGATCTCAATTCGAGTCCCCGTGCATGAGCCCTGTTCGCAAGATCGATTTGCTGGAGCTCGGCCAGATGATCTCTATATGTAAGGTCGAATGCTTCCATGGGAATAATTTCGAAGATAGGCAGCCTTAAGGCCGTCTTACTTGCCCTCAAGTTCTTTCAATTGAGCCACAATGGCCTCCCGCTGATCCTCCAGCTCAAATATCTCTTGCATGATCGGTGGTTTAACCGAATGGGCCGGAAGCTGTTTTTCAGTTTCCTGAATCTGTTTGTCGATCTCTTCCAGTTTTTTTTGAAGTTCCTGTTTTTCATCCATCGCATTTTCCTCATTTATTTTGCTAATTTCCGGGATTGAAATAGCCGCCATCAAGGATCTGGGCTGATGATATCGTCACCGGGTGTATCTGCCTGCTGATTTTTTTAACCCGGGAGCAATCACGATTACATGATCTAAGTCAAAATTAAAAATAATGTTGCGGTTCTCCAAGTCAAGCGATGCTGTTTTCTTCCAGGTTGAGGCGGCAGGCCCCCGGGGAAATGGTCGTTGACAATTGAATCAGCCTTCGATAATTCTACATTTGGTTAAAATTATAGATCTTTTAATAGCTCCTGGTTTATGCCACTTCCATGGAATGATGGAATCTTGGACGAAGCGAACTAACTTGAAAACCTTTCGAAGGAGAATTGGGGATGTTTGACAGCCTGAAACGTTTTTTCAGCCGACCTGAAGCTGACGCCGGCTTCGATTCAGACCGGAATTCGGCGCACGACGTGCGAATTGCCTCCTGCGCCCTCTTTCTGGAGATGGCGCGTATAGATGAAAAGTTTACCGAAGAGGAGATGGAAACGGTTCTTTCTATCATGAAGGAAAAATACGGATTATCCCGGGAACATGCCGACGCACTGGTTGCAGAGGCTGATAAGGAACTGGAGGAAAGCGTCGACCTCTGGCAGTTTGCCAGGTTGATTAATGAAAATTATTCAACGGAGGAAAAAATCGAGATTGTCGAAACCCTGTGGCGGATGGTTTATGTTGACGGCAAAATGGACGCTTACGAACACTATTTGATGAGCAAGCTTAAAAACCTGCTGCGCCTCTCACAGGACCAGCTGATCGACGCCAAGCTGAAAGTCCTTCATTCGGGATGACCACAGCGGAGGTGGAAGGATGACAAATGCGTATTGTAAGGTTTATTGATAAAGCGGGTCATCACCGTTACGGCCAAAATTACGGGAACGGCGAAGCCGAGCTACTGGAAGGGGATCTGATCGCCGGTTTTAAAGAAACCGATAAAATTGGAAGTGTGAAAAAGCTGCTGGCACCGGTGCTACCCCCGGCCATTTTCGGCATCGGCCTCAACTATCATCAACATGCCGAAGAGACCGGAATGGAAGCGCCGAAGTACCCGGTGTTGTTTATGAAAAATCCGGCCTCGATTACCAATCCCCATGATCCCATCCTATTGCACCCCTCATGTATGGAGCCGCCTGAGGTGGATTATGAGGCTGAGCTGGCGGTGGTCATCGGCAAGGCAGCAAAGGATGTAAGTACGGCCGACGCCCTGGGCTATGTGTTCGGGTACACGGCTGCAAATGACGTGTCGGCCAGGCGGTGGCAAGGACGCCGGGGCTCCGGCCAGTGGTCGCGGGGAAAGAGTTTTGACACCTTCTGCCCTCTGGGACCTGAGCTGGTTACTACCGATGAGCTTCAAGACCCCCAGAACCTCCATTTGACCTGTGAGCTCAATGGACAGGTTATGCAGGACGCTAACACCAGAGACATGATTTTTCCCGTGGCCGAATTAATTTCCTTTCTTTCAACCGGTACAACCCTGCTGCCCGGCACGGTGATTCTTACCGGGACACCCAGTGGTGTGGGATTCACACGCAAGCCCCCCGTTTATCTCATGCCCGGCTACACCGTCAATGTAATCTTGGAAGGTATCGGAACGCTGAGCAATTCTGTCGAACTGCAAGAATAGAATTGGAAAGAATAAAAGCGGAGAAGGATGTGGTGAATGAAGAGCTGGATAACCGGCCTTTGGATGGAATACCGCCGTCATCCTAAATCTTCATCGGTAATAAAGCGATCCCCTTGCCAGTTCTTGTCGATTCGAAACTTTTTTCTTACCAGAATCCTTTCTGCTAACACCACGGAGGCGGGGTAATCCGTTCGGCGCTCACAGAGTTTATTAAAATAGGCTTCCGCGGCGGCGGAATCTTCAAATACCTCCCGTTTGATTTTTCGGGTATTGCCAATTCGGATCATCACGGAATACATTTTCGATTTCCTTTCCATTTGAATTGAAATTCCATTTCTTCGCTGTCACCTTCTCTTTCGTGCTCAATTCTGAATATCTTGCATACCTGAAAAATTGTCAATTATTCTTATAAGAAAATTCTGCTGGATTGCAATTGAAATGATTCGTTAATCGTTATCGGCTATTTGTCCGAGCGTCCTGGGATTCTATCAATCTAAGTATAACGTCATCGTTTAGCAAGTCGCATTACCGGTTTTAATGCCATGCCGGCCCGGTACATCAAAAATTCTCACCTTCATAACGTACTAAAGTTAATTTATTAATTGCCGATATCAACATAAGGGGTATATCCGCAAACATTTTTCGCAACTAAAGCTTTAATTAGCCGGTGATACCGAACGGGTCACCGATACCTGGTCAAAAGGTGGAAATTTGACACTATTCGATGAAATAATCAGAGAACTTGTCATCTCCTGTTCGTTCTGGCTGTTTATCATCCTGTTCTTGACATTTCTGACTTAGTGAGTAAATACGTCATCGTATTTACGAATCGATGGACTTAGCCGACAGAGCCGTCTTCTGCCCCCTTAATCTATGGAATAGGTATGAGACCCCCCCCCTCCCGGTGGGACTATACCCAACTTGCCAAAATCCCGACTTTTCGTTCAGGCACTATGATCGAACTTAAAGTTGATTATCATCTGTTTTTCCGCTACTATTTCCGCCTCGTTGCAATTTCCCGGGAAAATTTTGAATTTAAGGGGGGCCTTTGGACCGATTTTTGTCTTATCTTCCGGTGATTTTAATTTTCGGGGTACTTTTCATTATGATGGCAGTGTTGAGTATATCCCGAAGACATATCCGTTTGAAATTTCTGCGCCCGTCATTTAAACAAAATATACTCCAATTCCCCGGTGGTTCGCGGCTGAGACGATTAGACAATTTAAATGAACAAATCAATTTATATATAGTTTATGTAATTATCCTGCCGCTGATAATTTATTCTACCCTTATCTCGGTTTCATATTTTCAAGAACAGAAACCATCGCTGACAGTTATCTGGACATCGTCAATCATATGTATTGCCATAATCGCTTATTTTGTCTTTAAACTGGTTAAATTATTATGCCGACGCAAAAGCATCCGGTTGGATTATGAAGGTGAACTGGCGGTCGGGCAGGAGCTCAATCAGCTCATGCGCGAAGGTTACCGGGTATACCATGATTTCCCCGCCGATACATTTAATATCGATCATATCGTTGTGGGGTCAAACGGTGTCTTTGCCGTTGAAACCAAGACCCGCGCGAAGGGCCCCGCCCGTAAAAGCAAAGACGAGAAAACCGTGACCTATGACGGCCGGATGTTAATCTACTCGAATGCGACCGATTTCGAAACGATCGAACAGGCCGAGCAACAAGCCTCCTGGCTGTCCAACTGGCTGGCAGCTTCTACCGGGGAGTCCATTGCGGTCAGGGCTATCGTCACCCTGCCCGGCTGGGTGGTAAAAAGGACTTCTGCCGATGGGATCCCGGTGGTCAATCCAGGCCAATTTGCCACTCTGTTTGAGCATATTAAACCCAGGCCTCTCATGGAAGAAATGTTGACCCGCATCAACCAGCAACTCGAGCAAAAATGCCGCAACATGACATCGACGCCGGCTCCAAACAGTTCACGGTAAGAATAACAGACGGGGATAAAATTATTACCTGGCTTTCAAGGATTTTTTAAAATTTTATTTTTTCTCTCCAAATGCCTTTTTGAGGGCATCCTCCGTGCGGATTGCATCCTCACTGTATGTCGGCACCGGGGTTACATCCAGCCAGGGAATGGACATCAAACCAAAATAGTTCGCAAAAAAGGCGGCGACCAATAGCGCCGCTACCAGAAAAAACATTTTAATTACCGATTGCATCTCTACCTCGAAAATCAAATTTCCCCCCGACCGGCAGGGTATTCTCTCAAAAACGAAACAAGCCTCTATTCATATTAGTTATCGGCGATTTTGATAATCAACTTAAGTGCTTTTTAAGTCCACCCGGTTTTTTATTTTGTACGTTAACCGTGATATATTTCATATATGGCTAAACTCAAAGATCGCCATATTATGAACATTAATAAATTGTTTGAAGATGCCTTAAGCCGACTGTCTAAAATCGACCGGCAAAAGAAAATGAGGATGAGAAGAAAAGTTCAGCGATGTGTTCAAAGCCATGCCATAGGGGCTAAGAGAAGATCTTCTCCGACTGCTGGTAAAGAAGATGGAAATGCCTTAGTGAGTTGAAGTCGTTTTGTGGCGGATGCAACGATAAACTATCGTTAGATATGAAAAAATTCATAATCAAAGTCAGGTTTGTCAACTATAGATATAAAATTTTCCAATCCCGGATGGCGTTGTTCAAACTGATAATCAGGTTTTCAACTTCCTCGATCGTATTCAGGGCGGCAATTCTTAAATTCACCCGGAGTTCATTTTCATAATGCCTTTTTTGTCGTTCCAATTCATCCATAACCTGCTCATTGCTCCACGCCGGGTGCGATCGCTTGATTTTCCGGGAAACCATGTAGTCATCGAATGAATGATCAAAATTTTCTTCTAAAAAAAGTTTCATCTCTTCCAGGGTGGGAACCTGGTAAGTATCGGCCAGAATCTGGTTCAGGTATTCTTTGACAATTTGCCGCGCACACTGTTTTATATCGGATGAATACATTTTGATTTTAACCTGTATATTTCAACTCGTAAGGCTATGATAAGACCCAAGAGCCGAAAGTGCAATCATTTAAAATAGACATGGCCATCGCTTTTAAGAAACTGATCGCCTGCAGGTTGCAACTTGACTTGGCGCAGGCAGTGACAATATTAAATGTGACTGCTATATCACCCACAGTCGAACAAGTACATCTTTAAATCAAGGGGGACAAGGTTCCCCTTTTTTATTTGACACCGCTGACCGGAGTCTTTATATTGCCCCCCAAAAAGAATGAACTTGGCATAATTCGAAATGATCTTTAAACCCTCGCATCCACCTAAATGGCAAAAATATCAGGCAACTCTCCAGAAAACCGCTCGACACCAACGTTTTGTAAAAAAATTGCCGTCCCTTTTAGTGATCGCCGGTTTCACATCGGTACTTGTCATCCTACTTGTTTTTGCGGGTATCTGGCTGGCGGAGCAGTTGAGCTCATCTCATCAGGAACCGCCCATACGGGAAAAGCCGGCGAACAAACCCCCAGCGCCTCCTTCCAGGAAGGATCTAAGGGCCTTTCTTAATGGGGCGGCCACAGATTCCTCTAAACTTGCCGATTCTATAATTGTGCATGAAGACGGCCGGCGGTTTTTCATCCGGACGGCAATTTACGGGAAGCTTCAAAAATATATCCTGAGAACCCTGAAGCGTTCCCGGACCCGGCAGTCGGCGGTTGTCGTGATAGACCCCCATGACGGCCGCTTACTTTCACTGGTCAACTACGACGCTAACGGAGGTTCAGATAATCTCTGTCTCAAAGCCGATTATCCGGCGGCCAGTCTTTTCAAGATTATAACAGCCGCAGCCGCACTTGAAAGCGCAGGCATAAACCCCGATAAAAGCCTGTATTACCGTGGCAGCAGGCATACCCTTTACAAATCCCAATTGAAAACGAAAAAGGATCGCTGGACCACGCAAACCAAATTCAGAAAAGCATTTGCGCTGTCGAATAACGCCGTTTTCGGAAAAATCGGCATATACGACCTCGGACAGAGCGCCCTGATCCGGTATTCGGATAAATTCTTTTTCAACCGCCCCATTGCCTTTGAACTGCCGCTGGCTGTCAGTCGCGTGGAAGTACCGGTGGATGATTTCGGTTTGGCCGAAATCGCCTCCGGTTTTAATAAAGATACACTGATTTCGCCCCTGCATGCGGCAATGCTTGCTTCCGTAGCGGTCAACCAGGGAAAGATGCCGACGCCGTGGTTGATCGATTCGATCCGAAACGAATCGAACAAGGTCATCTATCAGGCACCCCCACCGGCTATGCTGGCAACCGTAAATCCGGAGACAGCCACGGAATTAAAAGTTCTTATGCAGGATACGGCCAGATACGGAACCAGTCGTTCGGCGTTTCGCAAGCTGCGGCGCAAAAAGAGATTCAAAAACTTTGATCTAGGAGCCAAAACGGGTACCATCAACGACCGCCTGGACCAATTCAAATACGACTGGGTGACCGCCTTTGCCGTACCCCCTGACGGCTCCGGGAGTATATGTGTCAGTGTTCTGGGGGTTCATGGAAAGATACTCGGCACACGCTCAACAGAGATGACCCGGGCGATCGTCGATTACTACTTCTCAACGGTGGGCACGGATTAACCTGACAATCGAAGTCCCCAGGGGAGTCGACGTTTTTATCGATGACGGCTCCGGTCCGATCCACATTCAATATTTCTCAGGCCATCTGGATATCAAGGACGACTCCGGCCGAATTACCGTTGAAAAGGTCGTTGGCAACGTCAGAGTGGCGGATGGTTCCGGTAAAATCATCATGGAAGATATACAGGGAAATGTCGAGGTAAAAGACGGCTCCGGGAGTATTGAAGTCAACAAAATCAGGGGTGATGTTAGAGTGACAGACGGGTCTGGAAAAATTTCAATCCAGTACGTTGACGGCAATGTAACCGTAACGGATAAATCAGGCAAAATTGACATAAATGACGTAACAGGCAATGTATTAATTCGCGGTCCGAGAACGGGTGAGTTGAATATAGAGCGCATAAAAGGGGAGGTTATGACCCGAAACTAATGTTATGTCCCATAAATAAAACCACTCCGAGTTTTGTAAATTACATAAAGGACACAACCCTGGAGGGTTCACCGTGCGCTGATAAGAATTTGATCGCCGGCCGCCAGACCGCTGATAACCTCCAGACGATGATCCGGACGGCGTTCCCCCAGACGAACATAACGACGCACGGCTCCCTGTTGGGTTTTTACCATGACGAAATTAAGCTGTCCCACTGCCGTGACGGCCTCAATCGGTATGGTTATCTTTTCGATTTGTCCGATGGGAATCATCAAGCGTCCGAACATTCCCGGATACAGACCGGAACCGTCGGCCAGGCTCACTTTGACCAGAAACGAGCGCGAACCGGGGTCCGCCGATGGTACAATTTCGTCAACCACCACCGGATACCGCTTCTTCAACGCATCAATTTCGGCAAAAAGCTGTTGACCCTTGGCCAGCTTGGACGCCACCGATTCCCTCACGCTGGCTTCCAGCCGAAGGGAGACGGGATCATACATGCGCAGCAAGGGCTCCCCCTGCCGGGCGGTGTCTCCGGGATCTGCCAGGCGCTCGACAATCCGGCCGGCGATGGGCGCTGTCAGCTTGCTGTAACTGAGCGCCGTTTGGACCTCATCTTTTTGACGCCTTAGACGCTCAAGCTCGGCCCGGGCGGTAAGCAACGCCGTCTGCAATCGATCTCGCTCGGCCTTGGATACGGCTCCCGGCTCGGCCTTCATAATGCGCTGGACACGCGCCAGCTCTTTTTCCGTCTGGGTCAATCTGGCTCTGGCCGCGACAGCCGCCTGGTGGGCCTGATCAACCCGGGCTTTTAACTCCCGCGCATCCAGTATCACCAAAACCTCCCCGGCCTGCACTTCATCGCCGGCCCATACGGCAATCGAGGAAATCGTTGCCGTAATTAAGGGGGAGATAACCGTCTCGACTTTGGCCCGCAGGGTTCCGGCCGCCCGCTCGATTAAGGGCTCCGTAATTACATCAACAGCAACTGTCCGTCCGCTATCGGATGACGGTAACACCCCGCTGAAATCAACGGGTATCTTTTCTTCAAAGAAACCTGCCAGATAGGCCATGACGCCGGCCAGCAGTGCCAGTGCTATCACGACTCCTATTATTTTCAGCGCAGCTTTCACGTTTCGTTATCCCTCCTCAAAGGCAGCCCGTGTCCCGGTTTGTCGGCATAAACCAGACTGTAAAGCACCGGAATCACAAACAGGGTAAACAGGGTGGATGCGGCAATACCAAAAATGATGGCCCAGGCCAGGCCGTTGAAAATCGGATCCAGTGTGATCACCATGTTCCCGAGCAAGGTGGTTCCTGCCGTAAGAAATATCGGACGCATTCGCACCGCTCCGGCCTGCAGCAGGGCCTCCTGCAAATCTTTGCCTTCCCGCAAGGCCATGTGAATGAATTCAATCAGAATCAAAGAGTTGCGAACCACAATCCCGGCCAGGGCAACCATCCCGATCATCGCCGTGGCCGTAAAAAGGACCGGGTTTGAAAAGCCGTCTACCACCCGGTCACCGACCTGGTTCAGCAGCCAGAAACCCGGCATGATGCCGATGACGGACAGCGGTATGGCCAGCATGATGATGCCCGTGATGGCGGACAAACCGGTTTGAATACGCAACACCAGAAATATTCCCAGCAGCGCGGCACCGAAAGCAATCCCCAGATCACGAAAAACCCGTAAGGTGATCTCCCACTCACCTTCCCCGTTCCACACCGCCCGGATGCCCTCGGGCAGCGTCCACGGAAGATCGCCCCCCGGGGCAAAATAAGTACGCCCTTTTAGCGGTGCCGGTTGTCGGCGGGTGTTGTCCGCGACCATGTCGCTGCCGACATCGAGCACGATCTCAGCCGGTGACCGGCCGGCGCCGTCTGCAAAAACATAAACAACCGGTTTCAAATTCTTGTGATGGATGACTTTGTCCTGCACCGACCAACGCATCTCACCAAGCTCAGCCAGAGAAACCATTGGCTGGGGGGCATCAAGCAGACCGGATTTTTCTCGAATCTTCAAGATGCCCGGCCTGCCTTTGATGCGCACGGCCGCCAGGGCATGGGGTGAACTGCGTATTTCAAGGGGCAGCCGCAATACCACCGGCAACGGATTGACTTCCCTGGGAATCTGCATAAATCCGGCCACCAGGCCATCATTGGCCAGATGAAGGGTGCGGGCGATATCCTCGGTCCCGATCCCGGACAGGGCTGCTTTTTCCCGGTCCGGGATAAACATAATTTTTGGCTGATCGTCTTCAACGGAGGTGTCGACGTCTACCACAAAGGGCTCTTGGTTCAGACGCTTCTCCAGGACCCCGGCCGCCTGCTGTAAAGCGGCATAAGGCGTCGCCTTTGAACCGTAAAGCTCCACAGCCACCGTTGCTATCACCGGCGGCCCCGGCGGCACTTCAACCAGCTTGATGCGGGCTTGATAGGTTTCTGCGATGGCTTCCAGATCACGACGGATGCGTAATATAACGGCATGGGACTGCTCGGATCGGCGTTGACGTTCGGCCAGAGTGACACGGATATCAGCAAGGTAAGCACCGCGGCGCAGGTAATAATGCCGCACCATGCCGTTAAAATCCATCGGTGACGGTTCCCCCACAAAAGCCGTGTAATCCCTAACTTCCGGCACCTTTCTCAAATACGCGTTTAAAGCACTTGTGACACCTTGAGTTCGCTCCAGGGTGGTATTTTCGGGCATATCGACGACGATCTGGAACTCATCTTTGTTATCATAAGGCAGCAGTTTGAGAGGAACCAGCCGCAGGGCGGGCAGAACCATGGATACACACAAAAGCAGCATAACAACGGCCAAAAATATCCACGATCGCCGCCGGTTGCCCAGCAGGGGTTTTAATAGTGAAGCGTAGCTCCGGTACAGCCCTGTACGGGTGACCTGAAAATCGTTTTGCTCAGGTGTGGGTTTAAGCAGCTTGAAAGCCAGCCAGGGGGTTACCAGAAAGGCAACCAGCGTGCTGGCCATTACGCTGATCGGGACATTAAACGCCATCGGGGCCATGTAGGGTCCCATCATTCCGGTTATAAAATACAGGGGGGCAAAGGCCAGGATGATGGCAATGGTGGACATGATCAAAGCCCCTCTAATTTCCCCCATGGCCAGAATAATGCCGCGACGCCGCGGATACTTTCCCATCCGCAGATAGCGCTCGATGTTATCCACCCCGGTGATGGGGTCGTCGACCAGCAGCCCCAGCGACAGGATAAGGGCAAACAGGGTCACGCGGTTAATGGTATAGCCTGCAAACAGATCGAGCACCAGGGTAATGCCGTAGCAAATCGGCACTGCCAGGCCGACCACCAGTGCGGCCCGCCAGCCCAGAAATATCCCGATAAATATCGTAACGGTCAGCACGGCTGCCAGAAGACTGGAAACCAGATTGTTAATCTTGTCATCGGCGGTCCGGCCGTAGTTTCGTATGATGCGATAGTTGACTTCCGGCGGAAAAATATCCTGCTTGAGCTTGGCAAAATAATCCTCAACCTCGCCTGCCACCCGAACGGCATTGGCCCCCTTCTTTTTGGCGACGGACACGGCCACCGCCGGGTAGACATCCGGATATTCCTGCTGCAAATCCGAAGCCGGACCAAAGCCTATCCAGGTATAGCTGACAGGTTCAGCTGGGCCATCGTGGATACGGGCCACATCATCAAGGTAGACGGGAACCCCATCGACCACATTGACCACCAGCTTACGGAGTTCCCCGGCCGAACGGATATAGTCCCCGGCCTCAACCACGATGTTATGATCCAGGATCTGGACGTCGCCGGCCGGCAGCAGTTTATTGGAGATATCAAAGGCCCAGGCCACCTCCAACGGCGCCGTACGCCGTGCCGCCAATGCTTCCGGGTCCAGCTCCACCCGAATCTGCCGGGGACGGCCGCCCGTCACCTCAATCTTGTTGGTATCTTTGATGGACTGCAGGTCGTGTTCGATTTCTTCAGCCATCCGCCTTAATTCGTAATCACCGGTTAAACCGGGATTATCGCTCCACAGAACGGCCACCACGATGGGGACATCATCAACCTCGACCGGTTTGACCACCCATGATTGGACAGCAACCGGAATACGGTCAATCTGGGAAAACACCTTGTTGTAGATTTTAACCAGAGAATGCTCCCGGTTCTCACCGACAAAAAACCGAACCGTTACCACGCACTGATTCGGACGGGACATCGAGTAGACATGCTCGACCCCGTCAATTTGGTAGAGGATTTTTTCCAGGGGTGTGGCAATCTGACGCTCTACCTGCTCAGCACTGAGCCCGGGGGCGGCCACGAGCACATCCGCCATGGGCACGATGATCTGCGGTTCCTCTTCACGCGCCGTAATCGTCAGGGCCACGATGCCGCCGGCAAAGGCAACAAGCAGCAATAACAGCGGCAAAGGCCCCTGCATGGTTTTGGCAAGTATATGTGACAGCCAATCGGTTCTTTGGGAATCAGACTCTGTCATTAT
>Ga0209013_10003121_pt1 | contig 14839 bp, 13 predicted proteins | sample Cruoilmetagenom2_FD_187291 | JGI IMG/M metagenome (GOLD analysis project Ga0209013, IMG submission 187291) | Oil polluted marine microbial communities from Coal Oil Point, Santa Barbara, California, USA - Sample 2 (SPAdes) (version 2) | ecosystem: Environmental > Aquatic > Marine > Oil seeps ... | reverse complement strand
AGCAATTATTATGGGAATTGTGGGATATTATGGGAGTGTCTCTTTGGCAATTTATGTATTCCTAACTCTGTTTCTTGCAGCAGTAATATGGGGATTAGTAGCAAAGAAAATTTTTAAACCCGAAGAAAATCATTTTATACTGGAACTTCCTCCATATCGTAAACCTTTATTGAAAAATATTTTGGTAAAGAGTTGGCTTAGAATGAAAGATTTCATCTACATAGTTATCCCTTTATTAATAATTGGCGGTATGCTATATGGTATTCTTGATGCACTGGATATTACAAAATTATTTATTGATCCTTTATCTGCTATCACAACCTGGTTAAATTTACCTAAGGTTACAGTTATCCCTTTGGTTTTTGGTTTTCTTCAAAAAGATTTAACAGGAGGAATGCTTATATCAACTTTGGGAAGTAATTTATCAATGCATTTATCTGCACTGCAGCTTTATACGTTTGGGGTTGCTGCTACTATTGGCGTTCCATGTATTAATGCTCTGGGTATATTAATAAAAGAATTTGGACTTAAAAAAGCAATATTACTTACGTTAATATCCATTATTTATGGCATTGTAATAGCAGGGATAATTTGGAGGGTAATTACATTATTTTAATTGAGGGAAAATGACAATCAACTTACACATGAATGAAAATCCTTATCTGCCTAACGATAACATACTTAGGGCAGCAAGTAATGGGATAGAAAAATTAAACAGATATTCCGAATTAAAATACATCAATGAATTAAAAAACCTTTTAGGTAAATACAATGATGTAGCTGCTGACAGAATAGTTTTAAGTCATGGCTCCGATTTATTATTACGAGAGCTTATTAATGTTTTTTCAAAGGACCGAAAAATTATAATGGTGTATCCTTCATTTTTCCCTGTTGCACAATATGCCTTAAAACAGGCTCGTAAGCTAACAAAGATTCAAATTTCTCCCCCAGATTTTAGCTTAGACCACAATTTAGTATTAAGCCAATTGGATGAACCGGCTCTTTTAATTATCGATAACCCAAATAATCCTACCGGAAAAATATTGTTAGATAATGATTTGGTTGAAAAAATACTTCAAAACAAAAACGCATTGTTGTTGGTAGATGAAGCCTACTATGAATTTTCGGGGCAAACCTTTGTAGGGTTGATTGAAAAATACCCAAACCTTGCCATAACAAAAACAATGGATAAGGCTTTCTCGTTGGCAGGGCTTCGGCTTGGATATCTTTTAATGGGAGATAATTTTAAGCACCATTTTGCTGATTTCCCTGCTTACTTATCTAATCCTACTCTATTCGCTGCTATTGAAGCATTAAAAAAACCTGAATATATGAGTGCTAACGTGGGTAAAATACTTCGTGAAAAAACAAAGATGGAAAAAGATTTAGCGACAACAGGAGTTAGTGTTTTTCCGGGAAAAACTAATTTCAGTTTGATAAATATAAAAATTCCTGATTTTGCTTTGAAATTAAAAGAGGCAGGTATTCTTGTTAAAGATTTAACAGATGAATGGTTAGATGCGTATTTCAGAATCTCCATTGGTCTGCCGGAAGAAAATGAGTTGTTAATATCAACAATTAAAAAAATACTAAATTAAAAATAGGAAAAAAGATTATGTTAAAAGAAATAACAAAAATTTTAGGAAATGAAGCTGAAAATCTTCTTCAGCATAAATGTATTGTCTCAAAAGATAATTTGCATTTACCAAACGAACATTTTATTGATGAAATTTTAAGTCAGTCAGACAGGCCAATACCAGTTTTGCGAAATTTGCAAACAATTTATAATCATGGCCGACTCGCTGATACAGGGTATCTGTCGATCTTACCGGTAGACCAAGGAGTAGAACATAGTGCAGGGGCATCATTTGCTCCTAATCCAATGTATTTCGATCCTGAAAATATTGTGAGCTTGGCTATCAATGGCGGTTGTAATGCCGTTGTCTCCACGCTCGGTGTACTTGGTTCTGTTGCACGAAAATATGCACACAAAATTCCTTTTATCGTAAAATTAAATCATAACGAACTGTTAACTTATCCTGAAAGTTATGATCAAATTTTATTTGCGGATGTTGACCAGGCTTTTAATATGGGAGCTGTTGGTATTGGAGCAACAATATTTTTTGGCTCAAAAAATAGCGACAGACAAATTCAGGAAATATCAAAAGTTTTTAAATACGCACATCAAATGGGATTAATTACTGTTTTATGGGCATATTTACGTAATGCTACTTTTAAAACAGAAGATACAGATTATCATCTTTCGGCTGATTTAACAGGGCAGGCAAATCATCTTGGGGTTACTATTGAAGCTGATATTATTAAACAAAAACAACCTACAAATAATGGTGGCTATATCGCAGTTAATTTTGGAAGAACAAACAATAAAGTTTATTCTGAATTAACTACCAATCATCCAATTGATTTAACTCGTTATCAATTAATGAATTGCTATATGGGAAGAGTTGGGCTAATTAATTCAGGAGGAGCATCTTCCGGTAAGAATGATTTACAAAAGATTATTAAAACAGCAGTTATTAATAAAAGAGCAGGAGGAATGGGGTTGATCTCCGGTAGAAAAGTTTTCCAAAAACCAATGGATGAAGGAATAAAAATACTTAATGAAATTCAAAATGTATATTTATGCAAAGAAATTACTATTGCATAAAGAAATTCAAATTATAAATAATAATAAAATTAGTATTATCACGACATGGTCAAAGTCAATGGAATAAAGAAAATAATAAGTGAAAAAACACGAGTAGAAGAAGAACTTAAAAAAGCAGGGATTGAAGTATTTCCGGGTAGTACAAATTTTATTCTGATAAAGAGTAAAATTCCCGACTTTGGAAAAAATTTAATGGATTCAGGAATTATAATAAAAGATTTATCCGAAGAATGGCTAAATGGTTTTTATAGAGTTTCAACAGGCCACCTGAAGAAAACGATGCTTTATTATCAATCATTAAAAATAATTAACAATGCCTAAAACAGAACCTTTTGATCATTTTGCTGATGAATATGATAATTGGTTTGTTATCAATAAATATGCTTTTCAATCGGAGTTGAGTGCCATTAGAAAAGCATTACCTGAAAATGGAAATATTATTGAAGTAGGTATTGGAAGTGGAATATTTGCAGAGCCATTAGGTATTAAAGAAGGCGTTGACCCTTCCTCTACTATGCGTGAAAGAGCAAAGCGAAAAGGCATTAAAGTTATTGATGCTGTTGGGGAGAAACTTCCGTGTTCTGATCAAAGTAAAGATGTTGTTTTAATGGTTACGACGATATGTTTTGTTGATGATATTTATAAATCATTTCAGGAGGCGCATCGTGTTTTAAAAGATAATGGCTATTTAGTAATTGGATTTGTGGATAAAAACAGCCCGATTGGTAAATTTTATATAGAACAAAAAGATGAAAATATTTTTTATAAAGAGGCTGTGTTTTTTGGGACAGAAGAATTATACGAAATATTAAAAGAGACTGGATTTAAAATCAATAATACATATCAAACTGTTTTTGGAAAAATTGAAGATGTAAATAATGTTCAAAATGTATTGATCGGTTATGGACAAGGTAATTTTGTTGTAATAAAGGCATATAAAAAATAATATCATGAGCTATTCAAACAGAGTAAATCAACTTAAAAAATCGGCCATCCACGAAATGACCCGCTTATCAAAACAATATGATGATGTGGCTTTTTTGTCGTGGGCAAAACCAACAACCGGAACTCCGAAGCATATTAATGAGGCAGTTATTGAAGCTATCAATAAAGGATTAACCGGAGGTTATTCTCAAAGTGAAGGCTTACCCGAGTTAAGAGAAGAAATTGTAAAAAAACTTAAAAGGGACAATAATATTGATGCCAACACCTCACAAATAATTGTAACTGTGGGGGCAATAGAAGGATTGGCAGCTTCTGTTTTGGCAACGATTGATCCCGGAGATGAGGTAATTCTTCCTACGCCAACATATTCAACCCATATAACACAGGTTAAGCTTGCTTCGGGAATACCTGTTTTAGTCCCTTTGAATGAAGATGAAAATTTTGCTTTGGATATTGAAGCCATAAAAAAGGCAATTACACCAAAAACAAAAGCAATAATGTTTTGCACTCCGAGTAATCCTACAGGAACCGTCTTCCCTGAAAGCACACTTCGTGAATTGGGAAGAATCGCTTTAGAACACAATCTAACTGTGATTACTGACGAAGCTTATGAATACTTTACATTTGATGGCAGCAAGCATTTCAGCATAGCTTCAATTCCCGAATTGAGTAAAAATGTGATAACCAATTATACATTTACAAAAACTTATGCAATGACCGGCTGGCGCATCGGTTATATTCATGCTGATGAAGAAATGATATCCCAGATCAAAAAAGCACACATACCCCTTGCTATTTGTGCCCCCGTAGTTTCACAATATGCTGCTATTGCTGCCTTAAAAGGCAGTCAGGATTGTGTTGGCGAATTCAGGTTGCATTATCTTAAAGCCAGAAACCTGATGTGTGAAAGATTGGACATGTTAGATTCTGTTTTTGAGTATAATAGGCCGGAAGGTTCATATTTGATGTTGCCAAAAATTTTAGGAGATCAGGGAAACGACTCTATTACTTTTAGTAAAAACTTACTAAAGGAAGCCAGGGTTTCTACAACTCCGGGTATAGCTTTCGGGCCAACCGGCGAAAATCATATCAGGCTTTCCTTCTGTGTTCCAGAAGAAATGATCAATAAAGCATTCGATAGAATGGAAAAATATTTAAAATAGAACAAATGAAACGACCATGAATTTTATTAATTATAAAATACACACAGGGCTATGATTAAAAAAATTCTTGGGAGAGCGAAGCGGTTCCATGTGTGCGGAAATTTTGGAATTGCTTTATATTTAACTAATTACAAAATTTTAAACACATGAAACTATCAACAAAAAACTCACTGACTGGAAGAATCGCAGACACTGTTGGATTGAATAACAAATTTAATCGATATCAGATAATAAGCACTGATCCGAACGATAATGCGCTGGTAAGCCCGGTCGAAGGAAGAGTTGTGCATATAGGGGATATTGATAATGAAGGAGTGCTTATTTCAAAACACAACAAAAAAATCCGGTTAGAGGAACTTATTGAGAAAAATTATAAACAATTTGCAGGTTACAGGTATATCAATTTTCACCTGAGTCCGCTTAACTTACATTTTTGGGTTACCCCGTGTGACGGGATGTTTACTTATACCCAAATGAATGAAGGAAAAGCTATTTTTCCTATATATGTTGGATTAGAATATTTGTCAGGGATAGCCATGTATCACAAAGCAGTTAAAAGAAATGCTACAATTGGTTCTATTTTTCAAACAAAAGATTTTCAAATAGCAATGATTGCTGTCGGGTCATTAAATGTCAATAGAATTCATGCTGACTATAATGAAAATCAGGATTATCAAAAGGGGACACCTTGCGGATATTTCAGTATAGGATCGAGTATGCTTTTTTGTTTTCCTGCTCATTTAAAAACCATAATTGATGTAGGATCCAATGTCAAAATAGGGCAGCGGATATTAATTTAAACACGATGCCACAACTGAGAAATAGATGAAAACATACCTCGATTGCTTACCCTGTTTTATGAGACAGGCCTTGTGGGCTGGACGCATTGCCACTGATGATGAAGAAAAGATAAAAGAGCTTCTTGATCAGGTTGGGTGTATGCTGCAGGATATTCCAATGGATAGCACGCCACCCCAAACCGGCGATCTTATTTACAGAAAAGTAAGGGAAATAACAGGTGTTTTCGATCCTTATAAAAAGATTAAACGAGAAAATATTAAAGATGCTTTAAAGGCTTATCCCGGATTAAAGCAAATTGTTATTGAGTCAGATAACCGGCTACTTACGGCTATCCGCATAGCTATTGCAGGCAACATCATTGATTTTGGGGTTAATAAGACATTTAATCTTGGAGAGGATGTTCAAAAAATATTGAAACAAGATTTTGCCATCTTTCATTTTCAACAATTTGAAGATCAGCTTAAACGTGCTAAATCAATTCTATATCTGGGAGATAATGCCGGCGAATCGGTTTTCGATAAAATCCTGATCGAAGAACTGGGCAAACCTGTTACTTATGTTGTGCGCGAAATCCCTGTTATTAATGACGTGACCTTTTCTGATGCAGTGGATTCGGGCTTGGATCAAGTGGCCAAAATCATATCTTCGGGTAGTTCGGCACCGGGCACTATTCTGCATTTATGTAATGATGAGTTTGTTCATCAATTTAAAAAAGCTGATATGATCATCAGCAAAGGCCAGGGAAACTACGAAGGGCTTTCAAATGTTGACAGACCAGTGGTTTTTCTTTTAAAAGTTAAATGCGAAATCATTGCCAGACATTTACATGTGAAAGAAAATGATATTGTTCTAAAAGTTTTGAACAACAAAAGAAATGATCAATGATATGAAAAGATATATTCAAATTTATACAGGTAATGGAAAAGGAAAAACAACCGCCGCTTTTGGCCTGGCTTTAAGAGCAAATGGCGCCGGACTAAAAGTATTTATTGGACAATTTGTAAAGGGGAAAGCTTATAACGAAAACATAGCTGTGGCAAAACACCTGAAGAATATAACAGTAAAACAATATGGTTTAGGCTGCTTTATTGTTGATACACCAACGGCTAATGATATTAAAGCTGCCCATAAAGGTCTTAAAGAAATGCGGAAGATCATTCAAAAAGGGGATTATGATGTGGTTATAATGGATGAAGTGAATATTGCATTATATTATAATTTATTTGAAATTGATGAAGTAATTGAACTAATGAAGAATAAACCCGATTATGTAGAATTAGTCCTTACTGGGAGGTATGCACCAAAAGAAATTATAGAACTGGCTGATCTGGTAACTGAAATGAAGGAAATTAAGCATTATTACCAGAAAGGAATACAGGCGAGGGAGGGAATAGAATTTTAGAATCTTATCCATATCAAGAAAAATCTTGAATTATCTCAAGAATTATCTTAATGATTTTACAGCATTATCCCTTAAATTTTATGAGATACAAAGTAATTTTGTTATTAAAATTGAGTTATCTAATCTTAATAAGAAAATATTATACATGGATTTGATAAAACTGTTCAGGAAGGCAAAGACCCTGAAACAAGTAAAAGTTGTGTAAATTGTGATGTTGAAAAATCAACACAAAACAAATAAGATCAAAAAAAGAATGCTGGTAAGCTATTCTATTAAAAAGAATTAGATTGTTTAACAAATTAAAGAATACAAATGCAAAAGATTGCAATACCCCTGTCAGGTCGTAAATTAAGCCTGCGTTTTGCTGAATGCCGACAGATCAAAATCTATTGTGTAAAAAACAGAAAGATCGTTAATGAAGACCTTACTTCATTACCTGCATATCAACCCGATTTAATTTCAGAGTGGATTATTGAAAACGGTATTACAGATGTAATTGTAGCAGGAATCGAATTAAAATTACTCCAAACCTTAAACCGGAATAAAGTCAATGTTTTTGTTGGTGTTAAAGTGGAAACCCCTGATAATTTGGTAAAAGAATATATTGACGGAATCCTTGAAACCCACGATAATTTGTTATTTCATTAAAACAAGTCAGGCTTGAATGGTAATGAATATAACAGATGCCAGATAATAATACCTGAAAATAAAATTATATTTAGAAAATTAAAATCAATAAAATGAACACAAAAGATTTAGGATTTAATTCAAAATTAATTCATGCCGGCGATTATCGGGATGAATTCGGAAGTGCTGTAACACCTATTTATCAGACGTCAACTTTTTCGTTTAAGAGCGCGCAACACGGCGCCGATCTGTTTGCCGGAAAAGAGAAAGGGTACATCTATACCCGCATTGGCAACCCGACAATTAACGTGCTTGAAAACAAACTGGCCGAACTTGAGAACGGATACAGGGGAGTAGCCCTGGCTTCGGGAATGGCAGCTGTGTCAACTGTTTATATGGCAGTTTTGCAGCAGGGCGATCACATGATCAGCACCAGTGCGGTTTACGGGCCCAGCCGTGGCGTGATGGAAACACACTTTGCAAAATTCGGTGTCGACCATTCATATATTGATACGTCGGACCTTGATCTGATTGAAAAAACCATCAAGCCAAATACAAAGTTGCTCTACCTCGAAACACCAGCAAACCCGACGATCCAGTTAACAGACATCAGGAAAGCTTCTGAAATTGCGCACAAACACAACATTCTTGTATGTGTTGACAATACATTTAGTAGCCCGTACCTTCAAAAACCGCTGAATCTCGGTGCTGACATCGTTCTGCATTCCCTGACCAAGTTCATCAACGGCCATGCTGATATTGTAGGCGGGGCCATCGTGGCAAAAGATGAAGCATTGTACAATGTGATTCGTAAAACAATGACCTACTTGGGCGGAAATATGGACCCGCATCAGGCTTTTATGGTTATCAGAGGCGTAAAAACCTTGTCGCTGAGGATTGACAAAGCCCAGGAAAGTGCTATGAAGATTGCCGAGTTCTTGGAAAATCATCCGAAAATAGAATGGATAAAATATCCGGGATTGACATCCTTTGCACAGCATGAACTGGCCAAAGAACAAATGACCGGTTTTGGGAGTATGATTAGCTTCGGACTCAAGGGTGGCTATGAAGCAGGTAAAATCCTGATGGATAATGTTCACCTGGCAACACTGGCCGTTTCATTGGGTGGGGTAGAAACTTTGATCCAGCATCCGGCCTCGATGACACATGCCAATGTTTCAAAAGAAGATAAACTGGCAGCACATATCACTGATGGGCTGGTCAGGTATTCGGTAGGTATAGAAGATGTTGAAGACCTGATTGACGACCTGGATAAGGCATTAGGGAAAGTAAATCATTAAAGCAATTATATGAAGCGACCATGAATTTTGTTAATCATAAATACACACAGGGTAATGATTAATAAAATTCATGGGAAAGCGAAGCGGTTCCATCCGTGCATAAATTTTGGAATAACCTCCTATTGATCAAATTATAAAATTTAAACAAATGAAAACAAAGATCGGAATCATCATCTGCGACCGCTACCGGACTTGTGCCGGTGGAAAATGTTTCAGGGCACTGCAAAAAAGGGAAGGGGCTTTTGATATGTATAAAAAGGATGAAGATGTGGAGTTGGTAGGCTATACCAACTGTGGAGGATGTCCGGGAGGCAACATTGAGTATGCCCCGGAAGAAATGAAAAAGAATGGTGCCGAGGTAATTCATTTTGCTACGGGTTTTGTGGTTGGCTATCCTCCCTGCCCCTACATTGATCACTTTAAACGATTTATTGAAGAAAAATACCAGATGAAAGTAGTTGTTGGAACCCATCCAATTCCTGAAAAATACCGCATTACCCATTCAAAACTGGGCACGTGGGACTCTGCCGAATGGAAGGAATGGATCAAGCCAACAATGGCCGATGAAGAGACCAGGTTAGCTTATGATTAGCGCCACATCTTAATTCTTAAATCATACATCAAAAATCCTATGTACAAATACCTTTTCGGCCCTGTACCATCCCGTCGCCTCGGCATGTCGCTGGGTGTGGATTTAGTGCCTAAAAAAGTATGTTCACTCAATTGCGTTTATTGTGAAGTGGGCCGTACGACCAAACTAACTACCGACCGAAGGGAATATATTCTTTATGATAAAGTTACCGAAGAACTGGACCATTATTTTCTTCACAATGCTGATCCTGATTATGTTACTTTCTCCGGTTCCGGCGAACCTACGCTGAACAGTAGAATTGGCGATGTGCTGAATTTTATTAAAAAGAAGAAGCCGGATATTCCGGTGGCAGTGCTTACAAATGGTACGCTGCTCATAAATAAACAGGTACGTTCCGAATTACTGAATGCGGACGTGGTGCTGCCTTCTCTGGATGCGGCTACCGAAGATTCTTTTGAAAAAATAAACAGGCCGGCATCAAATGTACACATGGAGGAATATATTCAGGGCCTGATTGATTTCAGAGAAGAGTTCAAAGGCAAAATCTGGCTTGAAGTGCTGATCATTCCCGGCTATAATAACAGCCCGGAAGACCTGACCGCTTTGAAACAGGCTTTTAAAAAAATCAAGCCTGACAGCATTCAACTGAACACCCTTGATCGTCCAGGCGTCGTGGAGGAAATCACGGCGGCTACACATACTGAGCTACAGCAGATCGTTGATTTCTGGAAGCTGGATAATGTGGAGATCATTGCCGCTGCACCACAGCGAAAAAATATTCAATCTTACCGCTCTGATACGGAATCGGCAATTTTGGGAACTATTGCCCGGCGCCCTTGCACCTTGGACGATCTGGTGAAAATCTTGGGCCTGCATATCAATGAGGTGAATAAATACCTGGATGTTTTAGAACATGAAAACAAAATAGTTTATACTAGAGAAGAGCGGGGTCTTTTTTACAGTGTTGCTGAATAAGCCGGCTTCTTTTTAAATCAGTGAGATTTAAATTTTATTTTTCAAATTTGATTAGCCGAACTAATCCCGAACGGTAGTCGAGGGATCTCTTAGGTTACATTCCCCACTCCTTGGAGCGGTTTAAAAATAATTTTCACTAAGATGCCTCGTCAGCGTGCTGCGAAGAGTTTCATTTCGGAGCAAGAGTCAGACCCGTAAATAGGATGGTGTCCTGTTTAATTTAATACCGCGACAATAAGCCCGCAAAGCAATAAATAATTGCGCCATCTGCAAATCAGCGGAGTACCGAATATAACAGGAGAATTGTTTAAACGGAAAGTAAAACATATCGTTTTTCGATAAAAAAGTTTGATGTAATAGTTCAATAATAGAAAGGAGTTCTTACATTTGCGGGATATTTCGAATTAATAACATACTCCAATGAAAAAATATTCCGTTACATTTTTATTTTTCTTTTTATCTTCGTTTGGTTTTTCACAAAACAATGCAGCGATACATCATGTTCTGAACGTTCAAATAAACCCTGAATCTGAACATATTACAGTAATTGATTCAATCTTTAAAGTAGGGTCAGATGAAATGACATTCAGTCTGAATGCTGCGCTTACACCGACATTCTTTTCAAAAAATGTAAAAGCCGAACAGTTAGCTGGCAATATTGTAGCGGAGGATATAGGTATGGACAGGGATGACAGCGGGAGCAAAAGTGGCCTCAGTCTTAATAAATGGAAAGTGAAGCTGAAAAAAGGAGCGGAAAGCTTTGTGGTTCATTATGAAGGGAAAATAAGTTCTCCTTTTTCGCAAAGCGAAGAAAACTACCAGCGCGGCTTTGCCGAATCGCCGGGAATAATCAGCGACACCGGGATTTATCTGGCTGGTTCCACTTACTGGGTTCCTACGGTAGAAAATAAGCTGGTCACTTTTCAACTGACAACTACCTTGCCGACCGGATGGAAAGTGGTTACGCAAGGTAAAAGAACCGCAGAAAGCATGGGCAAGGACCAACATCAGGATGTTTGGGTTTGCGCTACTTCACAGGAAGAAATCTTTTTAATTGGGGCGCGATTTAACGAATATTCGCATAGCATGAATAGTGGTATCAAAGCAATGGCTTTTTTACGTACACCTGACGAAGGACTGGCTAACAAATATCTGGAAGTTACCGAGCAATACATGGATATGTACCAAAAACTGGTCGGGCCATATCCTTATACCAAATTTGCCCTGGTGGAGAATTTCTGGGAAACGGGTTACGGAATGCCTTCGTTTACATTGTTGGGCGAAAAGATTATTCGCTTTCCCTTTATTCTGCATTCATCTTATCCGCACGAACTATTGCACAACTGGTGGGGGAACAGCGTATACGTTGATTTTGAAGCAGGAAACTGGTGCGAGGGAATAACGGTATATATGGCTGATCATTTGATTAAAGAGCAACGCAGGCAAGGCGAAAGCTATCGTCGTTCAACCTTGCAGAAGTTTACCAATGTGGTGGATGAAACCAATGACTTTCCGGTAAACAAATTCTTATCGCGCCACGATGCAGCCAGCGAAGCCGTTGGATATGGAAAAGCCATGATGATGTGGCATATGCTCAGGCGACAACTGGGTGATGAGGATTTTAAGAAAACCATGTCTCTTTTTAACGAAAACTTCAAATACAAAGTTGCTTCTTTCAATGACATAAGAACATCTGCCGAAGAAATTTCGGGCACTGATTTAAAACCGTTTTTCACTCAATGGCTGACGCGTACCGGTGCCCCGAAGATAGCCGTTAAGGATGTGAAACAGAACACATACAACAAGCAAATAAGACTGATCCTTACCCTGGAACAAAAGCAGAAGGCAGAAGTGTTTGCAGTTAATATTCCTGTTGCTATAGCAACGGAAAAAAGTCTCGAAGTTTTTGTAGTTGACATGCATGAGAAAACGCAGGAATTTCAGTTTACTTTGACAGACAAACCTTTGAAGCTGGCTGTTGATCCTCAGTATGATGTTTTCAGAATTCTGGATCCCATGGAAGTGCCGCCGACATGGTCAAAAATACTGGCAAGCAAAGAAAATCTTATTGTATTGCCTTCAAATGCAGATGAGGGTCAGAGTCACGTCTATCAGGAATTTGTAAAACAATGGCAGGCTGCTGATAACGACAACTTTGAAATTGTATTTGATAACGAAATGGATGCTTTATCAACCGATAAAACAAACTGGATTATCGGATTTGAAAACAAGTATGCAGAACAGATGAATGTGTCCCTGCAAGATTATAACACCAGTATCACAGGCGATTCGGTTATCTTCGGAAAGCAAAGTGTAACAAAGAAAAACCACAGTTTTATTTGTTCGGTTTTTGATGCAAATGATGTCAGCAAAAACATGGCTTTTATTGCTTTGGATAATGAGGCTTCTATTCCCGGCCTTATCCGGAAACTGCCGCATTATGGTAAATACAGCTACCTCGCTTTTGAAGGTGACGAACCGGTAAATATGGCGAAAGGTCAATGGCCGGTACTGAATTCTCCTATGGTAAAAGTTTTTGAACCCGGAGCCCAAAACCTCAAAATGACAGAGAAAAGGGAACCTCTGGCAACACTTGCTCCTGTTTTTTCAGAACGTAGAATGTTGAAACATATCGAATACCTGGCATCGGATGAGCTGAAAGGACGTGGACTGGGCACACCCGAACTGGATAGTGCCGCCGCTTACATCGCTGGTAAGTTCAAAGAATACGGTTTGCAACCCATGGGCAATTCCTATTACCAGGAGTTTGCGCATACTTTTTCTGATAAGGGAGAACTGCAAATGAAAAACGTAGCGGCTGTCATTCCTGGCACGAATGAAAATCTGAAAGACGCACCCGTGGTTGTTTCTGCCCATTACGATCACCTCGGACTGGGATGGCCTGATGTGCGCAAAGGCAACGAAGGAAAAATTCATCATGGTGCTGATGACAATGCCAGTGGGATTTCCGTTTTACTCGAACTGGCAAAATCGCTGGGAAAAACGATGAAACCACAACGAACGGTAATTTTTGTGGCTTTTACCGGAGAAGAAGCCGGCCTGATAGGTTCCCGTTATTTTGTGAGCCAGCTTAAAAATTATTACAAAGGCGATGTAATTGCTGATATTAATCTCGATACAGATGGGCGTTTATTCGATAATAAACTGATGATCATCAATTCGTCTTCGGCCAAAGAGTGGAAATTTGTGTTTATGGGAACGGATTATACCACAGGTGTAAAAACCGATCTGATCACACAGGATCTGGATGCCAGCGACCAGGTAGCTTTTATCGAAAAAGGAATACCGGCAGTGCAGTTCTTTTCCGGGCCCAATGAAGATTACCATCGCCCAACAGATACTTATGATAAAATTGACGGTAAGGGACTGGTTAAGGTGGCCACTGTTGCCAAAGAGGTGATAGTTTACCTTGCTGACAGGGACACGCCATTTGAATACACCGGAAAAGCAACACCGGTAACCCAATCACCGGAAAAACCAAAAATCGTTCGCAAGGCTTCCACCGGCTCCATTCCTGATTTTTCTTATCAGGGTGAAGGTGTTAAGATCAGTTCTGTCAAAAAGGATTCACCCGGAGAAGAAGCTGGCTTGCTAAAGGATGATATCATCACCGCACTTAATAGTGATAAAGTCAGTAATTTGATGGAATATTCCAATGCTCTTAAAAAGTACAAGCCGGGTGAGGTGGTCAAAATGAAAGTTTTAAGAAACGGAGAGGAGAAAGTCATCTTAATAACATTGGGCGAACGGTAAATGGAAATTATCGACTGTAGACAACCAGCAGAAAAATAGTAACCGAACAAAAAATATGTCGATAATACATTATTTCTCAAAAGACGCAAACAAACGGGCAAAATTCATTTTTAACCTGATTGCTCCCGTATATGGCTGGATAGATAGACATCAGGCTGAGAAATATGCGCATACTATCGATATGCTTCATCAGGAAATAAGTATCAAAGGAAAAAGAGTGCTGGACGTGGGAACCGGTACCGGCGCCTGGGCAGACATGTTTGTCGGAAAGCAAGCGGAAGAAGTTTATGCTGTCGATCTTTCTCAAAAAATGCTGGACGAAGGGCAGAAGAAGCATCCCGAAATTACCTTCTTGTTAGGAGATGCCGAAAATTTAGCGGGCCTTGCTGACAATTCGTTCGATATTGTTACGGCTTCTTTTGTGTTACACGGTGTGAAGGAAGACCGGCGCAGAAAGATATTGTCAGAAATGAGACGTGTTTCCAGAAAACACGTTGTTATTAATGATTTTAGTGGACGTACAGATAAAGGGGCTCTTGTTCTTGAATTTCTGGAAAGAAGTGATTTCAGAAACTTTAAAGCCAATTTTTG
>Ga0209013_10003119_pt1 | contig 14844 bp, 15 predicted proteins | sample Cruoilmetagenom2_FD_187291 | JGI IMG/M metagenome (GOLD analysis project Ga0209013, IMG submission 187291) | Oil polluted marine microbial communities from Coal Oil Point, Santa Barbara, California, USA - Sample 2 (SPAdes) (version 2) | ecosystem: Environmental > Aquatic > Marine > Oil seeps ... | reverse complement strand
GTAAAGAAAATTTCACGCAGCTTGTAGGGCGCAATAACCGCAGGGCATTGCGCCGCATGGAAAGGTGCAATGCGCTCTGCTTATTGCACCCTACATCTCCTTTTGGTTCTGGCTTTGCCAGGTTAGGTTTTAGGTGGAATATCTTAATACTTATCACCTAACACTTAAAACCCTACAGACTCAGGCGAATTCATCAAAACCAGCTTTTTTGTACCAGCGCCTGGCCTCTTCCTGATCCTGCTCAATGCCATTTCCCTCCTCGTACATCATTGCCAGGGTTGTCATTGATCCGATCAGGCCCTGCTCAGCCGCCTTGCGGAACCACTCTGCCGCTCTTGCGCCATCTTTAGCAGCGCACTCCCCCTCTAGATACATGAAACCCAGTCCATGCTGCGCAAGATCGAGTCCGGATTCAGCCGCATCCCGCATATATTTATAGGCGGCGAGTTCATTTGCGACCATACCCAGACCATTTTGCGACATGATCGCCATACGGTATTGCGCCTCTGCATCCCCTTCGTCAGCCAGAGGCCTCAACAGGGGAACTGCTGTGGAGAAGAGTCTGGACTCAAAAGCGGCAATGCCGCTTGAGAGATCGATTTCATTCATTTCACTATTATCCATCGTTTTCTCTTTGTTTAATTATTGTCGGGTTTTTCGCCAATCCCGGTAAGATTGCCGCGTCGGCGAAGCACTAATTTTGCTCGGAACAAAATTGAACGCGACTTGAGCGGCCCGAAGGGTAAATTACAAGGATGTAATTTATAATCTCTCTCCCGGGATATCCTGGCGCTTGTCATCGACGCTCTGTTTTTTCCACAGATAAAGAGATGTCATCATATCTGTGTGCATCCGTGTTCAACTGTAGTTAATTTTCTTTTGCGTCTGTTCCGTAGTTCATATCCCTGCTCGCTTAGCCAGTTGATAGCGCACCTGCCCTGCCGTTTTATCGCGTATGATGCGCCAGTTGTCAGGTAGTTGCGGCGATTCATCATGCACATCCTGCTCCAGGTAGATCAGCGCCTTGGACGCCAGCCAGCCGCCTTGCTCAAGCAAATCGATCACCGGCTGCATCAACTTCCTGTTGAATGGCGGATCAAGAAAAACAACCTGGTGCTGTGTCGCACTGCCACGCAGCCAACGCAGGGCATCGGCATTCACCAACCGGACGGTCTCCTCCAACTGTAGCAGTGAGAAATTCTGCTGCAGTGCGCGGAAGACATTTCGCTGGCTTTCTATCATGGTGACATGAGCTGCGCCACGCGACGCCGCTTCAAATCCCAGAGCTCCCGATCCGGCAAAAAGATCCAGACAACGGGCCATTGCGATATCCTGCTGCAGCCAGTTGAACAGAGTTTCGCGTACACGATCCGCTGTCGGGCGCAACCCCATGGCGGCGGGAAACTGCAGACGGCGGCCTCCATGAGAACCGCCGATCAGACGAACCCTGTTATTCCCCCTATTTCCCTGTGACAGCGGCATCTCTCGCCTGTTCTGAATTACCGACCCGTATGATCATAAAGTGATCCGGGTTGACGCGGCGGCGAAATGCATCGCGAATCTGCTCAGCTGTCACTGCGGTAACCTTCTCCACAAATGTGTTGAGATGATCCAGCGGATAATCGTAGAACCCCATCATTGCAAGATACTCGACAATCTTGCTGTTGGACGAGATGCGTAGTGGAAAACCACCGGTGATATTGCGTATTGAAGCGATCAAGCGCTTTTGCGTAGGGCCATCCTTGATGAAATCACGCAGGGACCGCTTCATCACCTTCAGCGTCTCTTCCGACTGGTCATTGCGTGTCTGCGCACTAAACAGGTAGGGCCCCTTGCCGCGCATTGGGATAAAATGGCTACTGACGCTGTAGGCAAGTCCGCGCTTCTCACGGATCTCCTCACCCAGCATGGAGACCAGGCCGCTGCCTCCAAGCATGTGGTTGCCGACATAGAGCGCATAGAAATCCTCATCCAGCCGCGCCATAACGGGCTGTCCAAAAAGCAGGTGGGTCTGAGTGGATGGAAAAGGGATGCTCTTTTCCACCCCCTTGCCGGGAATCTTGACCTCTGGAATAGGCTGCGGCTTCTCACCGGCGGGAACCTCCGCCATCAAGCGCTCGGCAATCTCCTCTGCCTGCTTGCGATCCACTGCCCCGACAATCGCAATGACTGCGTTCCTGCCCACATAATACTGCTTGAACCAGGCGACAATATCATCCCTGGTGATGGCATTGATGCTCTCGACGCTGCCCAGGGAGTCATGCGCATAGGGGTGATCACCATAGAGTTGTTGATAGAAAGCAATCGAAGCCGTGCTGGATGGCGACTCTTTCTGCTTCTCCAACGCCACATTGACCTGTTTTTTACGCCTCTCGATAGCATCTTCCTGGAAACCCGGACTCGAAAGCACCTTTGACAATGTGGCAAGGCTTGAATCCAGCACCTCCTTGTCAGTCAGTGTGCGCAGAGAGATAATTCCCATGTCGCGCAGGGAGGTTGTCGAGAAAATTGCTCCCACATCTTCGAAGTGTTCCGCCAGTTGATCTGCATTCCACTCACCGGCGCCATCTGACAACAGTGTATTGGTGAGAGAGGCAATTCCCGGCTTGCCATTGTCACGCGCACTGCCGGCGTCAAAAACCAGGCGCACATCGATCATGGGGATCGAGGGTGCCTCGACAAACATCACTTTTGCGCCGTTGCTGGTATTCCAGCTCTTGATCAGTGGACCGGCAAAAACCGGAGTCGTCGACACCAGTAAAATAAGCAGTGATACCAGAATTGCTGCGAGACCATCTCTCAAACTAGTGTGCATGTGACGCTCCCCCCATCTGTTGTGCACGCTGCTGTTTAAGCGCCTGCTCCTCATCCATCGGCTGCGGGTCAAGCATCGCAACCGTCATGTTTTCATGCGTAAAATAGCGTTTTGCGACACTCTGGATCTGCTGCGGCGTCACTGCTTTGAGTTTTTCGATCTCACTATCACTCATGCGCCAGTCAAGGCCAACTGTCTCCAGGGTTCCCAGCTGCATTGCCTGATAGAAGACTGAATCCCGCTCATAGATTTTTGATGCCACAGTCTGCGTGATAATGCGTTTCAACTCTGACGCATCGACCAGTTCGCTTTTGAGCTTCTCAATCTCGGCAAGAAAGGCCGCTTCGAGATCGCTTATCTCTTTTCCTTCTCCTGGAATCCCTTCAAAAATCATCATGCTGGAGAGGCGCGCATGCATGTTATAGCCGAGCCCGGCTGTGGCTGCGACACGCGAACCCCGCACCAGTTGACGACTGAACCTAGCGCTCTCGCCACCATCAAGAATTGCAGCAAGGACTTCCAGAGCATAGGGTTCCCACTCTTTCTCTTTTTCTGCCGTTGCAATGGTAGGTATCTTGTAGCCCATCAACAGATAGGGCTGTCGCGCAGGCGTCTTGACTTGCAGACGTATCACACCCTGCTGTACCGGCTCGACAGAGGGTTTGACAGGACGCAATGGCTGCCTGGGAATCTTTCCAAAAGTGGCATCGGCCATTGTCTTGATTTTTTGCGGGTCAACATCTCCCACAACGACCAGGGTGGCATTATTGGGGGCATACCAGCGGGAGTACCACTGCTGCAAATCCTCGATGGCCAGGTTTTCAAGATCCGAGCGCCAGCCGATAATGGGATGACGATAAGGCAGCACACGATAAGCGACCGCCTGGAATTGTTCGTATGTCAGAGAGGTGGGTTTATCGTCAGTACGCATGCGGCGCTCCTCGATCACCACCTGGACCTCCTTCTTGAACTCCTTCGGATCGAGCAACAGGTTGCGCATGCGATCCGCTTCAAGTTCAAAAGCCACATTTAAACGAGCGGATGAGATGGTCTGGAAATAGGCGGTATAGTCCGGACCGGTAAAGGCATTCTCGCGCCCGCCATTTTCAGAGATGATGTGGGAAAACTGGTTGGGTCCATGCTTTTTCGTACCCTTGAACATCATGTGTTCCAGCACATGCGAAATCCCGGTTATCCCCTCGGGTTCATAACTGGAACCGACCTTGTACCACACCTGCGAAACGGCAATGGGAGCGCGATGATCCTCCTTGACCAGCAGTTTCATGCCGTTGTCCAGCATAAATTCATGCACTTTCTGGGCACTCGCAGGAGCCGCGAACATCAACATCACAAACAACACGGCTAACAATGGATAACCTCTTTTTCGCATGCTCTTCCAACCAGTAAGATTCAACAGTGGGATATTAAAGGATAAAGACCCATGGGTCTGCATTTTGTTTCAAGGAAGATACCCTTTGAAAATGGAGTTTTTGTGATTTTTCTCAAGCTATTGTATGAGATATTCTCAATCCGTAGCGTAGGGTGTATCTCGTTCCCACCGTCACCGGTGGGAATGCATACAAAGTTATCTGTCCTGCTCACTATCGAGGCTCAGCACCTCAACCTGCTGATCCGCTGACACCGACCAGCGCAGATCGAAGTCATGCAGACGAAAGCCATATTCGCCATCCTGGTGCTGTTTATAAGCGGGACGCGGATCGATCTGTAACAAGCCGACAATCAGTTGGCGCAACTCCTCTGCATTGTCACGTTGCTTCAGCTGTGATTTTGCGGTTGTAGAGAATGTCACATGCAGGGATGGTGTTGGCGCGCCCTTGGCGAATCCCTGCGTCGCATCGGGGATGCAGTCTGAATAGGGCACATAGGGTTTGATATCAAGAATCGGCGTAGCATCCATCAGATCTACACCGCTGACCATGATGCTGCCGCCCTCGATCGCATCAAGCTTGACGACTGAGAGTCCGATCGGATTGGGACGAAAAGGCGAGCGACTGGCGAACACCCCTACCCGTTTGTTGCCGCCAAGCCGCGGGGGGCGCACTGTCGGCTTCCACTCTCCATCTGGAACAGCATGAAACTGCCAGATAAGCCACAGATGGGAGAAGGCTTCCAGGCCTTTGAGCATCTCAGGCCGATTAAATGGAGCGATCAACTCGATCACCCCGCAGGCATCCTTGACCACTCCGGGCTGACGTGGAATCCCGAACTTCTCCTTGAACGGCGTGTGAATGACGGCAACGGGTTTCAACTGGAATAGCGCTCCATCAGGTAGCAGAGACAGTCCTGGCGAATCACGCGTTCATCCCTGGTCAACATGGAGGGCATCACCGGGAGACGATTGACCAGCTTGCCCTGTTGCAGTTCAAAAAAACTGGTTGTGACAATCGCCCCACTCTCGCTGGTTACCACAAAGGGCATCTCTTCACCCACCATATCCCCCCAGTGAGTTCCCGCCGGCAATTCACTGAAATTGAAGCGCTCCAGCCGGGGATCGAGTCCCAGCAGATGATGCTCACCAAAACCAAACTCGATATGCGCTGGAATCTTTACCGTGGCAACCGTATGAAACAGATCCACCTCTGTATGGGAGAGAGTATCATTGGGAAGATCATGCAGATGCATGCAAGCCTCGACAAACTCCTGTGTGTGTCTGATTCCCGTTTCATCACCAACCTTTCCACACTCGATGGTTACTGATGGACAAAACCCGGAGAATGCCAGGGACTGCACACCCCGCGGCCGAATAAAGTAGATCACCAATCGGCTGAAAAGCGTTGCCAGCCGTAGAAATGAATTTTCAACCATATTGACGCAGGCATAGTGTGGATTCAGACCGGTGTTGTTGTGGATATCAATACTGGCAAAGAGCCCGCGCTGCCGCATGAGTGCAGTGAGCTGATCCATCAGCCGGGTCTCGGCAGAAGCATCTACCTCACCGCCAGGCCAGGTGCGGTTATAGTCAGGCTGTCCATCCATGCGGCGCAGTTGATGGCGAGCGGCCTCCACATTGCCGATAAAAATCACCAGGGTGCGCGGCAACGGACGCTCGCCACCCCCGGGAGTATAGTTCTGCAGCAGCCGACGCACTGCTTCCCATCCGGTGGTCTCATTGCCATGCAGCAACACCGAAACGAACAAAGCAGGTTCACGCATCCCCTGCAGGGTAATCAGTGTCGGCCCCTGAAGCGCATCAGCAAGTTGATAGGCCTGCAGCTCAAGCAACCCATGTGGAATTTGATTGAGTTCATTGAGCATCACAGGCTCCAGCGATGAACAGGCTGCGCAGATTGCTGATGCTCTGCATAAGAGAGCGTCAGATCCTGCCACTGCGGCCCATGGCGATCAACCCACTTCTTCTGCCAGGCGGCGCCGGTCTGGCCAGTTTGCAGACGTTGACGGATCACGTCGAGATAGTATGCCGCCTCATGATGGTCAACGCCAGCCAGAGCGAGACCCTCCTGAGCCTGATCAAGCAACACCTCGAGACACAGTGTTTTGAGGCTGCCGCACTCTCCATCAAGCCACTCAACCTCGGCATGCATGCCCTTTTTTGCGGCGTGGTAAAAGTTGGATCTGCAGGCTGAAAACGGCAGCCTCGCTTCAGGTGCAACCTCCGCATTCGCGAAAGCGTTGACCAGCCCGTAAAAAAATGCCGCATTGGCAAACTGATCCACATGCGTCGGACCTGCCGGAACCACACGATGTTCGATACGAATGTGCGGTTGGCCGTCAGCGCTGAATCCAATCAACGGACGATTCCAGCGCCAGATTGTGCCGTTATGCAGGCGCAGATGCGAAAGTCTCTGCGGATCATCATCAGAGAGCATTGGCAGCAGCACGGGATAGCGCTCCAAGTTTGACTCAAATACCTCAAATATACTCTTCTCGATATATCTGAACCCGAAAGAGACCCTGTTGGTTCTGTCAGAAGCGCCGACAGAGACGGCCTGCTCGAACAGCGGTATGCGCGTCTCTTCCCACAGTCGCCCGCCAAACAGAAAGGGGGAGTTGGCGCTGACGGCGACAATGGCGGCAGAAGCGATCTTGGCGGCATTGTAGTAACGTGCAGCCAGATCTGCATCAACCTGCAGGTGGATCTGGAAAGATGTGGTTGCCGACTCCAGCATCACATCATCGTGCCGCAGTGAGAGAGTTTCATCACCTTCGATATGCAGTTCAATGGGTCTGCCGCCACGCAGTCGTAAAATCTGCTGATTGAGTGCGATGTAACGCTTCAATTGCGACATATTCTCCAGAATCAGATCCTGGGGACGGATGGTCGGCAGTATGCCTGTCGCCAGCAGCTGCAATCCCATGGACTCCGCCATACGCCTGCATCTGAGCCAGTTCGCTTCAAGTGACTGCTGCATACGCGAAAGCGCATGGCCTGCCAGCGGTTCAGGAGGCCCGTTGAGTTCCACATTAAATGTGGCAAGCTCGGCGACGACATCCGGATCGGCAAGCGCTTGCAAAAACCGTGCATTCCGCGGCGCGGGATTTCCTTTGGCGTCGATAAGCCACGCCTCAAGTTCATAACCGGCAACCGGATCCGAACTATCCAGCCTCCCACCCCTGAGCATCTCACCCAGCAAGCGCGTCTCTGCAACCAGATGCAGATGGAATTGCTCAAAATCACGCTGCTGAAAATTGCTGCTGTTGATCTCCTGTCCCATGTTCTGTTTGACCGCGAAGGTGAATAGTTACAATTTTTATTTGAAAATAAAGTAAGGAAAGCCTGTCATTGCAAGCGAAGCGCGGCAATCTCGCAGTATTTCATCAAACATCTGGAGATTGCTTCGCCTACAGGGATGTAGGTGAGGGGCGTGAGCAGGACGCGGAAGCTTCGTACCTCGCAATGACGAATAATTCACAGCTGATAACTCTCCCCCTCTCTGGCCACAAAGACCTCTATACCCGCCGAGTGTGATGCCATCCACTCCCTGCTGTCGGCCAGTATTTCATCAAGCTGCGCATCCGAGCGTGAAGGATCATGATGAAACAACAGCAGGCGTTTGACATCCGCATCAAGCGCCAGCTGCAATGCCTGGGAAATCAGCGAGTGTCCCCAGCCACGCACCTTCTGCAGCTCATCATCCACAAACATGGCATCGTGGATCAGCAGATCGACTCCCTGTATAAAATTGACCCACTCAGGATATGCGGTTTGTACTTCATTTGGAGGAAAAAGCTCATTATCGGTAATGTAGACAAGGCTGCTGTGCGCTGTATCGATTCTGTAACCACTTCCCCCTCCCGGGTGATTCAGCGGCATGGTTGATACCCTTGTATCCCCGATCATGATGCTTCCCTGGTCATTAAATGGCGCAACCTCAATCTCCGCCTGCAGTTGTGCGCCCGTGACAGGGAAATGGGAATCGCTCATCTGATCCAGTACGGAGCTTGCATCACCGGCATTCAGGTTGTTGGAGAGCAGACGGATCTTTCGTCCCCGCTGATAGATTGGCCGGAAAAATGGGAGTCCCTGGATATGGTCCCAGTGGTGATGACTGAACAGCAGATAGATATCCCTGCTGTCCGATACAAGAAGCTCTCCAAGGCCGCGTATTCCTGTTCCCGCATCAAAAACCAGCACAGTGTCATCACCGGGTTCGACAAGAACGCATGAGGTGTTGCCGCCATATTTGACCGTATCCTTTCCAGGAGCGGCAATGGATCCGCGAACACCATAAAAGGTCACCTTCATGTGAGTACTCCGGTATTAACTTTATAGCCCGACGTAGCCGCGCTCTTCGTGGAGCGCGATATCCAGGCCTTCAACCTCCTGCTCTTCGGTAACCCGCAGACCAACTGTCAGATCGATGATTTTCAGCAATGCGTATGTCACGACTGCCGTGAAAATAATTGTTGCGCCAACACCCACGAACTGAACGCCAAATTGCGCTCCCATAGTCTGGATGCCCTCCGCAAAACCATAGCCGCTGAAAACACCCAGCGTGGTGGCAGCAAAGATACCGGCCAGCAGAGTTCCCATGATGCCGCCGACACCATGCACCGGGAAGACATCGAGTGAATCATCGATCTTGAGTTTCTGCTTGAGAGTCAGGGTTGCAACAAAACAGACCGAACCGGCCAGTAGCCCGATAACCAGGGCGCCGCCGGGGCCAACAAAGCCCGAAGCCGGTGTGATCGTGCCGAGGCCCGCCACCATACCGGTGACAATACCCAGGGCGCTGGGCTTGCCGTATTTGATCCATTCAATCGTCATCCATGTGATCGCCGCCGTCGCCGAGGAGATATGCGTCACCAGCATTGCCATTGCCGCATCACCGTTGGATGCCAGGGCGCTGCCGCCGTTAAAGCCAAACCAGCCAACCCACAACATTCCAGCGCCTGTCACTGTCATGGTCATGTTGTGCGGCATCATCACCTTGGTGCCAAACCCCTTGCGCGGGCCAAGCACCAGCGCCGCCACCAGCGCCGCCACGCCGGCTGTGATATGCACCACAGTGCCGCCGGCAAAATCGTAGAGTCCCATCTCCTGCAGCCAGCCGCCGCCCCACACCCAGTGGGTTACAGGCACATAGACCAGCAGCAGCCATACCGCGCTGAAGATCACCATCGCCGAGAACTTCATGCGTTCCGCGTATCCACCGATGATCAATGCCGGGGTAATAATGGCGAAGGTCATCTGGAACAGCATGAAGAGTGATTCGGGGATATCCCCGGAGACCGACTCGCGCCCAATCCCGGATAGCATCATCTTGCTGAAATCTCCTATCCAGGGTCCTCCCTCCCCAAAAGCCAGACTGTAACCGACGACCAGCCACAGAATCGAGGAGATTCCGGCAATCGCAAAACACTGCATCAGAATGGAAAGCACGTTCTTGGCGCGCACCAGGCCGCCGTAAAACAGCGCCAGACCGGGCAGCGTCATGAACAGCACCAGGGCGGTTGATGTCAGTATCCATGAGGTATTGGCGGCGTTCAGCTCACCTTCAGCAGCAAATAGCGTACCTGGTGATAGTAACAACAGAGAGAAAAGAATCTTTTTTTGAGTAGAATCCAACATCGGGGCGCCCCTTGCAGTATATTTCCGGAAATATTCAGGATTTCAAGGGGTGGATTTTATAGCACTGATTGAGATTGTGCATCTTGAACGCGCAAAAAAAAACCAGCGTCTTGTCACAAACGCTGGTCAACTGAGTCAAAGGGGAGTCACATATAACTGTATAGCCACTGAAAAAAACGATAAAAGTGGTAAGCAGTAATTAATAGACCGGGGTTAATCAGAAAAGTTCTTCGTTTTGTGAATTTTTCTGAAAAAATATTTTTCGATGTCTTTTACAGAACTGTAGGAAGGGACAAGAGGTAGCACATTCCACCATTTTCCAGTGCAATGCGCTCCGCTTATTGACACCCTACGCTGTTTCAGTGTCCGTATGCAGGAGTGGTGTTGCCAGGGAGATGTGCATCTCTTTCGAGATTTCGAGCATCGCGCGCATGACGGATTGACGGGTGCGCAGCAGATGACGCACATCCTTGGTGTAGTAAAACAGCGTCCACTCGACCGCATAGTCCCCTGCATTGGTGATGCGTATCTCAACCGGAAGCTGGCTCTCGATTGCTGTCTCGCCAGATTCATTCAACTGCTGGAATGCCTGCTCCGCCATCTCTTCAACCTTTGAGCCGGAGATATCGTAACCAACATTGAATTTCAGTGATTCACGCAAACCGCGCGCCGAGGCAAACTTGGAGAGGTTGTGCAGGGTCATGCTACGCAGGCGTGCATTCTGGATCATGATGCGATGATTGTTTTTCAAATTCAGAATCTCGGTATGGAATATCTTTGTCTTGAAAACAGAGCCAAGAATAGTCTCGCCATCCATGAATTCGATCACATCCCCCTCTTCGACAAGATTGCTGTTCAATATCACCAGCCCGCTGATGAGATCCGGCGCCCAAGATCCCTGGGTTAATGCCAGCATCACCCCAAGAAAACCGATCACACCCTTTTCCAGCAGGCTCTCGAAACCAAATGACTGCACAATAGCAATCACTGCAATGACAATGATAAAGAGTTTCAGCAGAAGTGAGATCAGACGCGAACGATAGGTTGCAGAGATTCTCTCCTCGCCATTGAGCTGATGCCTGTGACCAAATTTGTTATTGATGACATAGTCCATCACATGAAACAGCAGATAGGCGAGATAGGAGATCACCATGACGCCAAGAATCCTGTTGATCCAGTGCTTGTCCAGGTGCGGCGCCAGCAGCTGCGAAAACAACACGAACAGCAGAATGAAGAGATTGACGGCACGAAAGATATGCAGTTTTCTACTGCCACCCTCCTCTTCACCTCTCCCTTTAGAGAGAAATTTGAGCAGAGGACGGGAGAACACAAGCAGCGCCAGGTTGACAGCCAGCAATACCCTGGCCATATCACTCAGGGATGCAAGATTATCGATAAGTAGTTGTTGAATCTGATCCAGCATGGAGTAATCCGGATTGTTGGAAAGGTAGCGGTAAGGCGCTACAAATTGACCTCCCTCTTTATCAAAAGGGGATAAGAAGGGGGATTTTAGTCATTGACGCATCAAGCGTCTGAAGATCCAGCTTCGCGGCTCTGTCTTGCCTTGCAGAACATACTCCAGTGCAACCGGGTGCTGTAACGTCCAGGCCATTTTTGACTGTACCGAATAGCGACTGCACCACAGAATTGTATCTCCAGCAGAGACTTTCTGATCTTTCCTGGGCAGCAGGATACGCGCCCCCCGATGAATCATCAGCAAGGGTATGACAGGAAGGTGGCGTTTTCGCTCACGCGGATTGCGCTCCAGATCTCCGATAGCCACCACTTTTCCCTTTGTTGTCAGGGCAGAGTGGACTGCTTCCGCATCGGTTTCATCGATAGTCACCTCCCACACGTCAGGAACCTCCTCACTGGAGATGGCGATCAGGCGGCTGACAAGTTCACAGGCCCAGTCGTCCTCCTCTCCCTTGGCCAGCAACATGAACTCCTGCAGCATGGGAGTTGCCAGCAACAGGCGTATTTTGTTGGCAATAATCTGACTTGGATGCATTACCATATTGGCATGTACTGCCTTCACGATGGTGTTATTTGTACGCTGGTTCTGCCTCAGGATGACGAACAGATCCGGGTTCAGTTCCCGCGCTGTCATGATGATGGAGAGATTATCCACATCCCTGTCCGTGCCGGCGACGATGCCTACAGCAGTGTCGATATTCGCTTCCATCAATGTCGCAGCCTCTGTCCCCTTCCCTACTACACAGCCGGCAGGTGGAGAGCCGGTTTTTTCCGGTGTTGCCTCGATGACGACCACGTCCAGCCCCTCCCTGGTCAAGCGCTCATAGACTGCCTTTCCAAAACGCCCGTAGCCGCAAAGCACCCATTGCCCCTGCTGAGGAGGATAGATAGGTTCAGCCAGGGGATCATGTGAGTTCCCTCCCAACCACTCACCCAGAAGATGCAGACCTGGAGACTGCAATGCAATTGAGAGGTGCATTGCAAAAGTCTCGAAAGGATCAACGATGTAGTCCGTGCCAAATGACTCCATGTTTTTTTCAACTTCAGCAGAATCCGCCCTGCTAACCAGAGTGAGATCAGGCCTCAGCAGTTTACTGGTAATCGCCACTTTCAGATTCACTGCGTTGCTGTCAGTCAGCGCAACTACAGCAGAGCATTGGGGATGCGTCAGACCCGCTCGCGTCAGGTTATCCGGGTTCTTTGCATTACCGCAAAATCCCGGAACGCTCTCACGCAGATTCTGCAAGCTCATCAGATTGATGCGCTGCTGGTCACTATCAAGAACCACCACATGCTGCTGGCGGTCAGTCAACGCCATGACAAGTTCACGACCGATGCTGCCATACCCCACAATCAGAATGAAAGTGTCTGTTAATCGCCTGATTCGACGTGCAAAACGACCAACGGTCAAGGCATTCTGAAATGCATCTCCCTGAATCAGGGCCAGCAAGGTGCCAATAGCATAGATCCACGAAATGACTGTTGCATAGATTGTAAAGATCACCCACATGCGCTGGGCGTCAGTAAAGGGATAAGGGATTTCGCCAAAACCAATGGTGGTGGACATGAAGCTGACAAAATAGAAGGCATGGAAAAAACCCATATGCCACGGCTGCCCGGCATCATCCTGCCCGGGAATCAGAACCAGCCCCAGGATCGAAACCGAGTAAGCCAGCAGCAGCGTCAGCAGCGGCTGACGCATCCTGCGAAATACGATATAGACAATGCTATCCATGGTATCCGGCTCAGCGGCGCAGCATGACCGTTTCGATGAGCAGCAATATCACCGACACCACATTTGCGAGTACAGCGCCTGCTGACAATGAGACAATGCTGGCCATCACGGCTGGTGAAAGGCCGGTTCCTGTCACATAACTGGCGGCAAACCAGATGATGGCTGCCACAAACAGCTGCAATAGCGCCACTAGACTCGTCGACAGCAGGATTGCCCCGACCTGGGTGCGGTCGCCAAATTTGAGGATTGTTGCAATCAGGTTCACGACGATTACGGCGAACAGTTCATACACCGGATGATGTGACGGATCTTCTATAGCTCCAAACACAAAGCCGAAGTTGAGCGTCAACGCCAGCACAATAAAAAAATTGAAGATAACCTTTTCTGAATTCATGGTGACACTCCTGAAGTTGTTATTTGCGTATAGTGTAGACGCTGAATAAAAAATTCCAAATGATTTATTCACCACGGAGCAGACGGAAAACATGAACACTTGCCTTGTTTATTTTCGTGCTTTTCATGACTTTCGTGGTATGAAATTTTATCCACAGATGAACACGGATGCACACAGATATTTTTGCATCTTTTAATCTGTGTTTATCTGTGTGAATCTGTGGTGAAAAAAACTGTTTTTCCAGGCTCTACTTCTCCAGCATCCCCTTCAGCACCATGTCTGTCAATGAGACGATGCCGCAGATTTCGCCATGATCAATCACTGGTGCACGGCTCAATCCAAAGTGATCAAACAAGCGTGCGCAGTAACGGATATCCATATCAGGAGAGGTTGTCAGCGCCGGCTTGGTCATGATCTCATAGATATTGACGCGCTCAGGCGCACGATCAACGGCAAGAACACTACGTGCAATGCCGGTGAGAGTCACGATGCCGTAGACATCATCATCATGACGCTTATTGATAATCAGTGTCTTGGTCTCGACATGCTTCATGGTGTCGAGTGCTTCGGCAACTGTCGCCATGCCGTCGACCATATCGAAATTTTTCTTCATGACATCACGCACACGCACAATTTTCTTATTCATATCTCTTCCTCTACTATACTGCTGAGTTGTCTGATCTGGTGACTGACGCCAATAGCGTCCTCCACATCGATTTGAAATGCAATGCCGGTTCCCGGTTGTTCTTCAAAGCGGCATTTTGCAGCAATGGTCTCAAGGATGGAGCGGCTGACATGCTCCTCCACCAGCAGCATGATCAGGTCACGCTGGGTCTCCAGAGAGAGTCCAAAGAAGGTCTTCTTCTTTTCAGCGCCCTCGCCGCGCGCCTGATTGAGAACTGTAGCGCCGGTAGCGCCCGCCTCGCGCGCCGCCTCCAGCACTGCATCCGTATGAGAGTCCTCCACAAGAACCAGAATCAATTTGAAATGCATAATTACTCCTCGATTTTGTATTCAATTTTTTGTTGTTGACGGTGCGCATACCAATGTCCAAGCTGCGCATACCCCATCACCGACATGATTGGAAAAAGACTGGCAAATGCAATCAGACCAAAACCATCCAGCATCGGATTGCGTCCGGGTACAGTTGCAGAGAGCCCAAGCCCAAGCGCCGCAACCAGCGGTACAGTGACTGTTGAAGTGGTCACTCCTCCCGAGTCATAGGCAAGGGCAATAATTGAACGCGGAGCAAACAGCGTCTGCATCATTACCACGACATAACCGGCAATAATATAGTAGTGCAGCGGTGTTCCGCTGATGATGCGAAAGGCGCCCAGAGAGATGCCCAGTGCAACGCCGATAGCCACTGCAAT
>Ga0209013_10003118_pt1 | contig 14845 bp, 11 predicted proteins | sample Cruoilmetagenom2_FD_187291 | JGI IMG/M metagenome (GOLD analysis project Ga0209013, IMG submission 187291) | Oil polluted marine microbial communities from Coal Oil Point, Santa Barbara, California, USA - Sample 2 (SPAdes) (version 2) | ecosystem: Environmental > Aquatic > Marine > Oil seeps ... | reverse complement strand
CATCCGTATGGATGGCTGACACTGAAAAAAATCGTCAAGTTTTCCAGCAATATCGGAGCGGCTAAAGTGGTCAAGGCCATGGGCGGCAAAGCCTTTTATGAAACCCTGGAACGATTCGGGTTCGGTTCCAAAACCGGTATCGACTGCCCGGGTGAAACGCCCGGACGCTTAACCTCGTATCGGCGCTGGAAGCCCATCGATGCGGCCAATATTGCTTTCGGGCAGGGGATTGCGGTGTCGGCCATACAGTTGACTGCCGCCGTCGCGACCATTGCCAACGATGGTATTCTGATGAAGCCGTATATGGTTCAGGCGATTACCGATCAAGACGGACGATTGCTGAAAAATACAACACCGAAGCGGATTCGGCGCGTCATTTCGGCCCGTACCGCCCGAACCGTACGTAGCATGATGGCCGCCGTGGTGGATGAAGACGGAACCGGGGTCAACGCGGCTCTTGAAAGATATCAGGTGGGCGGCAAAACCGGAACGGCCCAAAAAATCGAACCGACCGGCGGATACTCGCAAAAACGGTTCATCGCTTCTTTTGTCGGGCTGGCACCGGTCCATCGTCCGAAAGTCGTTGTCCTGGTAGTCATCGACGAGCCCCGCAAGCGGCATTATGGCGGGACGGTGGCCGCGCCGGCATTTAAACGGATTACGCAGGCGGCGCTAGGTTATTTGGATGTGTCGCCCGTAGAAAAATCCATCCAGATTTCGTCGATGATCAGAAAGGCGGGAACGTGAAGCTATCGGATCTTCTAAGGCCACTTTCCGGGAAAAGGAATTCCATTGCGATTCCGACGGAAAGCCATCTCAAAGATCCCGAGATTAAAAGCATTCACTATGATTCCCGGCAGGTGATGCCGGGCGGATTATTCGTGGCGATGACCGGGTTTCACACCGATGGCCACGACCATATCGACGAGGCCGTCGGCCAGGGAGCGGTGGCAGTACTGGTCGATCGGCCGGTGACCGCACCAGTCGTGACCGTACGGGTACCGAACACCCGAGAGAGCCTGGCGGCCCTGGCGGCCCGTTTTTATGGCTACCCATCCCGGGAGCTGGTCGTTATCGGCATCACCGGCACCAATGGCAAGACCACCACGAGTTATTTGATTGAAAATATCCTCACCGCGGCCGGTTTGAAGGTGGGTGTTATCGGTACTATCAATTACCGGTTCGGTGGCAAAAAAGTCGATGCACCGGTCACCACGCCCGAGGCACTTGATCTTCAACAGATCTTAAGACGGATGCACGCTAACAAGGTGACCCATGTGGTCATGGAAGTTTCCTCACACGCGCTGGCACTCAACCGGATTGATGGATGCGAGCTGGATGTGGCCGTATTTACGAATTTAAGCCAGGACCATCTCGATTTTCATAAGGATATGATCGGTTACTGGGCCTGTAAAAAAAGACTTTTTACCGAGATACTATCCACCGGATCCAAGCAAGCCACCGCGCGGGTGGTCATTAACCGGGATGATCCCCGGGGTGACCAGTTGGCCCAAGAACTGGCAGTACCGGTTGTCACCGTCGGTCGTGGCAAAGAAAACAGCGTCCGGCCGAGCGAGGTGGACATGGGCCAGGATGGTATCAGGGGATTGCTCCACTTTGAAGATGACATTGTCGGTCATGTCCCGATGCAGTGGCGATTTCATTCACCCCTGGCGGGTGAATTCAACCTGGAGAATATCCTCTGTGCGGCCGGGGCCTGCGCGGCGTTGCAAATTTCCCCGGATGCTATCCGGGTGGGTATCGAGGAGACCCGGTCGGTTCGCGGTCGCCTCGAACGCGTTGAAAATGATGTCGGCATCTATGTTTACGTGGATTACGCCCATACGCCCGATGCGCTGGACAATACGCTCAAAACGTTAAAAAGAATGGCCGGCGGGCGATTGATTTGTATTGCCGGATGCGGCGGCGACCGTGACAGGGGTAAGCGTCCCCGGATGGGTCGGATCGCGGTCGGATTAAGCGATCTGACTATCTTAACTTCGGATAATCCCCGCAGCGAGCCACCCATGGCCATCATCGAGGATATGCTGACCGATATAAACAATGGTTTCCGGCCGTATACCGCCGACAAATTACCCGACCTTACAGATCGGCCGGGTTACGTGGTTGAACCGGACCGACGACAGGCCATCCGCCTGGGGATCGGTGTGGCCGCTTACGGCGATATCGTTCTGATCGCGGGAAAGGGACACGAAACGTATCAGATCATCGCCGGCCGAAAAATTCCTTTTGATGATCGATTGGAAGCGGCAAAGGCATTGTCCAAAAAAGAAGTCTTTGAAGCGGGTGGCCTTGAGCGCAGCGCAATGAATAATTGCGTATAAAAGCGACCTGCCTGTGGAGACCGGGGTAAACATGTTGGTTGCGATAGAAATATTTTGGTGTCGATGATGGTATCAGGGTGCATTGCAATGAACGATGATTCAGTTTCCGGGAATGGTTTCGTACGACCGGTCGATTTTTCACTCACCGCGGGCGATGTGCTTAAAGCTACCGGGGGGATTCTTGTATCCGGCAGTAAATCGATTGTGTTTGACGCCGTGGTCATCGATTCCCGCACCGTTTTACCCGGCAACCTGTTCGTGGCCATCCAGGGAGAGCATCACGACGGACACACGTTTATTCCCGGTGTGATTCGGCAAGGGATTCGGGGCGTGGTGATCGATCAAGCCAAAACCTCAGAGCGGTGGGAGAATCGATGGGATGATGAAGGTGTGACCTGTGTAGCGGTAGACGACACCATCCGCGCCCTGGGTGATCTGGCCGCTTATCAGCGTCGCCGGAGCGACGCACGGGTGATCGGCATTACCGGATCCAACGGTAAGACGACGACCCGTCGAATGATAGCCGCGATCTTCGGCCGGTGCTTTGAGACCCTGGCCAGCCGGGGAAATTATAACAACGAGATCGGGCTCCCCCTGACACTTTTAGAACTCAGGCCGGATCACCAATGGATCGTACTGGAATTGGGCATGAATCATTTTGGCGAGATTCGACGTCTGTCCCGGATCTGCCGCCCGGATATCGGGGTTATCACCAGTATCGGTCCTTGTCATCTGGAAGGGGTCGGTACCATTAACGGGGTGGTCAGGGCCAAAGCCGAACTATTGGAGAATATCCCTTCCGGTGGCACGGTGATCCTCAACCGGGACGATCCGTATCTGACCGAGCTGGGAAACAAGGTCGATACGGATGTACTGTTTTTCGGAGAATCGGACGAGGCCGACATTCGCGCCCATTCGATCCGCGAAACCGGCAAGGAGATCCGCTTTACCCTTGAGCTACCCGATTCCCAGACAACGGTGAGACTGCATGCAACCGGTCGCTTCATGGTGTCCAACGCTCTGGCGGCGTCCGCGGCAGGTCATCTGGCCGGTCTTTCGGGCGAGGAGATCCAAAAAGGCCTTTTACGTTTTCGTCCGGTTTTCGGTCGGATGAATGTCTTTTCCACCGAGCAGGGAATGACCATTATCGACGATACATATAACGCCAACCCGGCCTCCATGGCGGCGGCGATCAACACCCTGGTGACATTGGCCGGAAATAACCGGTCGATTCTCGTGGTTGGCGACATGCTGGAGCTGGGTGATGAAACCGATCGGTTGCATCGTCAGGTCGGGGCACTGGCCGGTCGGTCCGGGATTGTCCGGCTTTATGCCACTGGTCCCCACGCCAGGTTTGTCGCCGAAGGTGCCCGGGCAGGCGGCATGGATAAAAATCAAGTCATCACCGGTGAAAAAGAAGTCATCATCACCGATTTGAAAAAACAGCTCAAAACCGGGGACCGATTACTCGTAAAAGGTTCCCGGGGGTCGGCCATGGAAGAGATCGTTGAACCAATTAAAGAATGGGCGTCTGGCCGGAAGGATGAAGCCTGAAACATGCTTTATCACCTACTATATCCTCTGCACACTTCCTGGTCGGTATTCAATGTCTTCCGGTACATTACGTTCCGGACGATTTACGCCACGGTTACCGCTTTTTTGGTATGTTTTATTGTGGGGCCGTGGGTGATCAGAAAGCTTGCCGCCATGCAGGTGGGTCAATATATCCAGAACGACGGTCCCCAAACACACCTTCCCAAGGAAGGTACGCCGACCATGGGGGGCACCCTGATTGTTTCCGCCGTGGTAACAGCCACCCTTTTATGGGCGGATTTAACCAATGTTTTTGTATGGATCGTTCTTTTTGTCATCATCGGATTCAGCAGCATTGGATTTATCGATGATTATCTGAAACAGGTCAAAAAGCGTAACCAGGGGTTAGGGGTCCGGACCAAGTTTTCGTTCCAGTTTATCCTGGCCTTGATTACCGGAGTCTGGATTTATACTACCTCGGATTTTTCCACCGAGGTGGCAATTCCATTTTTTAAACAGTTTTCACCGGACTTAGGGGTCGGATATATTATTTTTGCCATCCTGGTCATTGTGGGAACTTCCAATGCCGTCAATTTGACCGATGGCCTGGATGGATTGGCCATCGGACCGGTTATCATTGCCGCCGGCGCTTATATGGCCCTTGCCTATGTCTCCGGACATATCAAGATCGCGAACTATTTACAGGTCCATTATGTGGCCGGCTCCGGCGAGCTGGCTGTGTTTTGCGGTGGTGTGGCCGGGGCCGGACTCGGTTTTTTATGGTTCAACGCATATCCGGCCCAGATTTTCATGGGGGATGTGGGTTCGCTTCCCCTGGGCGCGATTTTGGGTACTGCGGCTGTTATCACTAAGCAGGAAATTCTTCTTCTATTGGTGGGCGGTCTGTTTGTTATCGAAGCAGTATCGGTCATCCTGCAAGTAGGCTATTTCAGGATGAGTAAAGGAAAAAGGATTTTTAAAATGGCGCCGTTACACCATCATTTTGAATTAAAAGGTTGGGCGGAACCGAAAGTGATCGTTCGTTTCTGGATTATCGCCATTGCCCTGGCTCTGATATCCCTCAGCACATTGAAGCTCAGGTGAACGAGCCCGTATTTTCGGCCATGGCATTGGGTAAAAGCTGGTTGGACATGGATCTCTTAAATAAAAGAGTATTGGTAGTCGGGTTGGGAATATCCGGTGAGGCGTGCGCACGGTTTCTGAAAAATCAGGGTGCGCAGGTGACGGTGAATGATGCCGATGATCAGACCCATTTACGGAATACTTCCGAACGGCTTCGGGCCAAAGGCATTAAAACGGTTTTGGGGGGACATCGGTCCAGGTTATTTGAGCAGGCCGACCTGATTTGTTTGAGCCCGGGGGTACTGCATACGATCAAGCCGATAGCCCGGGCCCGGGCGTTAGGGATACCGGTGATAGGAGAAATTGAGTTGGCATCCCGGTTCATCGCCGAGCCGATCGTGGCCGTGACCGGCACGAACGGTAAAACCACGACCACGACCTTGATCGGGGAGATGCTGAAAGCATCAGGCCGCCGGACCTTTGTCGGCGGCAACATCGGACGACCGCTTGTGGCGTATCCGGATTTGGAAAAACAGGCCGAAATCGTGGTGGCTGAAGTGAGCAGTTTTCAGCTCGATACCATCGAGACTTTCCGGCCCCAGATCGCGGTTTTATTGAATATTACACCGGATCATCTCGACCGGTACCCGGATTTTGATGCGTATATTCGATCAAAAGGGCGAATTTTAAAGAACCAGGGCCCGGATGACACCGCCATATATAATGCGAGCGATGAATTCATTGCCGCCCTGATGACCGGGCGGTCGTCCCGGAGTCTTCCTTTTTACGGGTATGGGCAGGCGCCACCGGAATTTAAAGAGGGTGCGGCCGTGACAAGCCAGACGATTTTGATTCGACAAGACGGTGAGGAACACTGGATCGATTTAAACCGTAGTCGGCTCGTTGGTGACCATCACCAGGAAAATATCGCTGCGGCCTGCCTGGCCAGCCTGGCAGCCGGCGGAACAGTGGCTGGTATTCATCGGGCTCTGGATGATTTTGATGGTTTGCCCCACCGGATGGAGCCGGTTCGCACATTCCAACGGGTATTATACGTTAATGATTCCAAGGGAACCAATGTGAATGCTGTTGCCCGTGCACTGGATTCCTTTGAGGCGGTCATCCTGATTATGGGCGGTCAGGACAAAGGTGGAGATTTTGCTTCCCTGTCTGTGCTGGCCGCCGACAAGGTCAAACGGTTGATCGTCATGGGCGAAGCCGCAGCGATGATTTCCGGTGCCCTGGGTCAGGTGGTGCCGACGGATGAGGTCAGGGACATGACGGCCGCCGTTCAAAAAGCCCATGGCCTCGCCGTACCCGGCGATGTGGTCCTTTTGTCACCGGGATGCGCCAGCTTCGATCAGTACGAAAATTACGCCGCCCGGGGAAACGATTTTCGCCGCAACGTGGAACAATTGCAATGACGGTTTCTCCCAAATCGAAAAAAAAGATCAAAAGGCGTTTTACTTATGACGCCACCTTACTCTTTCCCGTCCTGTTTCTAGTGGGATTCGGAATCGTGATGGTATACAGCGCCAGTTCAGCCCTGTCCTTAAAGGTACACGGCCACGGCTATTTCTACCTCAAACGCCAGGCGGCTTTTTCCCTGATCGGTATCATCATTATGATCCTTTGCTGTCATTTTCCCTACCGTTTCTTCAGGTATTTTGTTTATCCATTGCTTTTTTTGGCCATCGGATTGCTCATTCTGGTCCTGGTTCCCGGCTTCGGTGTCACCGCCGGTGGTTCCACCCGGTGGCTGGGAATCGCCGGATTGACGTTTCAACCGTCTGAGCTGGCACGCCTGTCCATCGTGATGTACCTGGCGTACTCCCTCACCAAAAAACAGACGAAATTAGATGCCTTCTCAATCGGATTCGTGCCCCATGTTATTGTATTGGCGGTATTGGCGGTGTTGATCGGAATGGAACCCGATTTCGGATCGGTGGTAATTTTGACGATTCTAACCTGGATCATGATGTTCACCGCCGGTGTGCGGATGCATCATCTGCTTATTCCGCTACCGGTCATTTTGGCGGCGCTCGTTTACTTTCTCGTTAGTGCCCCTTATCGGCTGGCTCGTCTGGCCAGCTTTTTAAACCCCTGGGCCTATGCCGCCGACCAGGGGTACCAGGTGGTGCACTCCCAGATGGCGTTTGGAACCGGCGGGGTCGTGGGGACGGGACTTGGGCACAGCTATCAGAAACTTTTTTTTCTGCCTGAGCCCCATACGGATTTCATTTTTTCGGTTATCGGTGAAGAGGTCGGACTGGTGGGTGTCACCATCATTGTGATGCTGTACGGCGTCATTGTCTGGCGTGGCATCGGTATTGCCCGGCATTGCCCGGAGCCGTTCGGTGCGCTGGCGGCATTGGGACTGACAGCCGCTATCGCGTTGCAGATATGTGTGAATATGGGCGTTACCCTGGGACTGCTGCCGCCCAAGGGATTACCGCTGCCCTTTTTAAGCTATGGTGGCACATCGATGGTTATCAGCATGCTTTCGGTAGGTATCTTGATGAACATTGGAGGACAGCCATCGGTTCGAATGAAAAAATAGGATGGAGAATGGCAAAGATCGATCAATCGCGTCTACCCAATCGGTTGCGAGTGGTCATCGCCGGGGGAGGCACCGGGGGACACTTGTTTCCAGGGATCGCCATAGCGGAAGCATTTTGTGAAAAGATTCCGGATTGCAAAGTATTGTTTATCGGCACAGACCGTCCTTTTGAAAAAACGATCCTGGCGGAAAAGGAATTTGATCATGAAACAATTTTTGTTCAGGCAATTAAAGGAAAGGCGCTCTGGAGCAAGCTTGCGGCCGTGGTGGTTTTCCCGTGGGCGGTCTATCAAGCAGCACGGAAAATCAGGCGCTTCGGGGCGAATCTGGTGGTGGGGGTCGGCGGCTACTCGGCCGCGCCCGTGGCCGTCGGCGCGTGGATAATGGGAATCCGGGTGGTCATTCAGGAACAAAATATCCTGCCCGGAATGACCAACCGTCTACTGGCCAGGCTGGCATCGCGGATCTATGTCTCGTTTGAAAATACGCGGATGCCGGGGGATCCAAAAAAGATCTGTTTATCCGGCAATCCGGTGCGGCGGGAAGTACTGGCTTTCGCCGGAAAAAGATCATCCCGCGATCGTAGCGACCAGCGTCGCCTGACCGTTTTGATACTGGGCGGGAGTCAGGGTGCCCACAGCATTAATCAATCGGTCGCAGCGGCACTTGATGAGCTGGCGGATACCTCCGGTCTTTATTTTATTCACCAGACCGGAACAGCCGATGAAATGGATATGGAAACGGCCTATGCCAACCATAAGGTGCCATGCCGGGTGAAGGTTTTTTTCAAAGACATCGGCACCGAGTACGCTCAGGCGGACTTGTTGATTTGCCGGGCCGGGGCCACCACGGTGGCCGAGGCGGCCGTTCTGGGGAAAGCATGTCTTTTTATTCCTTATCCGTTCGCGGCGGAAAACCATCAGGAATTAAACGCCCGGGCCCTGGTAAAAGACGGCGCGGCCGGGATGATTCTCGAAAAGGACTTAAACGGGCGAACGCTGGCACGTTTGATCCAATACTACCTGACCCATCGTCAGGCGTTGATTTACATGGCCGATCGGGTACGGGCTTTTGGCCGCCCGAATGCCGCCATGAATATTGTGGAGGATTGTCTAAAAGTAATGGCCAAAAAACAACTGCTCGCTTTACTTTTGCTGGGGCTGTCGGGTTTGAAGTGGCGGCGGCCAACCCGCAGCTTATAATTTTTTCGAGATAGAAGTTTGGAAAAGCATGTATCAGCATAAATACCATATTCACTTCGTCGGCATCGGCGGTATCGGCATGAGCGGTATTGCCGAATTGTTGTTGAATCTCGGATATCGGGTTTCCGGATCGGACCTGGCCGCTACCGAGATCACGAAAAACTTGTCGCGCCTGGGTGGCACCATCTACCAGGGTCATGCGACCGATCAGATCGGCGGTGCGGATGTGGTGGTGATTTCATCGGTGGTATCTGATGACAATCCGGAAGTGCTGGCGGCACGGCAGGCCGTTGTACCAGTAATTCCCCGGGCGGAGATGCTGGCCGAACTGATGCGGTTGAAATACAGCGTGGCCGTGGCCGGTGCTCACGGCAAGACCTCCACTACTTCCCTTGTGGCCGAGGTTCTCGCTGCCGGCGGCCTGGATCCGACCGTGGTGATCGGGGGTAAATTGATGGGACTCGGGACCAACGCCGTCCTGGGGCGAGGTGATTTTATTGTGGCCGAAGCCGACGAAAGCGACGGTTCTTTTCTCAAGTTCACCCCGACCCTGGCCGTGGTGACCAACATCGACCGGGAACATCTCGATTTTTACCGGGATCTCGACGAGATTAAATCGGCTTTTTTAACCTTTGTCGATCGGATTCCGTTTTACGGGCTGGCCATCCTTTGTCTGGATAATGAAGCTGTTCAAGATCTGATCCCGCAAATAAAAAAACGGTTTATCACCTATGGGTTGAGCAACCAGGCGGATTTACAGGCCACGGATATTCAATTCGAGGGGCTCAAGACCCGCTTTAATGTAAGCGGACCCGATGGATCCTACGGCCCGATTTTGCTCAATCGAGCGGGCCAGCATAATGTCTTGAATGCCCTGGCCAGTATTGCCGTCGGGCTGGAACTGGACATTTCCTTTGACCATATCAAAAAAGCCCTTGAAGCGGTCCCCGGCGTGGGCCGTCGTCTGGAAATCAAGGGCGAAGTCGATGACATGACGATTGTGGATGATTACGGCCATCATCCTTCGGAAATCCAGACGACCCTGGCGGCGATTAGAACCAGTTGGCCCGGCCGGCGGATCGTGGTGGTATTTCAACCGCATCGATACACTCGTACCCGCGCCCTGTTCGATGAATTTGCCCGGTCTTTTTATCAATCGGATGTGTTGATTGTTTTGCCTATTTACGCGGCCAGCGAGGAACCAATCGCAGGTGTGACGGGAAAAAGTCTGTACGAGGAGATCCGGCGTCACGGGCATAAAAATGTCCGGTACGCCATGAATAAAAAAGGGGCGGTCCGGTTTTTGCTCGACACGGTGGCCCGGGGTGACCTGGTACTGACCCTGGGTGCCGGAGATGTTTACCGGGTCGGCGAGATGATGGTGGAAAGGTTATCCCAATGATGAGCGCCGCCGTAGCGTGCGATGGACAGAAAGTCGCCACTGGACTAAATGCCGAAAAAAAGGATTGGCTGGTCTCCCTTCTGGGGCCCCGGGTTCAATTCGATGTGCCCATGTGGCGGCATACGACCCTGGCCGTGGGCGGCCCGGCCGATGTCCTGGCAATGCCCGCAGATATAAAAGTCCTGACCATGCTGCTTTCCGGGGCCCGGCAGCGGGCCATTCCGTGGCTGATCGTCGGCGGGGGAAGCAACCTGCTGGTGCGAGATGGCGGCATTCGGGGAATTGTCATTGCCCTGACGCCTTATTTTAAAGGAATAACCACCATTGATCCAGGCCCGGGAGATGTTCGGGTAACGGCTAAAGCCGGCACCCGGCTTAAGACTCTGTGCCGATATGCAATCGAGCAGGGATTGGCAGGAATGACCTTCGCCCTGGGGATTCCCGGTTCGGTGGGGGGTGCGATCGCCATGAATGCAGGTACCGCCGACGGCTGCATCGGGGATGTACTGGAAACCATCACGGTTCTATGGCCAACCGGACGGCTGCAACGGCTCAGTCGGACTGACCTGGATTTCGGCTATCGTCGGCTCTCCCTGCCGACCCCGGAAATAACAATAGGTCAACATCAAGGGGTAATCATCGACGGCACGTTTACGTTTTCACAGACAGATCCCCGACAACTTCGGGTCAGCGTAGAGAAGATACAAGCAGAAAGGAAACAGCGACAGCCTGGGGGTGTATCCAGTGCCGGATGTTTTTTTAAGAATCCATCTTCCGGACCGTCCGCCGGCGAACTGATTGATAAAGCCGGATTGAAAGGGAAGCGGGTGGGAGGTGCGGAAATCTCCTCTCGTCATGGTAATTTTATCATTAACCGGGGCAATGCCTGCGCGGCTGATATTCTGGCCCTGGCGGAAATAATCGAAACACGCGTCGCCGCAAAGTTTGGCGTCCAGTTGGAACCGGAAGTGATCATCGCAGGAGAATCGAATCATGCGTCGAAATCGGTTTAAGCCTCGGCGGGGAAAAAAACCGCAACGTATTAGAAAATATATCGAGCCGGGTGTGCGTATCAGTGCCGGTTTCCTGGGGTTGATCGTAATGAGCTTTGCCTTGATGGCCGGTTATGACTTTTTAAACCGTTGTCACTATTTCAGCGCCACGACAATTCAAGTCGATGGATTAAACCGGTTGACCGCATCCGAGGTGTTAAATCAGGCCCAGATTGAAAAGGGGGTCAATATCATGGCCGTCAATCTGCCGCTGACGCGGAAACGACTGATGGCCCATCCCTGGATTGCCGACGTCAGCGTAAGGCGGCGACTGCCCGATGCCCTGGAACTGAATGTAATCGAACAGGTCCCCCTGGCGGTGGTCGATCTGGGGCGAACGTTCGTGATCAACCAACAGGGTGATATTTTTAAAAAGGCGGAATCCACGGATTTAAAGAATTATCCGATTATCAGCGGGTTGTCCTATTCGGATTTGAACTTATCCGGCCAGCCGGCTGGGCCGACGATCAGTTCGGTTTTGACGATTTTAAAGCTGGGCAATGAACCCGACAGCATCGTCCCCAATTCCATCCTGCGCAAGGTGCATGTCGATCGCGAAATCGGTTTGACCCTGTTTGCTTTTAATCAACCGCTGGTCATCCGGCTGGGATACACGAACTACCCAGCCAAATATGAAGTGTTGGCCCAGGTGTTGGCCTACTTCAACACGAATCAGGCTGATCTGGAAATTGATTGGATTGATTTGAATGATCCGGAACGGATTGTCATGAATCTCAAGGGTGAGTTGACCCAAAAGACAGACAAGGAGGTTTAACATGCAGGGGCGGGGAGAACTCATCGTTGGCCTGGATATCGGTACGACCAAGATTTGCTGCGTGGTTGGAGAGGTTTTGCCCGGAGAAGTCAACATCATCGGTATCGGTACCCATCCTTCGGTCGGTCTGCGCAAAGGCGTTGTCGTGAATATCGAATCCACCGTGGAATCGATTAAGAAGGCCGTTGATGAGGCCGAACAAATGGCCGGCTGTGAGGTTTCTTCCGTATATACCGGTATCGCTGGTGGGCATATTACCGGATTTAACAGCCGTGGGGTTGTTGCCGTCAAAGGGCGCGAAATCACCAAGGGAGATGTGGACCGGGTCATCGAGGCGGCCCGGGCCGTGGCCATTCCCATGGAGCGGGAGGTTATCCACGTTCTGCCCCAGGAATATATTGTGGATGATCAGGGCGGCATTCAAAATCCGGTGGGGATGTCCGGCGTCCGTCTCGAAGCCAAAATCCATGTTGTTACCGGGGCGGTGACATCGGCCCGAAATATTGTCAATTGCGTCAACCGCGCCGGATTGGATGTCAGCGAAATCGCTCTGGAATCCCTGGCATCCGGCCGGGCCGTTTTGTCGGAAGAAGAAAAGGAATTGGGCACCGCCCTGATCGACATCGGCGGCGGCACCACCGATCTGGCCATTTTCAGGGGAAAGAATATTTTTCACACCTTTGTTTTGGCGTTGGGGGGCGATAATTTCACCAATGATATCGCCATCGGGCTGAGGGCACCCATTGCCGATGCGGAAAGGATTAAGGAGAGGTACGGCTGTTGTGTTTTGGACCATATCGGTTCGGAAGAGACGATTGAAGTTCCGGGCCTGGGTGGGCGTTCTCCCCGCAAGCTGCCTCGCCAGATCCTGGGAGAGATCCTTGAGCCGCGTATGGAAGAAATTTTTACCCTTGTGCAGCGGGAAATCGACAATCGTGATCTTTCCCATTGCCTTAACGCCGGCGTGGTGCTCACCGGAGGTGGTTCCCTTATCGAAGGTTCCAGCGAAATCGCCGAATCGGTGTTCAAGGTGCCTGCCCGAATCGGTAAGCCGGCGGGTGTCGCCGGGCTGACCGACATGGTGAACAACCCGATGTACGCCACTGGCGTCGGCCTGGTGATTTTCGGCGCCGGGCAAGAACGCAAAAGAGCAGGATTTGCGATTCGCGATAAAAATATTTTTCATAAGGTCATGGCCCAGATGAAACGATGGTTTAAGGACGTAATCTAGATATAATTTAATCACCACAAACCAAGGGGGGTGGAAAATGATGTTTACTTATGTTGAAAATGAGTCAGGGGCTAAAATCAAGGTGATTGGTGTGGGCGGCGCTGGCGGGAATGCGGTAAATAATATGATCGATTCAAATCTGGTAGGGGTTCAATTTGTTGCAGCCAATACCGACTCCCAGGCGCTGGATGTGTCCAAGGCCACCACTAAAATCCAACTTGGTGAACAGATCACTGAAGGTCTCGGGGCCGGCGCGAATCCGCTCATCGGCAGGGAAGCGGCGCTTGAAAATCATGAAGAGCTGACACGTGTGCTCGATGACAGCCACATGGTCTTCATCACCGCCGGTTTTGGCGGTGGGACCGGTACCGGGGCAGCACCGGTAGTGGCCGAGATCTGCAAGGAACTGGGTGCACTGACCGTGGCGGTAATATCCCGGCCGTTTTCTTTTGAAGGTCGCAAACGGAATCAGATGGCCGAAACCGGCATCGAGGAATTGAAAAAAGTGGCCGATACGGTCATCACCATTCCCAATGACCGGTTAAGGGGCCTTGCCCCCCGAAACGCGCGTCTGATAGACATGTTTAAAAAGGCTGATGAGATTTTACTTCATTCGGTTAAGGGGATCACCGATTTGATCATGATGCCCGGGCTGGTGAACCTGGATTTCGCCGATATAAAAACCACCATGTCCAAGGCCGGCATGGCCATCATGGGGATCGGCATGTCCAGTGGTGAAAATCGGGCGATAGAGGCGGCCAACAAGGCGATTTCTCATCCGCTTTTGGAAGATATCTCCATCTCGGGTGCCAGGGGTGTGCTGGTGAATATCACCAGCAACAGCGATTTGACCATGGAAGAGATGGTCGAGGCTTCGGAGCGGATCCATGAGGAGGTCGGCAATGATGCCGAGATTATCTGGGGGACGGTGATCGACGATCAGGTCGGCGACGAGATGCGGGTAACCGTCATCGCCACCGGCATCGGTGGAAGTGAAGCGGCCGATAAGGTTGAGGAAGTATACCGGCCCAAGGACGTGATAAGGGAATTTAAACCGCGTGGAAAGGTCAGGGATATTACCCCCGAAGACATGAATAGAGGGACCCGGCTGAACGGACAGGGGAAAATTGAACCGAAAGAAGTTCTGGAACAGGATGTCGACGGGAAGATTCGCCGGCACTATGGTCTGGTAATCGATCAGGATGACCTTGAAATTCCAACTTTTTTAAGAAGGAGTGCCGATTAGCGAACCGGGCGGTCCGGACACCGGGATCGGGAGTAGTTGCGGGTCATATATGAAATTCAGAACCGGAAAGCATGCCCGCGAAGAAGGTCGCCCACATGAAACCGGAGTTATTCGCAAGCCCTGGCAGGATCGTATCACTGTTGCCCTGGTATTTCCGAACACCTATCCCGTAGGTATCACCAATCTCGGGTTTCAATCTGTATACCGGCTGTTAAACGAGATGGATGCGGTGGTTTGTGAAAGGGTTTTCCTGCCGGAGATAAACCGGCCGAATTCCACTCAACCCCTTAGAACCGAGGAATCCGGACGAAGCCTGACGGAATTTGATATTATCGCTTTTTCCGTATCGTTTGAAAACGATTACCTTCATATTCTGACCATTCTTGATTTGGCAGGCATCCCCCTGCGATCGAAAC
>Ga0209013_10003117_pt1 | contig 14849 bp, 10 predicted proteins | sample Cruoilmetagenom2_FD_187291 | JGI IMG/M metagenome (GOLD analysis project Ga0209013, IMG submission 187291) | Oil polluted marine microbial communities from Coal Oil Point, Santa Barbara, California, USA - Sample 2 (SPAdes) (version 2) | ecosystem: Environmental > Aquatic > Marine > Oil seeps ... | reverse complement strand
GCACCCTTGAGATCCCGGTCGAGCCGGTCGCCGAGGTCGGAGGCGGGTGCGATGGCAGCGATGGCCGAGAAGATCGTAGCGAGAGCAAATCGATGGGCGGACTGCGGCATGATCGACCTCCAGCAGTTCATCCGAGGCTAGCACGAGGCGCTCTCGGGGTTCTGGCATAATGCGGGGTCTCATGGATGGCGGCGACCACTACCCGGGCGGCGAAACCGCGTCACGACCGACTTCGCGGCGAATGAGCCGGCGCACGCCGGCGGTGTCGGTGATCGTCGGCATCAACGTGCTCGTCTTCCTCGCCTGGCAGGCGGCGGTCTACATACCCGGTCTTGAGCGCTTCATGGTGACCAACTTCCTGGTCAGCACGGCCCACCTCCAGCACGGCTATTTCTGGACCTTGCTCACCTCCGCTTTCTCGCATTCCGAGCTCTGGCACCTGGCCATCAACATGTTCGTGCTGTGGAGCTTCGGCACCGTCCTCGAACGTCTGTGGGGAACCCGTGTCTTCGTGGCCTTCTATCTGGCGGCGGCGGTGGTCTCCTCGGCGAGCCACTGCGCCGTTTCCTCACTCTACATCGGCAGCGGCGACATCCCCGCCCTGGGGGCTTCGGGAGCGATCGCCGGCCTGCTCCTCGCCTACGCGCTTCACTATCCACGCCACAAGATCCTCCTCTTCGGGATCATCCCGATCCCCGCTCTGGCCGGCGTGCTCGCCTTTGTCGGTCTCGACATCTGGGGCCTGATAGCGCAGGGCCGTGGAGGAGGTCTGCCCATCGGACATGGAGCCCACCTTGGGGGCGCCCTGGCGGGGGCCGTGATGTACTTCATGTACCTGCGCTCGACCTACCCCACGCCGTCCGCAACCGGGCCCAGGTCCCCGGCGGGGACAGCTTCGCTCACCGTGGAAGAGGCACACGAGTTCGAGCGCATCCGGGTGAAGATCGAAACCCACGGGCCGCATGTCCTGACACCGAAGGAGCAGGCCTTCCTCGATCGCCTGCGCGAACGCATCATGCAGGCCGGCGGCGGTCCCCGCTGACTTGCCGCTCCGAGGCGCTCCGGGTACCATGCCTGGTGCTGAAGAAAAACTAAAGGAGGGGCCAATGGAGCGTCCGAGCGAGCAAGAAGTCCGGATGGAGGTCTTCAACTCCTTCAAGGATCAATTCGCCAGCGCCCCCATCCGCCTCATGAGTCGTACAGTGGCCGCCATGCGGGCGATGGGCTACGACGACCTCGCGTCCGCCATTGGTGATCTGGATCGGCGGACGGTGCCCCCCGACGACCCCGAGGACCCCTGTCTGCGGCACGACTGGTACAGCGTGCTCATGGCCGCCTTCGAGCACGTCGGTGGTTGGGTGCGCCAGCTCAGCGCCCACCCCATGGGCTACAACGTGGATTCCATCGGCTACCCGATGGTGACTCGTTCCTGGGGTGCCCTGTGGTCGCGGCAGCTCGGCATCGACTTCGAGAACGCCGCCCACTCACCGCCGCAGATCATGGTCTTCCACGGCGGCAACCAGGCTCTGCAGGCCGCTCTCCTGGGTGTAGCCGAGACCCGCAGAAACCGTATCGGGACGGGCAGCCCCGCGACGGTGCTCGTGCCCATCCCCACCTTCTCGTGTCCCATGGACCAGATCGCTCTGCAGGGCACCCAGGTTGTGCTGCTGCCGCCGGGCAGAGCCGACATGGACCCGAGTCCGGAGGACCTCGTGCAGGTGCCCGATGGGGTGGATATCGACGGTGTCTACCTGATGCCGATCAACAACCCCACCGGCCGCACTCTGCCTCCCGAGCAGATGAAGGCCTTTGTCGACGCGGTCCTCGACCGCTGGCCCCATGCGGCGGTGATCCTGGACTCGGTCTATGTGCGCCTCCACCCCGACCACCGTCGGCTTCTTGCCTGGTACCTCGAAGACCCGCGCTACGCGGACGCGGTGATCTTCATCGATTCTCTGTCCAAGACGCACGGCGTGACCGGCCTTCGCGCGGGCGCCCTGCTCACCCGCGCCGACCGGTTTCGAGACGGCATCGTGCGGTACGCCCAGAACGTCATGGCCGGGCCCTCCAACGCCGCGCAGGCTGTCACCGCCTCCCTCCTCGTTCCCTTCATCAGCGGCGACGACGAGCTCGCCGAGCACCGCATCCGGCTGCAGCTGCGCATCGGCCGCCACCTGCAGCGCAGGCGACGCCTGCTCCTGGCCCAGACCTTCGACCGCTTTCGGAAGTTTCTGGATCCGGAACAGCCGCTCCTTCCCGACCCGGAAGGTTTCGACTGGGAAGGGTCGATGTACGCGGACTTGCGTCTGTCGGATCACTGCTGCGAGCTCGCAGCCGGTTACGATGTCTCCCCGACCGTCGCCTTCTACCTCGAGACGGGCATCGGCGGCGTGCCTCTCGATGGCTTCTGCCGCAACCGTAATCTGGAGCGCCACGGTCTCGTGGTCAATGGCGACTCGCCGCGGTTGGCTGCCTTCCAGGAAGGGGCCCAGAAGTATGTGAGGCTGTCGTTCGGGATGACGCCGCCGCCACGGACAGGCAAGTGTGACTGACCGGCCAGCGGGCTAATCTCGCTCTCCCGTCACCGCACTCACTACGATCGCCGCGAACCCAGCGCTGAAGAATGCCGGTACCAGCTCGTAGAGGGAATCCAGGCCCCAGCGCTGAACGAGCAACCAGGCGAGCACGGTGATCGTGGCCGCCGCCACGACCCCAATCCGGTCGGCGTTCTCGAAGGCATGAGTCAGATGACCGACGAGGAGGATCGCCACCGCCGCGATCAGTGTTATCCACCACACCCGCGCGAAGATCTCCGGGCTTTCGGCTGCGTCGCGGCCGAGCTTCCAGGCGACGGTTACGCCGACCCCGGTGAGCATGGCCGCGAGGGCGCCATGGCGGTTCACGCCGCGGCGCGAGAGGGCGAGCAGAATCAGGGGTGCGAAGGCCGCACCGAGGCCGGACCAGGCGAAGAGAACGAACCAGAAGACGAGCCGCACCTCCATCAGGGCCACACCGATTCCGATGAGGCCGACCACTGCCACCGTCCAACGGCCGAGTATCAGGCTGCGGCGGTCATCCCGCGCCCCGCCCAGGGTTTCCTCCACCACGTCGTAGGAAACCGCCGAGGCGGCGACCAGGAGCTGCGACGAGACCGTGGAGAGAATGGCAGAGATCACGGCAGCGAGCAGCAGGCCCGCCAGGACCGGGTGGACGAGCTCGAGGGCGAGCGCCATCAACGCCTGCTCTCCGTCGGCGAGACCTGGGAGGATCACGCGCCCCGCGAGGCCGACGAGGCCCGCGCCGTAGAACACGACGACGCCCCACATCATCGCGATCAGCTGCATTCGTTGCACCTCGCGATCATTGCGGGTGGCCATGTAGCGGGTGATGACGTGCGGCATGCCGGGGTAACCGAGGCCGATGCCGAGTTGGCCGATCACGAAGCCCCACAGGGCGGGACCGACGCGATCGCCGCCGGCGCTGAGGAGGTGGGGGTCTATGGCGCCGAGACCCTGGATCAGTGCGCCGAAACCGCCGAGACGGCTGATGGCGTACAGCGGCAGTGCAATGAGGGCGGCCGCCACCAAGAGGCCCTGGAAGAGATCGGTCCAAGCCACCGCCCGAAAACCACCGAGCGAGGTGACGAGGATTATCACCGCGGCGCCGATGACGACCCCGAGCACGTAGCCGCCCCTTCCCTCGAGACCCAGAGAGGAGGAAAAAGCCTTGCCAGCTGCGGTCAGTTGCGCCGCCACGTACCCCATCATGCACACCAGGATGATGGTGGTGGCGGTGACCCGAAGCACGTTGCGCGGGTCCCCCCAGCGGCGGGTGAGGACGTCGGTGAGCGTCACCGAACCCTGGGTCTCCGATATTTTGCGCAGGCGAGGGGCGACGACGTAGAGGTTGACCAGGTAGCCGAGGAGGCAGCCCGGTGCGTACCACAGGCCGGAGATGCCGTAGGTGAAGGTCATGCCCACCGCGCCCAGGGTGACCCAGCCCGATTCGGAGCTGGCGGTGGAAGAGATGCCCGCCGCCCACGCCCCGAGCGAGCGACCCGCAAGGTGGAAGTCCTCTCCGCCGTGGGTCCTTCGGGCGGCTCGCCAGCCGATGAAGAGGAGAATTCCGAGGTAGGCGACCATGACCGCGGCGACGGTGGCAAGGACGTTGGGTTCGAGGGGCGTCATTTTCTCGGCTCCCTCCAGGTGTTGTCGAGGAGGCTCTCCACCACAACCAGGACGGTCAGAGCCAGGGGGAAGGCCCAGAGCAGCAGATGGGCGCCGAGAGTCAGGCCATACGCTTGCATCACATTTCCTTCAGGTCGAGTGTACCGCGCCGACGAAGGCAGGTCTCAGGTCTCAGGTTTCAGGTCTCAAAGGCTTCAGGTCTCAGGTCTCAGGCTTCAGGTCTCAGGTCTCAGGCTTCAGGTTTCATTGAAATATTCACGAAAGTCACAAATAGGGCTTGACATCGCGAAGGTCCAATCCACAATTTCGGTGCGACCTGCGACCTGCGACCTGCGACCTGCGACCTGCGACCTGCGACCTGCGACCTTCACCGAGCACCGGGTGCTAGACTCCGTCGAACAGTTTGGAGGCATGATGCGCACCTTGCGATCGATGACTGGACTGATGGTTACTCTGACGCTGATTCTGGCGGCGGCACCCTTGGCCGCCGATGAGCCGGTGCATGTGCTGGTGGCCAATGACGACGGTATCGACGCACCGGGGCTCGGTCCCCTGGTGGCCTTGCTCGCCGCCGATCCCGCCTACCGGGTGACGGTGGTCGCGCCCAGCTTTCAGCAGAGCGTTACCGGTCACGGCCTCGTTACCCGTCGCGAGGTGGAGGTGAAGGCGCACCCGCCCATCGCCGGCAGGCCGGCCTGGTCGGTGGACGCGACCCCGGCGACGGTGGCACGGATCGCGCTCACCGCCTTGCTGGTCGAGGACCCGCCGGAGCTCATCGTCTCGGGAATCAACCGCGGGGAAAATGATGGCCTCGGCGCGTGGACTTCGGGAACGGTGGCTGTGGCGCGCGAGGGGGCCTACGCGGGCATTCCTGCTGTCGCTGTGTCTCTGCAACTGAACTGGAAAAACCCGCAGCCGGACTTCGATGGCGCGGCGCGGTGGGCGAAGCCCGTTATCGATGCGGTGCGGAAGGACGGCCTGCCGCGTGGGGTATACCTGAACCTCAACGTTCCGGTCGATCTGGCGGCGATCCGTGGTTACAAGGTGGCGCGAATGAGTTTGGACCGCTCCGAGGAGGCGCGTTACGTACTGGTCCGCGAGGATGAGGACGGGACCCGCTGGTACGACAGCCGCTGGAGCCCGCCGCGGGTGACCGAGCCGGGTGGGGACAGCCACGCCCTCAACGCGGGCTGGGTGACCATCGTGCCGCTGGGCCTCGATCAAACCACCGAACGCGCTTTTCCGTTGCTACAGCAGCTCGAGTTGGCGCCACCCACGGTCGTCGAGGAGGTCGCACCCTGAGGTGAGTATTCGGGCACCTGGTGGCGCTGCGGGTGCTCCATGGCGACCCGGTGACGTTGACAGTGAGGCGGGGTCAACCTAGAGTTGGAGCCCCCGTGCGCGCAATGGGGCGACGTGTGCGCGGCGAATATGGCCGCGGCGCACCCCGGGAGGAGCTGAATGGGACGTCGGATTACCCGCAAACAACTGAAAAAAGAGGACGAGTTCGTCTCCACAATGGACGCCATCATCCACTGGGTGTACGAGAACTGGCGGCCGTTGGCCGCCGGTGTGGCGGCGGTGTGCGTGGTCGCCCTCCTGGGGTGGGGGGCGATGGTGTGGACGGGCTCGCGCGCCAAGGAGGCATCGATCCTCCTGCAGCACGCGGTGGCTACCTACGAGGGTGAGCCCGATCCCACGACCGGGATGCCGACTGGGAACGTGGAGGCAGCCGAGGAGGAGCTTCGCCAGGTCGTGGATCACTATGGCCGCTCGGACCAGGCCGACATGGCCAGGCTTTTTCTGGCGCGGATCGCGCTCGGCCGCGAGCAGACGGAGGAGGCGCGGACAGCCCTGGTGGAGTTGGCCCAGCGCCGTGGTGATGACGTGATAGGGCGGCTCGCCAACCTCGATCTGATCAACCTGCGCATCGCCTCTGGCCAGGCCGCCGAGGTGGCCGGGGAGCTGGAGGCCATGGTGACCGGCCAGTCCACGGCACTGCCCCGCGATTTTGCTCTGTACCAGCTGGGTGAGCTCTTCATCGGCGAGGGAGAGCCCGAGCGGGCGGCGGAGTACTTCCAGAAGCTGGCAGAGGAGTTCCCGGAGTCTCCTTACCTGCCTGCAGCCCAGCGTCGGCTCCGCGAGCTCGGGTAGCGAGTGAGCTTCGCCGAAGCCATCGCCACCAAGCGTGACGGTGGCGCCTTGACCCACGCGCAGGTGGCCGCCTTCGTGCGCGGGGCGAGCGAGGACACTCTGCCGTCCGAGCAGCTCGCCGCGATGCTCATGGCCATTTGCTGTCGTGGCATGGATGCTGAGGAGACCCGCTGGCTCACCGAAGAGATGCTGCACTCCGGTGAGGTTTGGGAGCTCAAGAATGACCGTCCCGGCGTGGTGGACAAGCACTCGACCGGTGGTGTCGGGGACACCGTCTCCCTGATTCTCGCCCCGCTGCTCGCCGCGGTCGGGGTTCCGACGGCGATGATGGCGGGGCGCGGCCTCGGGCACTCGCAGGGCACCCTCGACAAGCTCGACGCCATACCCGGCTTCGACTCCGAACGGGACCATCGCGAGACCCTTCGCCTCCTCGACGTTTCCGGGGCAGCCATCGTCGCCCAGACCGACGACGTGGCGCCGGCGGACCGCACCCTCTACGCCCTGCGCGATGTCACCGCCACCGTTCCGTCACTTCCCCTGATCGTCGCCTCGATCATGTCCAAGAAACTGGCCCTCGGAGCGGAGGCGCTGATCCTCGACGTCAAGTGGGGCCGCGGCGCCTTCCGTCAGACGGTCGAGGAGGCCCGCGAGCTGGCGGTCGCCCTGCGTCGGGTGGCGCGCGAGATGGGGATGCGAGCGGAGGCATTGATAACCGACATGAACCAGCCGCTCGGCCCTGCCCTGGGAACAGCATGCGAGGTGAGGGAGGCGGTCGAGGTGCTCGGTGGCGGAGGGGACTCGCGGCTGCGCGAGGTGACCCTACGCCTCTGCCGCGAGGCCCTGATTCTCAGCGGTTGGGAGATCCAGCGAGCCGATGCGGCACTTCAGGATGCGCTGAGCGACGGTTCGGCAATGGCCTGCTGGGTGAGCATGGTCGAAAATCAGGGTGGTGATCCGGACCTCGGGCGTCTGGCCCGACCCCGCCGCACTCGCGAGGTGGTGGCTCGTGACGGGGGGTTCGTGGTCGGTTGCGCCGCCGATGACCTGGGTCGCGTGGCCGCCGCGGTGGGCGCTGGACGCCGCAGGGTGGACGAGCCGCTGGCCCACGGAGCGGGCATTCTCGTCCACGTCCGCGTGGGCGACAGGGTCCAGGCCGGTCAACCCCTCGCGACCCTCCAGGTCGGTGAGCGGGAGGTGGATGAGGAGATGCTCGCCGAGCGCATTCTCGATGCCTGGGAGATCGGCCCCGAGCCCGTGGAGCCACCGAAACTGGTTTTGGGGACCGTGGACGAGGTGGGAGAGAATTAGGAATTAGGAATTAGGAATTCTGAATCCCGTATTTCGAAACTCGAATGAATCGGCGCGGTGCATCGCCGGCCGCAGCCGGCAGCTGGTGAGAAACGCGGGCTAGCGGACCGGGCCCAGGTAGCGGTCCAGCCACGCCAGGATCTCCTTGATGTACTCGGTCCTCGGGGGGATGTGGTCGGTCTCGTAGAGGATCAGGCGCTTGTCCTCGGCTGGCGTCCCAAGAAGGTCGAGCATGGTCTGCGAGCATGTCTCTGGAGGGCAGTAGGCGTCGTACCTGCCGTTCAGGATGAGGGTCGGGACGCGGACCCGGGTGACGTAGTTGCAGTCGGAGATCTCGGGCCGTCCCGTTCCGTTAACCCCCCCCGCCACGAGCACGCTGGCCCGGAAGCGATCCTCCACCGCCGTAACGACGGAACTGAGGTAGGCGCCCCAGCTCATCCCGTAGTAAGCCAGCCTCCCACTGTCGATGTCCCCCCGGGTCTCGAAATAGTCGATGCTGCGCCGGACGTCCTTGACCAGCTGGACGCAGTACTCGGTGTAGGCATGGGAATCGCGGTTCTGGTCGAGGGCGAGGAGCTCCGGGCTCGACCTCTCGAAGGTCCCCTTGTAGACGGGATACAGGACGGCTCGACCGTTCCTCACCAGGAACGAGAGGAACATGGTGAACTCGTAATAGCTCTCCAGCTCCGCGCTGGACGGCATCCACGACGACGCCGCCCCAGGGAAGTAGACGACTGTCTGATAAGGAGGAGACGTGACATCCGGAAGGAAGAGGTAGGCCTGGATCCGTTCGTCATCATAGGCCGCACTGAAGGAAATCTTTTCAAGAATCCAGCCGGATGGGTTCTCAACCCGGCTCTCGACTCGGGCCTCGAGCGGCCTCGGGTCAAAGTCGAACTGCTCCCGGTAGACCTCGAAGACAGCGTTGGAGACTGGTGGCCGAGAACGAAGATCGACAGGCCGGTAGATGTTCCGAAAAGCGAACGTCTCCTCGGGTACCGCGTCGGCATCAGGGTAGAGGGCTAACCGGATTCCGTTCCCCGGGGAGCGGTCCATCGGCGGTGCCCCCCTCTCCTCATCGAACTCGTAGGAGTTGTCCTCCCAGGAACCTCCTCGCACCACTCTCCCGTCCGGTGCCTCGTTCCAGCACCACTCACGCACGTTGCCCGGCAAGTCGTAGGCGCCGAAGGCTGTGTAGTTTGGCAGGCTTCCCACTGGTACCGGGCCCTGGCCGCCGAAGTTGCTGAACGGTGCGAGGATGGCGAAGCCCCCGAGCTGCGGCCACTGGAGCATCGGCGTCAACCTGCCCCGCGCAACGTCCCAGTGGACGGCAGTCGGGAGGCTCATGCCGGCGTACTCGGCATAAGCCGCCGCCTCGTACCAACTCAGACCTGTTACCGGGTAGCCGTCCTGACCCTCGGGGTACTCTCCTCCCACCCAGGTGGCCGGGCCGGGCTGCCCCGTTCGATCCACCAGTGATTTCATGGCCTCGTCCCAGCTTAGCTCCCGCCCGTCCTTCACGAACGGATGCCTCCAAAACTCCCGCGTGCGGTAGCCGCCGGAGTCGATGAACGCCCTGTACTCGCGGGTGGTGACCTCGTAGCAGCCGATGAAGAAGTCGCCCAGCGTGCCCGACTCGGTCTCGGTGCTCGGCACCCGCACCATTCCCGGCGGGATGCTCTCCACCTCGTCCAACGTCCTGACCAGGTTGTAGGGGGTCACGATACCGGCGCCGCCCACATCCCAAGTGGACGCCGCCGCGTAGACGGTCTCGTACCCCTCCTTCTCGATCTTCCACCGGAAGATGCCGATCGGGACCCGGACCTTCTCCAGAGGCGTTACCCCGAGCAAGGACCACTCGCCGTCCGGGTCCGAGTATTCCTTCATGGAGACGAGGGCGCCGGGGGGCTCGGTCTGCACGTCGATGCGAAGGGAGCAGCGTGAGAAGAGCGTGGCCAGATCGTTATCGTCACCGAGCACGGCCTCCGCCCGCTCCGCCAGCCTGTAGGCCGGGACGAGGTTGCGCCACACGTCGTTCTCGTCGATCAACCGCGCGATCTCGGGGAAGGCAACCTCCTGCGCCCAACGCACCTTGGTGCGGTGCTGGGCAAGGCGGACGCCGAGGACGGCCAGGAGGATGAGCGCCACCATCGCAGGCACCGCGAATCGGGGCCTGAAAAGGCGCCTGGCCAGGGAGCGCAGGTCGATCAGCGGAGCTGCCTCGGCCCGCAGGGTCTCACGGACGGCGCGCAGGTCGTCCAGCATCTTTTCCGCCGAGGCGTAGCGGGCGTCGGGCCGCTTCTTCAGGGCGCGCGCCACCACCCGTTGAAGTGCTGGAGGCACCGTGGGCGTTCGGTCCTTCAGGGGTTTCGGGCTCTCGTGGAGGATGGCGTGGATGACCGCGACCTCCTCGTGACCGCGGAAGGGGAGCTCGCCGGTCAGCATCTCGTACAGTACGACCCCCGCCGACCACAGGTCCGTCCGCTGGTCCACGTCGTCGCCGACCGCCTGCTGCGGCGACATGTAGGCCACGGTGCCCAGAGTTGTCCCGGTCTTGGTCAGTGACGGACCGCCCTGGAGCTTGGCCAGCCCGAAATCCATGATCTTCACCTGGCCAGATGAAGTGACCATGATGTTCGCGGTCTTGATATCCCTGTGGATGATGCCCTTTCGGTGCGCATACTCGAGGCCCGCAGCGATCTGGGTGAAGAGAGCCAGCACCTCGTCGATTTCCAGCGGTGCCCGCGCGATCCGTCGTCGCAGAGTCTCGCCTTCCACGTACTCCATGGCGATGTACGGCCGACCCTCGTCCTCTCCCACCTCGTGAACGACGCAGATGTTGGGGTGGGAGAGGGCCGCCGCCGCCCGCGCCTCGAGCACGAAACGTGCCTTCAGGTTGGCGTCACCGGCCACCTCATCGGGAAGGAGCTTCAAGGCGACCCAGCGGTTGAGCTTGATGTCCCGCGCCTTGTACACGACACCCATGCCGCCCCGACCGATCTCCCCGGCGACGTCGTACTTTCCGCCCAGGGGCTGGGCCGTCGGCGGCGTCACGGTGGGCAGCAGCGAGGAATCGCCGAACGCGCCCGGCTCCTGGCTGGCTGCCGGCAGCGGCGCCGCGCAACTGCCACAGGTTCGCGACGTGTCTGGGTTCTCCGCCTGGCAGCGAGGACATCGCATAATCCTCTCCCACCTTTCGGTTGCGATCAGTTCATGGTGCGAGCATACCATCCACTTCCGCTCGCTACCTTCACGGCGCCGTCACGAGATCGTGCCAGACAACCGATGTGGGTTGGGTCGCCAACCGGGCGTCGCGGTGTGAGGGACCCGGCGGCAGTGCTGATTCAAGACTCAGACACCGACACCAGGCGCGATCTTTGCCAGGCGACGATTCGGGCACGGGAGTGCTGTGTTAGATTCCCCCCACGGAGGAAAGATGGCAGAAGGTAAGCGAGCACTGGTCACCGGCGGCGCGGGCTTCCTCGGATCGCATCTGTGCGAGCGGTTGCTGGACGAGGGACTCGAGGTGGTCTGCATGGACAACCTCATCACGGGGTCGCTGGACAATATCGAGGGCCTCTTCGGACGCGACGGCTTCTGTTTTGTCAAGCACGACGTCACCGACTTCATCCACGTTCCGGGTGAGCTCAACTACATCCTCCACTTCGCCTCTCCCGCCTCGCCCATCGACTATCTCAAGCTGCCCATCCAGACCCTCAAGGTGGGCTCCCTCGGCACCCACAAGGCCCTCGGGCTCGCGAAGTCCAAGGGCGCGCGTTTTCTCCTCGCCTCCACCTCGGAGGTCTACGGCGATCCGCTGATCCACCCCCAGCCGGAGAGCTACTGGGGCAACGTCAACCCGGTGGGTCCGCGCGGGGTCTACGACGAGGCCAAACGGTTCGGCGAGGCGATCACCATGGCCTACCACCGTCATCACGGTGTGGATACCCGCATCGTGCGCATCTTCAACACCTATGGGCCGCGGATGCGGGCGGGGGACGGCCGGGTCGTGCCCACCTTCATCTGCCAGGCCCTCGCCGGCAAGCCCCTCACCGCCTTTGGTGACGGCTTGCAGACGCGGTCCTTCTGCTACGTCTCGGACCTCATCGAGGGCATTTGGCGCCTCCTCCGCTCGGACGTAACGGACCCGGTGAACATCGGAAACCCAGCCGAGATGACCGTCCTCGACTTCGCGCGAGAAATCCTCCGCCTGACCGGCTCAGGCTCGGAGATAGTTTTCGCGCCGCTGCCGGTGGACGACCCCAAGGTGCGCCAGCCCGACATCACTCTCGCCCGCGAGACGCTCGGGTGGGAGCCCACAGTGACACTCGAAGAGGGCTTGCGAGAGACGATAAAGTTCTTCGCCCGGTAATTCGAAATTCGAAATTTCGAATTACTGGCGCCCTGCGGTCACGGTGGGGGGTTGAGGCAAGGGCGCGTCGACCGGGCGTGCCGTCTCCGACGATTTTGGGGAGAGACACGTCGAACCAGACATCGTGCTGAGTCCCAAATATCGTCGGAGGGGGCAACCTCGGGGAGCGCATTGGAAGAAGGTCGCCTCGAAGTCAGCAGCTCATCGCCGGACCGCGCCCAAACGCGGGCGTCACGCCGCAATTCCCACGCGAGCTTCCCCGCGCCGATAATTCCGAATTCCGAATTCATTCCTGGTTCGTCATTTCTTGATCAGCGCCGCTTCGAGTACCTCCTCGGCTCGGCTCACGAATCGGAAGCGCACCGCCCGGCGGGCGGTCGCAGGCAGGTCGTTGAGATCGCGTTCGTTCTCCGCCGGCAGGAGCACCTCGGGAATTCCCGCACGCAGGGCGGCGAGCACCTTCTCCTTGATCCCGCCAACCGGCAGCACGTCTCCGCGCAGGGTGATTTCGCCGGTCATGGCCAGATCGTGTCGGACCGGTCGTCCGGAAGCCGCGGAGACGATGGCCGCGAGGATCGTGACCCCGGCGGAGGGGCCGTCCTTGGGAATTCCGCCGGCAGGCACGTGTACGTGGAGGGCATGGCCGGGAAACCAGTCCTCCTCGATTCCGGACTCGGTGGCCCGCGCCTTGGCCAACGACAGGGCGGCGGCGGCCGACTCCTTCATCACGTCTCCGAGCGAGCCGGTGAGCTCGAGCGTGGGCTTGCCGACGAGGGGGATCGCCTCGACCAGCAGCACGTCGCCCCCCACCGGAGTGTAAGCGAGGCCGGTTGCCACTCCCACCCGATCGGTTTCAAGGGGGCGGTCGGCGAAGTGGCGCGGAGGGCCGAGAAATCGCTCCACTGCAGCCGGGGTGATGCGGTGCAGGGCGGGTCGATTCTCGGCCACCTGGACCGCCACTTTGCGGCAGATCGACCCGATTTCGCGTTCGAGGTTGCGGAGCCCCGCCTCGCGGGTGTAGCCGGTGATGATCCGGCGCAACGCCGCGGTGGTGAAGCCAAGGCCGTGGCCGGCGAGCCCGTTTGCCTCGAGCTGCCGCGGGATGAGGTGGCGGCGGGCGATCTCGAGTTTCTCCTCTTCGATGTAGCCGGAGAGCCGGATCACCTCCATGCGGTCGAGAAATGCCGGCTGGATGGTCTCGGTGACGTTGCCGGTGGCTATGAAGAGCACTTTCGAGAGGTCGTAGACCACCCCGAGGTAGTGGTCGCGGAAGCTGTCGTTCTGCTCGGGATCGAGGACCTCGAGCAGGGCCGAAGAGGGATCTCCGCGGACGTCGGCGCCGAGCTTGTCCACCTCGTCGAACATGAACACCGGGTTGGAGGTGCCGGCCTGGGAGAGGCCCTGGATGATGCGTCCTGGCAGGGCGCCAACGTAGGTGCGGCGGTGGCCACGGATCTCAGCCTCGTCGCGTACCCCGCCCAGTGATGAGCGCACGAACTCCCGCCCGAGGGCGCGGGCGATCGAGCGGCCAAGGGAGGTCTTGCCGACGCCCGGCGGGCCGACAAAGCACAGGATGGGCCCCTTGCTCTCGGGGCGGAGCTTGCGAACGGCGAGGAACTCCAGGATGCGGACCTTGACCTTGTCGAGGTCGAAGTGATCCTCGTCGAGGATCTTGCGGGCGGCGGCGATGTCGAGGTTGTCCTCGCTGACCTGGCTCCAGGGAAGAGAGGTCATCCAGTCGAGCCAGGTGCGAACGACCGCCGCCTCGGCGCTGTCAGGGTGCATCGAGCTCAGCCGCCGCAGCTGCCGGTCCACGGCCTCCCGTGCTTCCTCGCTGAGGCCTATCTTTTCCGCCTTCTGACGGTACTCGGCCATTTCCCGCTCGAGGTCGTCCACCTCACCAAGCTCCTCCTGGATCGTCCGCAGCTGCTGGCGCAGGAAGAACTCGCGTTGGCTGCGGTCGATCTCGCCCCGCACCTGGGAGGAGATCTGCTGCTGCATTTCCGCCAGGGCGAGCTCGCGCTCGAGGAGCTCGTGCACCCGGCGGAGCCGCGGCAAGGCATCGATCGTTTCGAGCACGCCCTGGGCGTCAGCGACGTCGAGCCCGAGGTTGGAGGCGGCGAGATCGGCCAGGCGCAGGGGATCTTCCAGGCTGGAGGCAATGAGCATCACCTCGGGGGAGATCTGCCTGCCGATGGTACTGACCTTCTCCAACCCCTGACGGATAGACCGAACAAAGGCCTGTCCCTCGAGCTCGGCGGGACCGGGGGAAGGCTCCTCGAGCCGGGTCAGCCTGGCCTCGAAGAATTCCTCGGTCCGGGTGAAGTAGTCCACCCGGGCACGCGCAAGGCCCTGGACCAGGATCCGGGTGGTGCCGTCCGGAAGCTTGAGCATGCGCATGATCACCGCCGCACAACCCATCTGGTAGAGGTCCTCCGGGTCAGGGGCCTCGTTCTTGGGGTCCTTCTGGGTGAGGAGGAGGATCAGCCGATTGCCGGCGAGGGCTTCGTCCACCGCCCGTGCGGAGATTTCCCGTCCCACCGTCAGGGGAATGATGGTGAACGGAAAGAGGACCACGTCCCTGAGGGATATCACCGGCAGCACGGCCGGGATGAGAAGCGTCTCCTGAGGATCGGGCTCGGATTCCGGACTTTCGGGCGTGTTGGCCATGGCTGGGGGGTCCTCCGGGCTAGGAGCCTGTAGTGAATAGAATTACCGGCGCCTTTCGGGTGCCGTGAAGGCCCTTTTTCGTTGCATCCTCGGCCCGTACTGTGAGTACTGCTCCTCGAATGCGCCTCAAATGGCACTTCACGGCCCTCCGAAATCCA
>Ga0209013_10003116_pt1 | contig 14851 bp, 11 predicted proteins | sample Cruoilmetagenom2_FD_187291 | JGI IMG/M metagenome (GOLD analysis project Ga0209013, IMG submission 187291) | Oil polluted marine microbial communities from Coal Oil Point, Santa Barbara, California, USA - Sample 2 (SPAdes) (version 2) | ecosystem: Environmental > Aquatic > Marine > Oil seeps ... | reverse complement strand
TCAGTCCGCTACTCACGGCAATCAGCAATTCGACGGTCAATGAACCTTTTCCGGCCTGTCTGAATGTGGTCTGCCAGGCTTGAATCCTCTGCGGGCGGGGCAGGCGAATAAGCGCTAAAACCAGAATGATAACGGATAGGATATCGACGACGATCTGTACAAGCGCTACATCTGGCGTCGGCTCCAGGATCATCAACAGGGCGACCGCCAGTCCCGAAACGCTGAGAGCAAGGATGGCGTTGAAGCCACGGCGCAGGACAACTGTCGCCAGTGCCGTAAATACCGCAAAAACCAAAGCAAACAGCCGCAATAAGTTCATTTCACCGGTGATGTCCAGTGTTGGAACATTCAGCCCGGACACGATGCCCGTCAGTGTGGAGCGGGTGAAGATCAAGGTAAGTGATATTGCGCCAAGTAATACGACCATTAAGTAATAGCGCAATTTGCCTTGCTGGAGCCGCGTGGCTGCATAACCTAGCCAATCCAGCAGGCGTAGCGTGTAGGCGTACACGGTATCGAAAGACCATTGTTCGGGGATACGATTTTGCCAGGCCCGGACGCGGTTTCGCCCCAGAAAGAGGATGATTCCCAGGGAGATGGCGACGGCCGAAAGCATAAGGGGCACGTTGATTCCCGACCATAGTTCCAAGGATACCTTTACTTTGTCGCCAAAAGCGACAGATGCGGCTCTGGCCAGGAGTTCGGCGGTGGGATTTGGGCCCGGTCCGGTGCCAACAAACAAAGACATCAGGGCTGGGATGGCCGGAGCCAGGATCATACCCCAGGGCGCTTCGTGCGCGTGGATGGATGGGTCTTTGGGCTTGCCCAGGAAGGTTTCCCAGATGAGCAGACCCATTTGCGCCAGCAACAATGCGCCTGCGACTACAGCGGCGGCGGGGAAGAATAGGTTGATCGCTTCAGGAACAGAGGGATGGGTGGCAGTCGCCAGCAGGGTTTCTTTGGCAAGGAAGCCGAATAATGGCGGCAGACCTGCGGCTGAAAGGGCCGCAATCGAAGCGACGACGAAGGTGAGCTTCATGGGTCGCCACAAACCGCCCAACCGGCGCATATCGCGCGTGCCGGTTTCATGGTCGACGATGCCTGCCACCATGAAGAGGGCGCTCTTGTAAAGGGCGTGGGCGACAATGCCGATGACCAGGGCTTTATAGGCGATGGCCGTATCCTGCCCGATCAGCATCATCAGTACACCCAGTTGGGTGATGGTGGAATAGGCAAGCAAGGCCTTCATGTCGTTCTGCTTCAGGCCCAGATAAGCGCCGGTGAGCATGGTCGCCAGTCCCGCCGTGCCCAGGAACCAGAACCAGAGGTCGGTGTCACCCAGAGCGGGGTTGAGACGCGCCATCAGGTAGATGCCCGCCTTGACCATCGTGGCTGAATGCAGGAAAGCGCTGGCTGGGGTGGGAGCGCTCATGGCGCTGGGAAGCCAGATATGGGCGGGAACCTGTGCGCTTTTCGTGAATGCTCCAATCGCGACCAGGAATAGCATGATCGGATAGAGGGCGCTGCTTCGGAGCAGGTCACCGCTGGTGAGGATATCGGGCAGGGCTGTGGAACCACTGATGCTGCTCACGAACAACAATCCGGCCAGAAGGGCGATGCCACCGCCTCCCGTGATAAGGAGAGCTTGGAATGCCCCCTTTCTTGTTTCCTTGTCTTTGGTCTTGTACCCGATCAGCAAAAACGACGTAATGCTGGTGCCTTCCCAGAAAACAAACAGGGTGATGATATCCCCCGCCATCACCAGTCCCAGCATGGAGAACATGAAGAGGAACATGTAGGCGAGGAATCGCCAGGCGCTCTGATCCCCTTTGAGATAGTAGCCCGTATAGATGATGACCAGCGTGCCGATGCCCGTGACCAGTAAGGCGAAAAGAGCGCTGAGGCTATCAAAATAGAAACCGAAGGACAGCCCCAGCGAGGGAACCCACTCGATCTGCCAGGTTAGAGATGTGCCCGCATCGACCTGGATCGTCAGCGGGATCAGCCACAAAAACGCCGCCAACGGCGCCAGGGCAAGTACCCAACTCGCTTGGGTGAGGGTCAGGCGGCGGTTAATCGCGGGCAGACCAAATAGAAAGGCGCAAGTGGCCGCAATCAGGATGAAAAACAGGGGTGCGAGGAGAGTCGTTGCGTTCATTCCTGCGTCATTATGGCGTCGATGGCTATCAAAGGACTAAAAGAAGAACTTCTCCCCACCGCACTACTCACGTTCGCAGCGCGGTGGGGAAAAGTGAAATGTCCGGGAGTCGCTAGTCTTCCTCTTCCAGCACCCTTTTGAGTATTTTACCGGTAGCCGTCATCGGCAGTTGGGAGCGGAATTCGATGAATCGGGGGTACTTGTAGGCGGCGAGCCCATCTTTGGCGAAAACGACTATTTCTTCGACAGTCGCACTTTCGCCTTCCTTCAGCACGATGTAGGCTTTCACTTCTTCTCCCAATTTGTCATCGGGCACGCCCTTGACCGCTACCAGAGAGACTTTGGGATGGGTCATCAAATATTCTTCGACTTCTCTGGGGTAGACATTGAAACCGCCACGAATGATCAATTCCTTTTTGCGGTCAACGACGAAATAGTAGCCTTCATGATCAATTCTGCCCAGATCGCCGGTATGGAACCACTCTCCTGCCATAACACTGGCAGTGGCATCCGGGCGTTTGTAGTAGCCCTTCATGACGTTGTGGCCCCGGATTACGATCTCGCCTACATCGCTGAACTCGCCCTCTTCAGTTGGTGCGGGGACGAAATTGTCGCTGTCGTCCACTAAAGCCATGTCGACGCCCCAGATAGGAAGGCCGATGGAGCCAGGTTTGCGCGGCTTGCGACGCACATTGAAGCTGGCCACCGGTGAGGTCTCACTCAGGCCGTAGCCTTCGAGGATGGATACGGTGAAGCGTTCTTCGAAATTACGCATGAGTTCCACCGGCATGGCCGATCCGCCAGATACCGCAGTATTGAGGTTGTCTGATATTTTTGCGATATCGAACTCCTCTTCCGCTGCAGGATAGGCGAACATGGCCCAATACATGGTTGGAACGCCAGCAAAGATAGTGACATTGTCTCTTTGCATGATACCCAGGGCATCCTGGGGTGTGAAACGAGGCAACAGGGTGATGGCCGCGCCGGCGCGAAAGGCCATGTTCATAATGACTGTCTGTCCGAAGGAGTGGAAAAGAGGCAGGGTGGCCAGTGCCACATCATCCGGCTTGCCGTCAACCAAGTCGACACTGCAAATGGCATTCATGATCATGTTGCTGTGGGTTAATTGCGCCCCTTTCGGGCTGCCCGTGGTGCCGGAAGTGTACAGAATGACAGCGGCGTCGTTGGAGCTGGTTTGCGCTGTATCGAAAACAGGTGAACCGCCCATGCCCAGAAACTGATTGAAATCAACGACATTCTCGTTGTCATGGCTAAAAGGTTGGGCTGGGTCGGCGCTACCTACTATTAAGTGTTTACACGAATCAACCTGCTCGAAACCGTCGTAGGCGGGCTCGAGGAACATGGTGAACCCCACCAGCGCCACCGCATCGCTATCTTTTAGGTGATAAGCCACCTCCCGGGCGGTAAATAGCACGTTAAAAGGGACAACAGTTGCGCCTGTTTTCAAAATCCCGTAGTAGGCAATGGGGAAATAGGGGAGATTGGGCATCATCAGCGCAATGTTGTCCCCCCTGCCGATGCCCAATTTGCTCAAGGCGTTGGCGAACATGTTGGCGGCGCCGTTCAGCTCTGCATAGCTGAATTTGCGATCGTTGAAGATGACAGCGGTGTTAGTGGGGTAGTCCTTGGCGCTGGCTTCAATCAGAGTGGCAAGGTTGATCATTTGGAACTCCTGTCAGTGTGAGTGTGGTGGATGGTGTGTGAGGGAAAAAGTGGTGGGGAAAGAAAACGAATGGGGGGATTTGATGGTGACTCTAGCTTTGCGGCGCTGGTTGGTTGAAGTGATACACGCGGAATACAGATACTTTAGCGTCTGGATCGTCGTAAATACTGATATCGGATTGCGCTTTGAGGGCGACGTGCGTAAGGAATTCGTACGGATCCGTGATTTTATCCCAGACTTGTGGTAAAAGCAGGCCCCGGTTCCAGTCTCTCTCGACCAGGATGCCGTCCTCGCCTGGCTGAAGCTGCTCAATGAGATGATCAATGCTGTCAAACGGGACTTCTTGCAAAGGCGAAAGGATAGATATCTCGATTGCTGTATAAGCTGACTCGTTTGTTCTAAGAGCAGGGAAGCGAGGATCATTAAACGCAGCGCTGATGGCGTTTTTGGCGACATCGCGGGCTAGAGGCTGGTGGGGTTCCACCGAACCGATGCAGCCATGTAGCTCACCGCCGGTAAAAAGCGTGACGAAACAGGCTCCGGGGTGGTGGAGTAGTTCCGGTAGTGGCTCCAGATCGGGACGCCATTGGCGATCACCTCCGAGTCCTTTCGTTATTGCTTCTCGTGCGATGTGCAGGAGCAAATCGATCTGTTCTTCAGGAAGGTCGATGTTCGGGGTTTGAAAGGAGGAGGGGGACACGGTGTTAGTTTTCTGTGAAGGCAGTAGCGCCGTAACCGACGACGCGTTGGCGGTCGCCTGCGGTGTCGCCAGAGTTTTTGTAGTCAAGAAGATGAGCTTGCCAACCCAGACGTTCGGCTATGAGCATCAATGTGAGGATTGGGATGCGCCCACAAGCTTCACCGAGGGCTACCGCTGGCAAGTCTTGCCTGACAATGGCATCCAAAAGTGCAGTGTCGATGCGCTTAGCATGGGTGTATGAATGGAAGTGGCTGAGATCAGAGCTGACGACAATGCGGGAAGATGGATCATTGTCGATGTATGGAATAAGGATCTCGGCCACAGCATCTGCCGAGGTCTGTCCGAAGAGTAGTGAAACTATACGAAGTCGAGCAAATTTAATTATTTGCAGGAATGGGAGTTCCACTTCCAGGCAATGTTCTGGGGCATGAGCATCATTACGTTCGTTGAAAATGGCGGTATTTGACAACAACTGATCGACAATGTCGACATTAACCGGCAGTTCGCCTAGAGGTGTGCTCAGTGCTCGGTAGCGCCCGACCGCAACGCCGGAAATAGGCGCGTAGTGGGCGGGTCCCATAAGAAAAACGGTATGATCACCTTGAATTGAGCCGTTCAGAGCGCTAAAGCTGTATCCAGCTACGGGGCCAGAGTAGATGTAGCCTGCATGTGGCGCAATGATTGCACGCACGGTTCCACTTAGTGGAGGACGCTTAGCTTCCTCCAGGTAGGTTTTTACCCTGGATTTTAGTAACTCAGGGGCTGCCGGATAGAAGGTTCCTGCTACCGCCGCCTGGCGAATGTCTGCGGTCGTCTCTGATTTGGAATCGAACCCCAGTTGCGACATGGTTTAGCGTTCCTTTCTTGTTTCCTGTGCAGGCAAAACGCGAGTTTATGTATACTTCGCATAGCCTAATAGATTGGGGGGCTATTTTAGGGTGAGTGAAGGGGGTGACGATACTAGGGGATGACGAGGACGGGGATTCTGGCAGCGTTCAGGACCTGCTGGCTGACACTGCCGAGAAACATCTCTCTGACATCGGATGGGTTTCGGCTACCAATCAGTATGAGATCGGCGTTGATACGACTGGCTTCTCCCAGTATCACATCAACGGGAGCCCCTTCAACGGCTTCGCCACTCGCCTCAACGCTGGTCTCTCTAAGGTAACTCAGGGCATCCTCCACCACATGATTCGCCACCTGTCGATATTCGTCGATCAAGGTTTCGTACCCCTCCTGGGCGGCGTAATGGGCAGGGAGTTGGTAAGCATGAACGATATGTAACGATGCATCTTCAGTTTTACCGAAATGCATCACATAGAGCAGTTGTCGTTCTGTCGCGGCGGATCCATCTATAGCGCATAGAATGGTTCTAAACATGGCGTCACCTCGCTAGCAGTAGAAATTTGCCCCTCAACGTACTTTTACTTGAGGAAAATGATGATGTGTCACCGTATTAGGACTAAGGATTCAATAACTTGTGGAACTTCAAAGGGGAAACACGCCCTCACTTCTGTAGGTTATTATGTTCTCGCTCCTTAGTATAGCAGGAGTATGCGTCAATTTCCATGATCCTCGTGAAGGACTCATCAAGAACGCCTTTCTAAACGACTATGAGGTTGTGTCCGGGCTGCGGAGGATCTACCGACTCCAAAAGGACTAGTGCCTGCAAAGCGCACATTTTGGTGGCAGGAGGTCGGAAAACAGGTCGGAAATCAGACGTCCAGGGCTTTGCCAAGCAAATGGGTTGGTGTATTGTGAATCGAGTTATGACCCTGTGCAGCAAGTTCAGCGTTTGGGGCGCAGGCTTCATCTGGCTTGTCGGAAAAGGACGTAATGGTCACATCGCGCGCCTGCAACCAGCGACAGGCATCCCAAACTTCCTGCGTCAGACAAATTTCTTCCACTTGCCGCTGCGATTCAGGCGCATCAGTGGGCAGGTGCCCCATGCTTTCCACGGTCATCAGGTATTCGTTACGGCGAAAGTCCTTAAATGGCGTGGGATCGTTGATTTGGTAGGCTTCAAGCACGGCATCGTGGAGCTCCGCCAGTCCAGCGGGCATATCTGCGCGGCCTGGTTGGACGAGATCGATGAAGGTGGCGAAGTCGTTCAAAGCGCCATTTGCATGTTTCTGGCGCAATTCAGCCATTGGAATCACTCCTGCCCCTACCAGGATACTGATATACGCCAGATAGTCCTGGTTGTCACCTGTGAGATCGTGGTACTTTTGCTGATTGAGTTCGAGATAAATTTCGGTGAAAGCATTGATGTCCGTATCGTCGCCTAATGCTTGTTGCACTGTTTGGCTGATGGCTTGAATGCGGGCCACATCGATGGGGGTGTGATTGCGACCTCGCGCTCCAAACGCTGTCTTATCGATATCCACGATCACAACTGTGTTTTTATCGAGCTTAAGCCCGCGCGTTTGCAGCGCTTCCAACCATTCTGCCAGTCCCTGCCAGCGGTTGGCGACGAAAATGTTTCCTCGCCAGGATGTTTCGGCTGGTTGATCGAGCGCTTCTTTGCCGATAAAGGCCGCCCCTTGCCAACCAGTGGCTTCTGCCAGCAGCGAGTAAGCGCCCCCATCATTCGCAAAAGTGTCGCCAATTAACAGCATTTCCGTGATTTGCGCGCCGGGAGCATTGATTTCATGGCAGTGTTGCAGGATCCATTTGGCCGCCTGCGGATAAGCGGGATCTCTTTTCCGCACCACCCGTGGTTCCGATAAACCCATATCCTTCCAGGCCTGATTCACTCCGGGCACGCGGACGTCGTAAGGTTCCAGATTTCGATAAACAACAAAATCTCCGGTTAATTCGGAGAGGGTATGGAGAGGCATGGCCTGATTCCCTTGAGCAAAGACAGATGCTATGAGATGTATTCCTGATGGATCATCAATTCGGCGTTAAGGATAGAACCGCCGGCAGCCCCGCGGATCGTGTTGTGTCCGAGCAGGCTAAAGCGCCAATCGAGCAGGTTGCAGGGTCTGATACGACCTACGACAGTCGCCATGCCTGCGCCAGCCATGCGATCAAGGCGAGGTTGGGGACGAAACATGCCATCGACAATCACGATGGCCGGGTCTGGCGCACTGGGTAGGCCCAGTTCCTGTGGCAATTGCCGGTACGATGTAAAGGCGTCTACCATATCTTCCAGGCTTGGCTTGCTGCCTAAACCCACCGAAACCGCTTCAAAATGGCCATCGATGACCGGAACGCGGTGGCAATGCGCGCTGACTGTGAAATTGGCGTCGACAAAACGGTTGTCACGGAAGTATCCCATGATTTTCAGGGGTTCTTTCTCGACTTTGTTCTCTTCACCGTAGTCGTGAGGCACGACGTTGTCGATGAGGTCCATGGCGGGAATGCCGGGATAACCAGCGCCCGAGGCGGCCTGGAGGGTGGCGACGAAGACTTTTTCGATGCCAAAAGCCAGGTCCAAGGGGTGGAGCGCTCCAACCAGGTGGGTGGTGGTGCAATTGGCGTTGCAGACGATGAAGCCATCCCAGCCTTGATTGTTTTGCTGTACGCGCACCATGCCAAGATGCCCGGGATTAACTTCGGTGATGACCAGTGGCACATCTGGAACCATGCGGTAGGGGGAAGCATTGGAGAACAGGTAGTGGCCGGCCTCGGCAAAGGCAGGTTCCAGCTCGCGTGCCTGGCCTGAGGGCAGGGCCGAGAAAAGGATGCGGGCGCTGGCCTCGCCTGGTCGGGTGAGTTTGACTGGCAGGTTGGCGACAGAAGAAGGCAGGGGCGTATCCAGCACCCAGTTCACAGCATCGCCGTAGCGCTTGCCCGCCGAGCGTTCAGAAGCGAGAAGATCGGTAATCTCGAACCAGGGATGGTCGTCCAGGAGGGATATGAAGCGCTGGCCAACAGCGCCGGTGGCGCCGAGGATGCCGACAGGGAATTTGGACATAAGCGAATCAGAGAAGTGGGAGATGTCTGAAGTGGCTTGATGGCGGCAGTGTGACAGGATGCCGGGTGGGTAATTGGTAGCGGGCGTGAAACGTGAAACGTGATGCGTGAAATTCGACCACCTTTTGCTCACGTTTCACGATTTACGTTTCACGCATCACGTTTCCGAACCGATTACTGCATCTCTGGTCAGGCGTCACTAAGCGTTTTGTGTGGCCAAGGTGACGACATTGGCCAGAACACCGGCTGCCGTGCCTTGAACACCTGCGCCGCGGCCTTGTAACACCAGTGGCGAGTCGTCGTAATTCTCGGAATGGAAAGCGACGAGGTTGTCGGAGCCTTGCAAGCGACCAAGTGGACTGTCTAGAGGGACAGCTTTGATCCCGACCTCTGCTGCGCCCCCGGCCAGGGAAACCGCATAGCGCAAGGTGTTGCCGTGGGTGCGGGCCGCGGCCACGCTTGTGCGATAATCTGCATCTAGGGCGGAGATAGCGAGCAAGAAATCGTCGACAGAGCCCTGGTTCAGCCTTTCGGGATACAAGGGTTCCACAAAAATCTTATCCAGTTCCAGTGTCCATCCCATGGTTCGGGCCAGGATGAGCGCTTTTCGGGCGACATCCATGCCTCCGAGATCATCCCGAGGGTCGGGTTCGGTGTATCCCAGTGCTTTAGCATTGTGCACCAGGATGGAAAATGCTTCCCCCTCTTGCAGCCCCGAGGTCAGATAGCCCAATGTCCCGCTGAGACTGCCTTCGATGCTGTGAATTGTGTCGTGGGAAGCAATAAGGTTGCCTCGGAGAGTTGCGATCACGGGCACGCCAGCGCCAACCGTGGATTCGTAGCGCAGGCGATTGCTGCTGAGCAGTTGCCGGAAGTTTTCGTAAGGGCCTGTGAGTGGTTTTTTGTTGGCCAGGACCGCTGAATAACCGCGTTCAAGGGCCAGCAGCAGAGCGTCGGTTGTCTCGTCTTCGGCTGTGAGGTCCAGGACGATGGCATCGGTTGTGCCCGCAACATCCACAATGTCGATCAAGCCTTCGTGGCGATAGCCGATGCTGGCATTGGCGATGCTCTGACCCTCTGCTTTTGCCGCCAGCAGGCGGTTCAGGTTGCCAAAACTGATCCCGCGTGGCTCCACAACAGCACCCTGGCTATCGCACAGCGCCACATAACTGAGACGAATGCCATAACGCCATTCGAAATCTTCTCTGGCCTGGAGGACGCGTTCGACTGTGGCGCGCCCCACACCACCAAAACCGAATTGGATCAAAGGTATCGTTTGCATGTTTACACTCACGTTTGGGGTGAGAAGAAAGCCGCATGGATCCTGCGCACGGCTTCATCAGCATCTTTTTCATCTACAACCAGGGAGATGTTAACTTCGCTGGAACCTTGCGCCAGGGCAATGACATTGATCCGGGCTTCGCCCAGGGCACTGAAAATGCGCCCGGAAATGCCTGGCGTGCCGCGCATACCTGCACCGACAACGGCAATAATAACGATGTTATGCATGGCGCGTACACGATCGATGTAATGACGGGCCAACTCCAGCTCCAATTCTTTTTCCAGAGCTGCGATAACGTTGGACGCATCCGCTTCGGGAATGGATAAACAGATGCTCTGTTCGGAAGAGGACTGGCTGATCATCAGAACATTGGCCCCGACTTCAGCAACGGCCTTGAAGGTCCGGGCGGCAATGCCGGGGACGCCGATCATACCTTTGCCTTCGACATTGATAAGGCAAAGCCGTCTGATCACTGTAATCGCTTTCACTGAGCCATTCTCTGCTGTTTCATTGAGAACCAGGGTCGAAGGGCCCTTGGGATTGAAGGTGTTGGCGATCCGAATGGGTACATCGGCATCGACAGCGGGAAGAATAGTCTTGGGGTGCAGCACCTTTGCCCCGAAATAGGCGAGTTCAGCCGCTTCCAGGTAGCTTAGTTGCGGCAGGGTTTGAGCTTCGGGGACAATGCGCGGGTCCGTTGTCAGGACACCATTCACATCAGTCCAAATCTGAACTTCATCGGCTTCCAGGCAGGCGGCGAAGATAGCGGCGGAATAATCAGATCCTCCACGGCCAAGCGTGGTGGGGATGCCATCTTCTGTGGCGGCAATGAATCCGGTGACAATCGGCACTTTGCCTTGTTCGAGCATGGGCAGCAAACGATCTTGTGTGCGTGTGCAGGTCTGTTCCAAAAGAGGTGTCGCCCTGCCGAATGTATTATCGGTGACGACGATTTCTGCAGCGTCCACCCATTCGGCATCGACGCCCTGGGCGCGCAACACAGACGCAATGAGTGCCGCCGCCATGCGTTCGCCCTGCCCGGAAACAACATCCAGGCCTCTCAGAGTAAGTTCTCCCAGCACATGGATCGAATGGCAAAGGCGCTCGAAAGAACGTAGCCTCTCGTCGATCATACGTCCGTAGGCAGCGCGTTCAACACCATCTTCGATGAGTTGGCCCGCCACGATTTGATGTTTAAGGAGGAGCTCGCTACGGGCGTCTCGATAAGGTTGCTCGTCGCCTTTGGCGGCAGCGCTGGCGGCAGTGATAAGGGTGTTCGTGACGCCACTCATAGCGGAAGTGACGACGACGACATTTGAATCCTGGTCTTTTATATCTTTGATGATTTGTGCGACCTGAGCAATAGCTTTGGCGTCGCCGACGGAGGTGCCGCCGAATTTGAGTACGAGCATGGTCTGAAGCAAAAAATACCTTGTGCGTGATGAGGACTTGGACGTAGAAATGCCCTCTCAGCAGAGGAGAGGGCAAGCATCTTCGCCTGCAAATATGCAATTTAAGTAAGGGTCGGAGTGTTTCTTAATAACCGTAGCGTTTTCAGCCCTTACTTAAAAGGAGTTCGGAACGAAATGACACATCTTTTAGATAAACAACATTCCGAACTCCACTTATACTGTGGCGAGTTTAGCATGGAGCGAACAAGGCGTCAACCGAAGATGGCGACGCTGGTGTGCGTAGATTTTATGATCTGTACCACGACATTCATGTCGTTTTGGCTATGATCGCTTGTTTGTAGAAAACAAAGATAACCAGAACAATATCTTAGGCATGGCCGCAATCTTGTTGAACATATCGATACTGTAAGTCAAGAAAAATAAAAATAACCCTTGACAAATTGAATAATATGAAATACAATGTCAACTAGATTAAATAATATTACAAAGGATGGAAAGTAATGAAAAAATTGCCCGCCGAATGCCCGTTTTGTTCAGGCGACCTGGTCGTCAGGGATTACTATTGTCGAGGATGTGACACCACCTTCCGGGGACAGTTTTCTCCAGGCGCTGTTTCGGAATTTGAAGAAGCCAAATTACCAGTGCTCAGGCGCTTTGCCTTGCTTTCGCCAGAACAACTGGAATTATTGGAAGCATTTGTGCTGTGCGAAGGAAAGCTCAATCGTTTACAGGAAGAGGTCGGGCTGTCTTATCCCACATTGAGATCACGCATGAATGAGATTTTGCTTGTGATGGGGGTGTCGCCGCAAGAAGAAGAAAAGGCTCAGCGCTTGGAACGTCGCCAGGTTCTGGATGATTTGGCTACGGGGAAGTTGGGAGCTGACGAGGCGGCGCTCCTTTTGCGCGAAGGGATCGCATGACCGCACAGTCATCAGCGCAACAGCAAGACCGATCTGGTTTCTTCGATCAATTTCGGCTGCTGACTCGCTACCCCAATTTCGGCCTGCTGTGGACCGGTCAGGTGATCTCCCATCTTGGAGACGCATTTTATAGCATTGCTCTGATCTGGTTGGTGCAGGAGATGACCGGATCCAGGACCATGATGGGGGCCATCAGTGCTACGGTCAGTGCAACGGCGCTATTTGGCCTGGTTGCAGGCGCATTGGTTGATCGTTGGGATCGACGGCTGACGATGTTTTTTAGTGATGTGCTGCGGGCGCTGGCCATCCTGACTCTGCCTGTGTTGGCTCTGCTCGGGCAATTGGAGTTGTGGCATCTTTTTGTGGTCGGGGCTGTGATGGGGCTTCTTGCGCAGTTGTTTTATCCCGCTAAGCAGGCGCTACTTCCCCACCTGGTATCCCGTGCAGATCTGACGGGGGCAAATGCGCTGTCGCACATGGCTTTCCTTCTGTTGACTGCGGCTGGGTATGGTCTGGGGGGCTTGCTGCTCAGCGTGATGACTGCCCCCGAGCTTTTTACATTCGATGCCGTTACCTTTGGCGTATCGGCCCTGACCATTTGGCTTATTCGTATGCCCCGCGCTCAGCCGGCTGAGCCAACCGGGGAAGGGCAGGCAGAGGAAGGGGCAGCTTCGTCCGGGCTCTGGCAGGATATCCTCGAGGGCCTGCGCTATGTTCGCCAGGATGCACTGATCGCCACCGTGATCCCTGTTTCACTGATCGCCAACTTCATTTTCGCGCCATTGACGGTGTTACTGGCTGCCTGGGCGAAGGATGTGGTGCAAGCAGGGGCGCTGGGTTACGGCTTGCTTGAAGGCAGTTTTTTGATTGGGAGTTTGGTCGGGACGCTATCGGTGAATGCCCTGACAGCGCGTTTCCATCGCGGAAAACTGGTCGTGTGGGGTGTGATTTTCATGGGACTACCCCTCGTCCTTTTTGCTTTTATTCCAAACATCTATCTGGACTCCGCCCTGTTGGCGGTGATAGGGCTGATGAATGGCATCGTCAATATCTCGATAATAACCGTTTTTCAACAACGGGTGCCCGATGTCATGATGGGGCGTGTTTTCGGCTTGCTCATTGGTTTGGGTATGCTGGCCGTACCCCTGGGCATCGCCCTTGGCGGCATCGCCGCCGATTATGTTTCTTTGTCATATCTTTTCGCAGCGCTGGGCGTGGCCATGACGCTCATCGGGCTCAGTTTATTCCGGCAACCAGCGGTCGCGGAGCTGGCGTAACTGCTTTGGTTGCATGATGACCTCGTTCTTGGAGTTGTAAACTATGAAACCCATTGAATTCACACCTGTCGGGACCATTCACATTTCGATTACTGGGGGCGATCTCGTTGTGCGCGGGCAGGCCGGGAGAAGTTCCGCCAGGCTTTTAGCAGCGAAAACAGGTAATCTGGACGCAGCTCAAATTGTCGATGTGCAAGAGAATGCGACCATTATTCAGGTTCCAGGGGATGTGACGCTTACGGTCCCTGGAGATGCATCGGTGATTATCACTGGGGCGCCAGGTGATGTGGTTCTGCGAAAGATCCGGGATGCGCAACTGGAGGGTTGCAGTGGCGATCTGGTCGTCAGCGAACTGGCTGAACTGCGTGCAGTGGGCGCGTTGTACGGTGATGTCGCTTTGAGAAAGACGGAGTCAGCTGAATTGCAGGCCGTTCATCGCGATCTGGCTGTGGCCCATGTTGGCAAATTGAAAATCGAACATGTGCATGGCGATGCCAGTCTCACGCACGTTGGTGATGTGAACCTGGTTGGTGTTGAACGGGATCTGACAGTTACGCATGGCGAGGATTTGCAGGTCAAAGATGTCGCTGGGGATGTTGCCCTCAATAGCGTTACCGGTAACGTTGCTATTCATCGCATTGGCGGAGACTTGTCGGTAGTTTCACCGGGTGCGACGCTCACTGCGCCTGCTGTTGGCGGCGATGTCAGTCTGCGGGGTCCCCTGAAGCTTGGAGGCAGGTACTGGATCAATGCCGGAGGCGATGTTGCTGCAAGAATTTCCGGTGATGTTCGGGTGTTTGTCCGTGCTGAGGGCGAGGTGAAGGCGGGATCAGAGATACAGTTTGAGGTTGATGAAGATGGTGTTGCCACAGGACAGCTAGGCCGGGCCGTCGAGGATGCTGCGGAATTGAGCATCGATGCCCGGGGTGATGTGATCCTGAACAGCCCTGCGGAATGGCAGCATCATCACAGCGCCGCTGTTGACGCCGAATTGCGTCAGGCCATGAACGAAGTTCAGAGTGAGTTGAGGCAAGCAGCGGCCACCGTAAAATCTGAGTTCCAGCAAGCGGGCAATGATGTGGCGCAAGAGTTGGAACAATCAGGTATCCGTGATATCGTGCGCGACCTCCTGAAATCCCTGAAACCAGAAGCGCCTGCTTCGTCTTCTCCTGCGGCTTCAGGACTTCCACCGGCTGCTGATCCAGATGAATTGAAGCTCGTTTTGAATATGTTGGAAAGGGGTGCTATCACTGTCGATGAGGCGGAGCGATTGATCGAAGCGCTCAACCAATAGCTGCCGAAAAGCCGAAATCATTCTGGCGTTTAGGCAAGCGCAATTTATAACTTTGTACATTTTGAGCGGGAAAACTGCGCTTGCTTGAGGGGAACCACCTCATTTTTGTAAAAGTTATTTGTTGGCGGTTCCTTAACGAAAATTGACAGATAGGGCGTGTTTGCATAGGATTGCCGCTTGGCAGGATATCTGCCAGGTCAAGG
>Ga0209013_10003115_pt1 | contig 14851 bp, 19 predicted proteins | sample Cruoilmetagenom2_FD_187291 | JGI IMG/M metagenome (GOLD analysis project Ga0209013, IMG submission 187291) | Oil polluted marine microbial communities from Coal Oil Point, Santa Barbara, California, USA - Sample 2 (SPAdes) (version 2) | ecosystem: Environmental > Aquatic > Marine > Oil seeps ... | reverse complement strand
CCGATGCTGCCGATGCTGCCGACGACGTCTCAGCGTCGCTCGCATGACTACCAGCGCAACGGGACCATCGACTTGTTCGCTGCGTTGAACATCGCCACCGGAACGGTGATCTCGGAGTTGCGCCCGAACCACGACTCGGCTCAGTTCATCAAGTTCTTGAACAAGATCAACCGTGAAGTCCCCAAGGACCTGGACGTGCACGTCGTGCTCGACAACCTGTCGACCCACAAGACGCCAGCCGTTCACCGCTGGCTACTCCGTCACCAGCGGTTCACGTTCCACTTCACCCCGACCTACGGGTCCTGGATGAACCTTGTCGAACGCTGGTTCTCGGCGCTCACCACCAAGAAACTGCAACGATCAGCCCACGACTCCGTCTCCGCCCTCGCGGCCGACATCGTCGACTGGGTCAACACCTGGAACGAAGACCCAAAACCGTTCATCTGGCACAAAACCGCCGACGAAATCCTCGAACGACTCGGCCGATACTGCACCGACATCACCAACACCGACTTCATCAACGGAACAGCCTGACAGGACACTAGCGATGCAGTATCAATCCCGCAGCCCGCTCGGCCGCGTCGCTCTGCATTGGTGGGGTGACGTGGGTGTAGATCTCGCGGGTGATCGTGGTGCTGCTGTGGTTCAAGCGCTCGCTCACGATCGAGAGGGATTCTCGAAGTGGCCAGGGCCATTCCCCCCTCCTCTCAGGTCTGCACGTCACCAAATCCAGCTGCTGCGACGGCCTTGTCAACGAGTACTGAAATACAGTGTGAACAGCTATAATATCCTCCTCCTACGGTGAATGCCGACCAAGTCAAGAACGAGCTGGCCAGCGTCAGTCAACCGATGTCCGTGGTGTTTTGTCCATCCCATAGGAGGGAGTCCATCGCCAAAGGATCCGTTCGGGAGAGTCGCGGTTGGTGGACGGCAGTGTCAGGGGCTTATCTTTCGACCAGCCATTTGACACGGCTCCACGAAGTTGCATACTGGATGGCGACCAAGACGGCATAGATGACGGCGACATTTCGATGTCCGGCGATGGCGATGCCGGCAGTGCCACCGCCCAGGATCAGGAACTCGATCACCAGACGAACCCATCCACTGACTTCGACGGGGGCTGCGCCGGAGCGACTGGGGTCATCGAGGACGTTGAACACGCCCCAAACGATGGCAACCGCTATCGGTACCGTTATGACTGCAACCCGGCGAACGGAGCCCGAGGTGAGTTTCCATGCCGCCATCGAGAGACCCGCGAGAGCAGTGAACTCGAGTCCAAAGCGCAGGGCCAGGTTCCATCCGGTCATGGTGGGGGGAGTCATCTGGCGTTTCCGGCGGATGTCTCGGCTCGAGTCTTGCGCGCGGTGTGCATGGCGCCGATTCTAGGGCGTTTCAGTGGAGCTGAGACACTTCTCGAACCAATGGTCAGCGCAAGATACATCGTTGAATGCTTCCACCTCCAGATAGCCGGCGGACCGGTAGAGACCGACCGCTTCGGTGAGTACACTGTTGGTATCGAGTTGGAGGACGGTGACACCTCGCGTTCGGGCATGGGTTTCAAGTTCGCTGAGGAGACGCCGACCGAGACCGAGTCCCCGTGTGGATTTGGCTACCCACAAGCGTTTGATTTCAGCCGGCTGGTTACCATGCAGTTTTAAGGCACCACACCCGACCGGCTCATTTTTGAGTCTCGCGACCAGCAGCAGGCCCGCTGGTTCGGTGAGCTCGTCAACGTCAGCAGAAGTGCCCATCGCTGGGTCGAACCCAGTTTCCATGCGGCGCTTGAGCTCGTCGAAATAGGTGTCGATACAGAATTGCACGTCGGGGCTTGCCGGGTCCTCGATATCTATTGAGACCAGTCCTGCGGTAAGTAGTCGTTCGACTGTGATGGCCGCTTCAACAAACTGAGACTGTTGTATGGGCGTCAGTGGATCGAGGAGCGACTGGGCGAGTGCGTCGCTGTCGCGATCGAGAGCGCGTCGTTCTTCGATTCCGGTCGATGTCAGATTGATGACACGGCATCGAGCGTCGAGCGGATCGGGTGCAACCGAGATCAAGCCCTCGCTCTGTAGCGATTGCAGGAGTCTGCTCAGGTATCCGGAATCAAATCCCAGCCTGGTACGAAGACTGCGGGCGTCGGTGCCTTCAGGGCCGATCTCCCACAACATTCGACAGGCGCCCAAGGGTCGTGCTCGCGAAAGGTACCCATCCTGGAGAACGCCGATCCGCTCGGTGACTATACGGTTGAAGCTCCGAAGAGCGGCGACTTCTCGACTCATTTCTCTGACTTTAATCAGGGAAATATGCATGCGCCAATCGATCATCACAAAGAGCGGAGCTGCCTGGTCAGTGCATTCCAGGTCCGACATTATTCCGACCCCAAATGGTGATGAGCTCTCAGAACGTCAAATGTTCCAAGATTCCCATGAGCCCTGAGGTATCTACCCGTCGCCCTTTCGTGAGGGCGATGGGTAGATGTGCGGGTGGTCAGATGAACAGCTCGGGTGGGGGAGCGAATGTAATGGTGACGTTCCCTCCCACCAGCTTTTTGAGATCGTCGGGTGTGGGGATGTCGGCGCCTGGTGTGGGCCGTGTTCCAAAGATGCGGGTTGCAATTGTTGGGTCGATGACTACGACGAGGCCCGCTGTTGTGTCATGGCATGTTGCGCCGCGGGCGGTGAACCACGCGCGGCAGGCGGGTCGGCGGTCGAGGGACTCCGGCATGTACACGTCGAAGGACATCGGTACCGAAGGCGGTGGTTTGCTGTTTGGTTTTGTGGTAGGGGGGTCGGTCATGTTAGGACATCGAGTGCCCGTTTTGCGTTTACAAGACCGTATCCGGTTGCCAGGTCGGGGCCTGGTGTGGCCTTGTGTCCCTGCAGGCACGCACCTTCGATGATATCGATGGCAGTGTACTGCAGTATCTGCTTTACCTGGTAGGGGAGCAGGTCTGGATTGGTCTGTTTGAGCAGGGCGCACACGCCTGCCACCATGGGCGAGGCTGCGGATGTGCCGCTGAAGGTGCCCCATCCGGTTCCGAGATGGTCGAGTGCAGAGTCGTGTGGTACGGGGAGAATGATGTAGTCGGCTTTGGGCTGTTCGCCGACGAGTCCGCAGACATCCGGGACCTTGCGGCCAGGGAACCATGTGGACTCGAAGCCGCTTGCGTAGTTCGATGCTCGCTGCTCGCCGTTCTCGTCAATGAAAACGCCACCAACGGCGAGTACTTCCGGCATGTTGGCCGGGAAGGCCAGATGGCCGTTTCCCGCGGAGAAGCATACGGTAATGTCGCGTGAGACGGCATGGAGCACTTCGGCGTGGAGCGGCATGAGCCAGTTCGGCATTTGCGTGCCAGGCTCGTCGACATGATAGCCCCAACTGCAGGTGATGACTTGTGGGTCGAGTCTTGCCGCGGTGCGGAACGCCAAAGTGGGGTTGCCCATCTTGACGCCCACGAAGTTGATGCCCGGGGCTGTGGCGAACAGGTTGGCGCTTTCGCCGGTGCCGTGTCCGCTGCTGTCGGTTTCGGGTTCAGTGATGTCGGGTGCTGCGACCGACAGGAGGTCGTAGCCCTGGTGAACGAGATAGGGATGGTGGTAGAAGCCGCTGTCGACCATCGCAACGCGGACCCCTGATCCGGTCACTCCTTTGCGGTGGACTGGTGCTGCCTCCATAAGCTGGGCGATGTCGCCGGGGACACGAAGGCGGAACTTGTCTGTGGTGAGCGGCGGGAGGGAGGTCTCCGGAGCCATAAGGATGGGGTCGTGCTGGATGTAGACGCGTTCGATGTAGTGGTTGAGGTCAGCGTCGGTAGGGATCTCGACGCGCCGGCGCGGGGCCTTTGCCGCGTAGCCTTCCTGGACCTGAATATCGGCGCCGAGAGATACCGGTTCGAGCGTGGTGGAGAACAGTGATTCGAATCGATCGTCGGAGACGGAGGCCGAGATGCTGAAGCGTCCGATGTCGTGTACGTCGATGCCGAGCCCTTGTAGTCGCCGTGCGACATCGATGGCGCGTCCTCTGGAGATGGCGTAGTCGTTGATTGTTTCGAGGGTGGGAAGCAGGTCGCCGAACAAGGAGGGGCGGCCTTCTTCGGGAATGAGGGTGAATTCGAGTTGTGACACGGGAGTCTCCTCAATAAAGACGCATTTTGATTGCTATAAGTTATAGTACGGTAATTTAGCAGCTTGTGTGTGTGAAAGCAATGTGAGTGCGAATTGTTACGGAGGCCCCTTTTTTTAGGTAGAAGTACTGTGTTACGGAGGGCCCCCTTTTTTTAGGTGGAAGTACTGTCGGAAAAACATTCCGGGCAAGACCTCTCATTGTCGTTCCCAGGGTAGGTTGTTGAGAGGAGAGAAGAGGAGAGGTTTTCGTATTCGATAGGTGTGTGATAATCGAGGGTCGAATGCAGCCGGCGAGTGTTGAACCAGCCCTCGATCCATCGGGCCAGATCACGGGACGCGTGGGCTCTGGTCTTCCAGCGGCGCCGGTTCGCGAGCTCACGCTTGAGCGTGCCGAAAAACGCCTTGGCCGCAGCATTATCCCGGCATACCCCGGTCGCGCCCATCGACTGGACCACACCCAACCACCCGATTGACCATGAAGTCCGACTTCAGCTCCGATTGCAGGAACGGGGCGATGAAACCTCCCGACGCGGCGTCCACATGGATCGGCATATCGAGACCAGTATGCTTCTCATGGATGTCGAGCGCGGCGGCGAGGGTGTCGATAGGTTCGTAGCTCCCGTCATAGGTCGAACCCGGAATGCCGATCACGCCGATGGTGTTCTCGCCACACAATGCGATGGTCTCGTCCACGTCGAGGTGGAGCCGATCGCCTTCCATTGGAACGAACCGGCGTTCGACATCCCGGTAGCGGCAGAACTTCTTTCAACAGATCTGCACATTAATCCCCATCACCGGATTTGGGGTCACCCCGGCCGCGGGCTTGCGAGTCGCTCGGCCACCGCAGCTTCAGAGCCACACCGCCCAACATCGCTGCTTCGCTTGACCCCACGGCCGACGTCCCAACCGCTGGGTCGGACATGGTAGCTGATGGGGAAGTGGCAGAGGTTGGCCACCATTTCCAGGCAGCGGCGTTCGATCTCTGCCGTTTGGGGGTACTCGTCGCGGTCGACCATAAGGTTTTGACCCAGTCTGAATGCTGACCCCCTCCAGAATCGACCCACACGGATCCCTCCAAGATGACAAACCGGATTTCGATCCGGTGTGGCCCGCCTGTGACGCGACCGGTGGTGGTGAGGTATGCAAAGTTGTGTCGTTCGAGATCCTTGTTTAACCAGGTCATTTGTATTGGTCCGATTTGGAGGATGGGCGAGTCTCTCGTTGTAAACGATGAAACTGGTCTCGGATCGTTGGTGTTGAACTGAGGTACGCGCTCGGCTCGGCGCGGAGACGGTTCCTGTCGGGTGCTCTGGCCACTCATGTTTGCAGGGGTGGATTTCTCCCATCGACGCTACTGGTTGGGGGCTTGTTCCGGCCGTATGGCTGCGCTGACGGGGCTTGGTGTTATGGGAATTGTTGATGCAAGATTTAGCTGTCGTGGTCGTTGTTCCTTGAACCTAATACGTGCGCAGCTCGATTTTGTGACCATCGGGGTCACTCAGGTATATGCCCTCGCCCTGGCCGCGTGCACCGAACAGGGAGAGTGGCCCGGTGTCGATGATGTCGCGACGCACGCGAACGAACTGGTCAAAGAACTCTCGATCGCACACCAAGGCAAAGTGGTCGATATTTCTTCCAGCTGGAACTTGTTCTACCAGGTCAATGATGAAGCCGTCGTTCACGCGAAGCGATACAAACGGTACGGTGCCCGCACGCCACTCCTCGACGCGGATCGGCTCAACGCCGAACAGTTCAACGTACCAAGCTAGAGACCGTTCAGCATCGGCGACCTGCAGCACGATGTGATCTATCCCTATCAACATTGTTACCTCCGGCGTGAATCGCCCGCCTGGGTCACCTGCCCATGTGGGCGTGGGAATATCAGGATTATAGGCGACCTGGTACTGGTCTGCTCGTCCGTTGTCACGGATGGGTCCGACCCTTGACCCGACCCTTGACCCGACCCTTGACCGATTCTGGACTGTGGGGTACCGTGCGTGAGGCGTTCTCTGACGCCTTACCTGCCGAGTCGATGCTCGCACCATGTGGCCATGCGCAGGAAAAGGTGGCTCTTGCCATCGGAGAGATGTCGATAACGTCGATTCTTGGCACCGGTTCTCGGGAGTGCGAGTCCCCCCAGACCAGATTTGCCTGGAGACTTTGCCTGGAGACGACGATGGCCGACCAGAAGAAGCTGAAGCGACGGGTTCGCGACCGCATGGCCCGTACTGGTGAGAGCTGTGTGGTGGCCCGCCGCCGGGTGCTTTTTCCTGCCGATGGGGCTGTGACTACGTGCCTTCACCCGGATACGTCGTGCGTCACAGTGCTGCTTGACGGTGCGCAGATTCACTCGGAGTGCGGACTCCTGAGCGAGGCGATGGTGCTTGGTCTCGGTGGCGGGCTTGGTGCCGGCTACATTTTGTGGGACTTCAAGAACGACGATCGTCGGGCTGTCGCGACCGGGTTCCGCAAGGCCTGGCAGTACTCTGACCGATGGGTTGCAGAGGTCTTGGGACGACTCGATGTGGAATTCTCATCGGATCAGACCGGCAGCGAACGCAAAGCAGCAGCGACCCTTGCTCGAGTTCCGACGCGGTCTTTCATGACATCCTCAGCGCCCTCGTGCAGACTCTCGCAAAAGCAAACGAGGATGAAGTAGCGGCCCTGGAGTCCCTGGACCGAAAGCCTTGCATGAAAAACAGCCCCAAACCGCCACAGGGCGTTTTGCGCAAGGACCTGTCGATGGCGACTTTGCGCAGGTCGAGTCCGGTGATGCGGTCATAAGTGGCGAGGGCGTCGTGGAACGAGCCCATCTCAAATTTGACGTTGGCGGGGGAGGGGCCTTTGCCGGGCCGGTATTCTTCTGATCGGTTCGGTGTCAGTCCGCGAGAGCAAGCTCAATTGCTGCTTCTGCGTGTAGCTGAGCGGTCGCGAAGTACGGACTGTCGATGTCGTCGGAAGTCACGAGATGCTCGATTTCCGTGCATCCGGCGATGATTCCCTCGGCCCCGCGTGCAGTGAGTCGCTTGATGATATCGAGGCATTGGGCTTTGGAGTCCGGGTTGATGATGCCTTGTGTCAACTCGTTGAAGATGATGTCGTGCACAATTGTGCGGTCTGCTGCGTCCGGGGTGATGGCCTCAAGTCCATGTTCTTGCAGGCGTCCTCGGTAGAACTCGTGTTCCATCGTGTAGCGGGTGCCGAGTAGCCCGACTGTGCTGAGTCCGGCGCTGTTGATTGCCGAGGCGGTTGTGTCGGCAAGGTGGATGAAAGGGATGTCGAGCGCAGCCTCGATTGCGGGGGCGACGACGTGCATGGTGTTGGTGCACAGCAATATCAACTTGGCGCCGGACCGCTGCAGAGCCACCGCATCCGAGGCGAGCAGTTTGCCGGCAGCTTCCCACTCATCATTGGCCTGGAGCTTTTCGATCACTGCGAAGTTGTAGCTGCGGATGATCAGGTCGGCTGAAGCTGCGCCGCCGAGACGGGCATGTACCCCCTTATTGAGCATGCGCTCGTATTCGATTGAGCTTTGCGGGCTCATGCCTCCGAGCAGACCGATCGTTTTCATGCTTGCACTCTTTCGGTGTTTGTGCCGGACAGAACCTGAACGGTGTTCATGGATTCGAGCATCAGGGCTGTCTTATTGTCTTGAAAGTGTATATGCACTTTCAAGACACGCGCGCTGAGACGCTGCTCGACCTTGCCAAGGGAAGCCGGTCGTCGAGGAGGAGTACCCCAGCTCTGCCTCCAGCTTCGAGGTCAACTGCCGGCGTTGTTGAACATGAAGGAGTGGACCTTCCAGGCGCCGGCCTCCTGGATAAGTACGAACAGCTCGCGGCCGGGCGATGCAAAGTTCGTCCCATTGTGCAGGGTCGTGGTATTGCCCGTCGAGTGGGTGCGCGCGATGGCCGTGTTGCCGTGAACTGAGATCTCATCAACTTCGTATGCGAGCTTCAGGCTGACCGCTGAGAATACACCTTCGTATGCACTGGTTATCTCGTTCCCGATGGCCGTGGGCGAATTGTCTCCCATAAACACGCCGTTACTGCTATAGGCCGACGCGGTCTGCTGCGGGTCTGAGGCATTCAAGGCCTCGAAATAGTCGGCGATCGTCTTGCGGATCTTTTGTTCGGTTTCAGATGTCATGGTCGGTCCTTTCTGTGCTGCCCCCTTGGACGGATCAGGGCGCTTCGCTGTGACAGTCGCCCGGTTTGCCGCAATGAGTTCGCAACGAGTCTGCAATGAGTTTGACTGTGCGGAACGAGTCATCGAATGTCGGGAAAGCCGGCGATGGCAGCATCACAGATGCAGGCCGTGCAGGCCGCCTGAGTTCTGGTCCACCGATTCCTGAAGCGTTGGGGTGGCTACGTCAGGGGCGAACGTGGATGAGCTTTTCGGGGTTGAGGATGACGCGGACCGTCTGGACTTGGCCGTCCAAGATGTCCAAGGCGATCACCGAGTTTACGGTCCCGTCGGCACTGCTCACCACGGCGCCAGGTTGTCCATTGACCTCAGCCAATGTCACTGACTGTCGGGCACGAATCTCGGGCGGCGTGGACAGCAGGAGAGCTGCTACTGCTGCAGCGGAGACGACTGGTGCCGGTCGGCTGGTGACGTTGCCGCCGCCGTCACCGTAGATCATGGCGTCGGACGCGAGCATGCCCACCAAACCGTCGAGATCGCCGTTGTCGACGGCCACGATGAACCGTTTCGCCAGTTCCCAGTTGTCTTTGCTGGTTGTGTCGAACCGATGGCGTCCGGCGTCTATGGCTCGACGGGCCCGCACTGCGATTTGGCGGGTGTTCGAAGGCGACTTCTTGATGATTTCGGCAATGTCCTCGAAGTCATAGGAGAAGACATCACGGAGCAAGAACACCGCGCGTTCCGGCGGACTGAGACTTTCGAGCAACACCAGGAAAGCCATTGACAGCGAATCGGCCATCTCGGCGTGGTCGGCCGGGTCGAAGCGGGGCTCGGATACCACAGGTTCAGGTAACCACTGCCCCACGTACTCCTCACGCTTGACCCGGCTCGAACGCAAATGATCGATCGCGAGTCGAGACACGATGGTGGTCGCGTACGCTTTTTGTGACTGAATTTTGACACCTTCGGTGTGTGCCGCGTGCAGTCGGAGCAGGGCCTCTTGTGTCAGGTCTTCGGCTTCGCCCACCTCTCCCAGCATGCGGTAGGCAATGGAAAACAGCAGCGGTCGCAGTGTTGTTGCGGTCTCGTCGTCGGACAAATCCGGCTGCATGCTTTTCCTCTCTTCGGTGTGTTGCAGTGTTGTTGCGGTCTCGTCGTCGGCGTTCGCGACTTCGATCTTCCTTCAGACGAGAAAGGCGGGTGAGCAGTGACAGGGATTCGGAGAAGAGGGCCGGATACGGACGAACTCTCAGGGATGAATCCTCAGGGGCGAAGCTCTGGAGAGGAAGAGCAGCCTGACAGCGAAACCTGCTTGAGGGGTCGGAGCTCGCAGTCGTCTCACAGCTGTCGACATAACCGGCGATGTCACGGAGCTCGGACGCCAATTGTCTCAGGCGTGAACAGTGCAATAAACAGTGAAATAATGGGAGAAAATAATGCGCGTATTTCTGGCTGGGGCGACTGGTGCGATCGGGCGGTGGTTGGTCCCTGGCCTCGTGACTGCGGGACACGACGTGGTTGGAACGAGTGGAACCCCAGCAGGTGTTGACGCCATTCGCTCGATGGGGGGGTACTGGCGTCATCATGATTGTCGATGACGACCCGGCCCCAATCCGGGAGTGGTTGCCTGCTCTGGCGCAGTTCATCGAGGCCAAGTCGCCGCGGTGGCTTCCACTTTGGTTGGCGAAGCCTTTGCTGGGCGCACAAGGTGTTCGCTCCATGACCGGGATCCGCGGTGCGGTCAAGACCAAGGCGAAGGCCGAACTCGACTGGAAGCCGCGATACTCCAGCCGACGGAGCGGGTTTGAGGCGGGCTTGTCACGCTCTTCAGGGCGAGGGCTTGCCGGCCTGTTGGAGAGCCTCTTTGCGCAGCACTGCGCGTAGGGTGGTCATAAAAACACTCCAGGTGAAAATATATGCTATATGGTATCTTGCGCCCTATGAGAATAGAGAACAGTATTGAGATTGATGCTCCGATTGCGCGCGTGTGGGACGTCACGCTTGATGTCGAGTCATGGCCCGACCACACTTCGACCATCACGAGCGTTGAACGGCTTGATACCGGACCGATCGCGGTCGGATCCTGCGCCCGCGTCAAACAACCAGCCCAACGCTCCAAGGTCTGGACCGTGACTTCACTCGAACCAGACAAGCAGTTCGCTTGGGCAACCAAGGTAATGGGAACAACCATGACCGGCAGCCACGTCTTGTCAAGCACTGCCACCGGAACCACGAATACCCTCACGATCGAGATCGAAGGCGCGCTCGCCCCCATCGTGGGTGCACTCATCCGGTTGCCAATTCGCAAAGCAATCGCGACCGAGAACGAGGGCATCAAAACTGCCGCCGAGGCCTGATGCCTCCATGCCATGAGGTCTTCCCCTGAGGTCTTCGACCTGAGTGCAATGACTGGGTCTGGTCCGTGCGTGCGGCGTCGGCGGTCCGATCGGATCGCGTGGCCGGGCCTGTACGCCTGCACTGCGTGGACGGTACCGGCCCGAGTGCTGCTCCCCGGCGGGTCCGCTCTGGCGATCGATCAGCCGGTTGGCGCCCTGTGGGACGACTGGGGCGACTGGGACGGCGAACCACCGCTTTGCTTTTGTAGGCCAAGGAGAGAGGCGGGGATTTTCTCCAGGGTAGAGGTGGCTTATGTCGATGTGTTCGATGTGGGCGGGTGTGTGGGAGCGCTGTGTTCCTGTCGGAGATTGTGCGTGTTTCGAGACTGTCGGTGCGCGCGATGCCGGGGCTTTTTGTGCTGAGGGTTTGTTTCAGGGACTGGGTGTGGGCTTCCGGTTTGCTGCGGCGGTGCTGCGGATGCGATCGACGTGGGCCAGTTTACGCAGGGCGAGAATGATCGGCTCGAACAATACTGTTCCCAGTACGCTGAAGTGTAACACGGCCTCGGGGTCGACCGCGGGGTTGAAGCTGTCGGGGATTTCTGATTCGGCGAGTTGGCGGACGGCTTGCGCGAATGGATGGAGCTGTTTGCTGTCGGTGATGAGGCCGGGGAGGTGGCGATGGATCGTGACGAGGGCGCGCACGGCGTCGTCGTGACCGGGCGAGTCGAGGTCGACCTTCCATCCGAGGTCCTCGGTGAGCGTGTTGAGCTCGACTTCGGCTCGTTGGTATGCGTCGACTTCGTCTTCGGGAATAGTGAGTGGTTCGCCGAGTTCTCGTATGGCAATGGATAAGTGAAGGGGGGTTTGGTCTGGTTGGTAGTCGTCCATGGTCACGAGAACTCGTTTGATTGTGCTGATGGAAAGGCCGGCCCCGTCGCGGAGGGCCCGGATGAGCGATAGTCGGTCGAGATGTTGCTGGTCGTACTTGGCCTGATTGGGGGCCGTGTTTTCTCCACTCGGGAGCAGGCCTTCTCGTAGGTAATACTTAATTGTTGGTATCGAGATGCCGCTCGTGCGGCTCAATTCGGCAATGCGCATGGCGGATCCTTCCGTTTCGCGTTGACGTGGATACCATCACTATCCATAGTGGATAGTGATGGTATCCACTTGTAGGAGGGGCCTATGATTTTCTTTCCTGTCTTGGTTGTCATCGCCATCGGTGTCGTAATGCTGCTCGTTACACACCGCGATTTGCGTCCTGTGGCTCGATGGGGCATGGGAGTGGCTCTCATCGCCATTGGCATCACCCATTTCACCGCACCGACACCGTTTGAGGACCATATTCCGAGCTGGGTACCAGGTGATGCCTTCCTGGTCGCGCTGACCGGCGCGATGGAGATCGGCTTGGGCTTCGCCTTCTTCGTGCCATGGTCACGACTCCCCGAGCTCGGGCAACTGACGGCGCTGTTCTTTGTCGCTGTGTATCCGGCCAACATATATGTGGCCGTCAGTGGCGCCGAGGTGAGTGGTAACTCCGGCGGACCCGCCCCCTGGATTCGGCTCCCGTTTCAGTTCCTCTTCATCGCCTGGGCACTCTGGTGCACGGATGAGCCCGCCGAGACCCGAACCGAACTGCCAACACATGGCCTCATCCCACGACTGCCCTGGGCAAAGGGCCCCGCTCGATCGGTCCAGCCGGAACCGGAAGCGACAGTGGTGATGGCATCGATTCTGCAATTGCAGCGATATCGCGACGTGCCCGCGTTTCTTCTGGCCGCTCTCCGCCTGCGTGCCCTGTTCCGTCGCACTCCGGGGGCGATACGGCTCTCCTTGTCCACGATCCCGCTCCGTCGCACCTTCTGGACGTTGTCCCAATGGCAGTCCCAAGATGACCTCGACCGCTACACCCGCCACGCCGACCACGTGAAGGTGATGAAAACATTCGCCCCCCGTATGGCGGGCTTCACCCTTGCCACCTGGAATCAGGCCGATTCGACCCCACCGGAATGGCGCCATGCCGAAACCACAGTCGCTGCCGCCCGGAACTCAACCTCTGCATCCCCATCAAAGGGAGACCAACCGGATGAACCGGATTAATCGGCAATTCTGGGGCGAGCATGGAAACGTGCAAACCGCAGGTTTCGCCAGACCAAAGGTCGCCCTGGGTGTCGACCTGTTGCGCACGTGCGCAACAGGTCGAACATCATGCGGTCGCCCTCGTGGGGGAGAGGTCGGTTGCTACCTGTGGGGGATCACACGTGTCGGGTGGTGTGCGTGCTCTTGCGCAGGATACTGCCCGGATGTTGTCTTGCCGGTGGGTGGAATGCGACACGGGTAGGGTGAAAACCGGGCGGTGCGGCGGGCCTCACATGGTGATGACGACTTTTCCCTGGGCGTGTCCCTCCAGTAGATATTCGATGGCCTCTGGAGTCTTGTCCATTGGGTAGGTTTTGTCGATAACCGGAATCACTTTGCCGTTTTCGAGAAGCTCCTTCAGGACGAGCAAGTCCTCTTTTGTTTGTTTCTCGAGTATCGAGTGGAATTTTTGGCTCGAGCGAAGCGAAGTCAAGAATATTTTCGATCCCTGCATGAGTGGTGCGACCCAATTGCCTTGCGACTTTACGCCGATTGAGACGTAGCTGCCTTGTGGGCTGAGCGCACGCTTGAAAGCCGGCAATGGATGGTTGCCCACATTGTCGAGGATGAGATCGTAAGCTTGTTCATTTTCAGTGAAATCTTCTTTGGTGTAATCAATCACCTGGTCTGCGGCAATCGATTGCACCAGCTTCACGTTCCGTGTGCTGCACACGCCGGTCACGTCTGCCCCGAACGATTTCGCAATCTGCACGGCAAACGTGCCGACACCTCCCGACGCGCCGTTGATCACGACTTTTTGCCCCGACTGAAGCTGCCCTTTGTCGCGTAAAGCCTGCAGGGCCGTGACTGCGGCGATGGGAATCGTTGCGGCTTGCGCGAAGGTGAAGTTGCTCGGTTTCAGCGCAAGTTTCTTTTCTTTCGCACAGGCATATTCGGCGAAGGCGCCTTGACACCAGCCGAATACTGCATCACCTACTTGAAGTTGCGTGACATTTTTGCCGACTGCTTCGACCGTCCCTGCGACGTCCATGCCCCGCACCCTGTTTTTCGGTTTCCGCAGCCCGGACAGCATGCGTATCAGGTAGGGCTTGCCCAGTAGGAAGTGCCAGTCTATGGGGTTCACGCAAGCTGCGCGAACTTTTATTAGTACTTCATCGTCTTTGGCAACTGGCTTGTCGACTTCTTGCAGTGTCAGCACCTCAGGTGAACCGTACTCGTGCTGGACGATTGCCTGCATTGCATTCTCCTGATCCGTCACAAGCACAATGAAACGTGATCGTCTTGTGATTGTTTGTTGCGCAAGGCCGACACCGGTCCGGCACGACCACTAGTGCAATATCAGTCCGATATTAGCGATGACGAAGACAAAAGACGCGGGCAAAGACGATGGCTCGAACCTTGTTTCGAAGCGAGGATTCGAGGCGAGGACCAAGCCTGTACACGCGGCGCCTGCCGGGACGACCATTCGCCGGGGTTGTCCACTTGATTCCCCAGGGTTGTGTTTTTCGTGTTGGGGACGTGAGAAGTCGGGATTGTTCTCGGAGTACAAACTCAGTCAGGCCGGTTCGTGTTGTTGGTTCGTGGGGTCGGTTCGTGTTGTTGGTTCGTGGGATTGGTTCGTGTTGTCGATGGGGAAGATTGGTTCGTGTTGTCGGTGGGGAAGATCGGTTCGTGGGGTCGGTTCGTGTTGCTGGTTCGTGGGATCGGTTCGGGTTGTCGGTGGGTAAGATCGGTCCGGGTTGTCGGTCGGTGAGGTCGGTCCGTGATGCTGGTCAGCGCTGGTGATCAGTGTTCGTACGCAATATTCGTGGTTTGTACGGTATGCCTTGTGTTGTGAGTGCACTGTGAGTGCACTAATAGTTTTTCGCGCGAGAGAATGTTCGCGGATGTCGAGGGCTTGGGAGTGGACATGTCGGAGATTTTGGGTCCGTACCGGTATGTTGAAACGGCGAAGGGGGATCAGGCACCCTGGTATGTGATGCCGTTTGATCGACACGGGAACTTGCAGGCGCCACGTAGTCGTGAGCTTTTGCTCGATGCTCTTCGTGCCGGCGATTTTACCGATGTCGTGCTTTTCTCGCATGGATGGAACAACGACTGGGACGCCGCGATGGGCCGGTACGAGGATTTTATCGGCGGGTTTAC
>Ga0209013_10003114_pt1 | contig 14853 bp, 10 predicted proteins | sample Cruoilmetagenom2_FD_187291 | JGI IMG/M metagenome (GOLD analysis project Ga0209013, IMG submission 187291) | Oil polluted marine microbial communities from Coal Oil Point, Santa Barbara, California, USA - Sample 2 (SPAdes) (version 2) | ecosystem: Environmental > Aquatic > Marine > Oil seeps ... | reverse complement strand
GCATCGAGGTTCCGACCGCCTTCTCCATCATCTTTGAGAAACTCATAGGAACCTCCCGGATATCCTCGCTTCCAATTGCTTCCTTCGTAGAGGAGTTCTTCCGGGTTCCGTTCATACCAGAGCATAGTTCGCGCCGTCGCATTGCCCACTTCGGCGGATTTGATCAGGATATTCTTCATCCGGAGGTCCGGATCAAACGGCTTGCCCTTTTGAATTCCGACCGACGCAAATAGACCGCGCAACTCGGGGTCGAGCATTTCGACCGGCTCGCGGTCGATCACAGCATGAAGCTCTTTGTAAAAGTCGAAGTTGGTCGAATGGATGGTGTTAAATGCCTTGGTCGATCCGTTGTAGAATTCCATCGCTGGCGGGTTGTCTTTTTTGGCGAGCGGATAGATCTTGATGCCGTCGCGGAACAGCTTGCTAGAAAAGTCGGGCTTGCCATCCTTGAGGAAGCCCCGCGCAATGAACCAATTGATCCAACTGGTCGACTTGGAAACAAAGTAGGTCTCTCCATCGACCTCCGCCTCCATGCCGCCGACAGGAGGATCGAGTTCCCCATCATAGTCGGGCGGAAGGATCAGATACTTGCCGCCCTTGCCTTTGTCGGGACCAGGAGGGCCCGTATCAGTTACAAAGCGGAAGAAGGCATCGTTGACAGTTCCCGGACCGGTTCCCGGCGGGACCTCGATTACGGTTGGTCCATCTTCTTTGAGATTGAGAACGGCACTGAGATACACCGTATCGGTGTTGCCGGTGAGGAACAGCGGATTGCTGTCCATTAGTTGGTCAAAGATCCGGGCTTGGTAGGAGTGCGTCTTACCGTCGACCTCCTGGCTGCGGCGGATCGCTTCCAGGGAAGCCGCTGGCATACCGTTTAGAAAAGTCTCCACACCGCGAATGTAATCGAGGTGGTTGTAGAGAGCCTCAGCAGTTGCAGCGGTTGGAATTCCGTCGAAGAACTCGATGTCACCCACGCGTGTGGGATATTTGTCCGGCGTCAGCAGACCTTCGGGGATCTTGGTGTTGTAGCCCGGCGTCGGATCTTCGGCCGAGGCGGGCGGGCTCAATAACAGAACCGGAAAAAGCGTCGCCGCAACCAATGCTCTAAATGTTATCATGTCGTCTCCTCTTTAAAGCGCGACCAAGCCCTCAAACAGCCCGGCTTTGCGCTACCTGAAATTCGGAATCGTCGCTGCGCAATGAGATGATCAAGAACACGAGGCAGATCGCCCAGATTACCCCTTTTAGGACGATTGAATTGACGTCTTCATGGGGATGATCGGGGCGAAAAGTCGTGTCTCGCAAAAACGCTTCGAGATGGGCAAAGAACGGCACGAACATGCCGCCGGTGGCATAGGCCCAGGCCACAGCCATGAGTTTCGGTGCCAATGGCCGCTTCTGATGCCATAAAACGGCGGCCGATAACAACAACGCGCCACAAATGTAATCCTCGACCATCGTCGTCGCGTTCACAGATAGGTAGCTCAACCCTCTCCTGAGAGTTTCTCCGGCAATAAAGACAAACGCCATAACCCATGCAGCATAGTAAGCGGCTTTCATCAGGCTCCCCTATTCCGTAGATGTAGCAACCGTCAGCATACAGATGTACCGGCCGCCGGAACACCTCAGACTACGTGCTTTAGTTAGATGGCACGAGAGCAAAAACACTGCACGCTGAAGCTGCCTGCTAATTTCCGCTTTTGAGTGACTGGCGGACATGGCAATTAATGCGTCTCCTATTTGAACCTCGGCAAGAACAGAACTTTCACGTGCGACCGCCACATCGATCTGGAAGCTCGATTGGGTCGACCGCACGAGTAAGAGACGTCAGCATAGCGGCTGCTAGAAATGAGCCCTCGCCCGCAGGGAGAAGACCCCCTCTGTATCCGTATCGGGATTCTTGGATGGATTCACGACCAGCATGGCGGATGGGGTCACCTGAACGATGGGCGTCAGTTGCAACCGATAATACGCTTCGGCAACATACTCGTTGTTCGTGTTGGCCGCGGTTGGGTCCACCCAGCCGACTCCGAGACCAAGCCAGTCCTCGTCGTAACCGAAGGGCTTTTTCCATACGAGTCCCGCAGAGGCAAACTGGCCTATAGATCCCTGGCGCTCAAAGGTCTTGCTGTATTTTGCGAACACGCCTAGGTCGCCGAAGTCCTGATCGACTTGTATCGAAAGACCTTGCGACGCCTTCTTGAACGAGGACGTTCCCTGCTGGCCAGTCGAGTCGACACTGTAGTAAGTGAATTTGTATATCCCGTTGCCGGTGGGCTTGAACGGATTCTCAAATTTGAGGGCCGTCGCATATGCGACACGGCCGGTGTCAAAAACGCGGCCGAAATTGATTGTGCCGTCGCCAGATGCATCGGCAACTTCTGCTTCAACGATCATACTCTTGGTCAGCTTAAAATCGGCTCCAACCCCGGTGCCCTGACCTGGGAGCGTGCGCGTAGGATTGCTCGACAATGGTGTCGACAAGAAGCTCTGCGTGTCATCGCAGGCATACCGGCAACCGTTGTCCACGGCGGCGATTTCACCATGACCCACAAGCAACGTCAAAAAATCACCCGGTAAGTCTTGCCGCCATAGCAGACCTTTGATGACCTCTGAGTTGGCAGGCGAGTCGGACGAGAAATAGCTGATGCCCAGTGACTGTGAGAAGTCGGCACCGCTCGTCCGCGTAAGCTGACTGAGGTGTAGTTTGCTGAAGACAAAATAGCCGGTTCCGATCTGCGTCTCGTTGAGAAGGCGCCATACAAAAATGCCGTTGTATTGTTCGTTCGCGGTGAAGTCCTGGCTGCCGCCCTGCGATCCCCTCTGCATCATGATCGTGGGGGCAAACAGATACGTAATCCCGTACTTGTTCCAGAGGCGCCTATTGAAGTCGACATAGGCGTCCAGAATTGTTGGCGCGAGCGTAACCCGACCCTTCGCTGGCCAATCGAACGTGTCGAATTCATCAGACTTCTCGACTGCCTCATCAAAAAGTTGGTTTAGGGAAGGACCACTCTGAGCGGAGACTGCTGCAGCGTTCGATTGTGCCTCGGCGTACTCTATCGGTCCGCTGACAAGCAGAAGCCCCACCACGAGAGGTGATCGCAGATCTAGTTTTCCGAAGACTTGCATCAACAACATCGCTACCGCCGAGAATAGCCGCGTGCCTGCACCACTCACGTCGGACGCCCCGGTATGCAGCCCAGATCGAAGCGCAACACTGACCAACCGCATGTCTTGATCGTTCTGTTGATTGGTCCAACCCCTATCGCGCGTGTTCTTTTGTAAGAGGGCTGAGATAGTGCGTCTCTGTAATGCCCTTCTTTCGCATAGCAATTCCGGTCAGGCACTCTTTGATAAGCCGGTTGGCATTGAGCGCTGAAACATATGTCGGATCCATCATGGGCGCCAACTCGACAAGCTCGAAACCGACAACATTGGATTCGGCACACAACCGGCGCAGGATCGGAAAGGCTTCACGCGGCGTCAAACCACCAGGCTCGGGCGTGCCGGTTCCCGGTACATAGGCAGGATCAAGCGTATCGATATCGAAGGAAACGAAGATATACTTCGGCCCGTCATTGGCTTCCTTAATCACGTCCTCCATCACAGCCTCGAAACCGCGATCCTCGATCTCAGCCATCGTATGGTAGCGAAATCCCTGCTCACGCATCCACTTGAACGCTTCTTCACCTGGGTAATAGCCGCGCAGCGCAACCTGAATAAAGTTTTTGCCTGGAACGAGACCTTCTTCGATTAGCCGGTAGACTGGCATTCCATGCGAGATCAAGTGCCCTTGCTGGTATTTCCCGGCGTCATAATGGGCGTCGAAATGAACGACGCCAACATTACCCTTGCCGTAAATGTCGACGAGCGCGGCAACATCTGCATACATCAACGAATGATCACCGCCGACAATGATCGGAATTACGTGCTCTCCTGGTTCAATTTCAACTTCCGCAGCGCTGCGCACAAATGAGCGTATGGCATGCATGCTGCGCTCGGTACTCATGATGTCGATCGGCGCATTGCCAAAGTCGGCGACAACTAAGTCCTCCAATGGATCGATCATCGTGTGCATGTGAGGCTGCCGAGCACCATAGCCGCCGTAGACCTGCGAGTTGCGCACAGCGTTCGGCCCGTGTGCGGCTCCACGCACCCCTGTGCCCATGTCAGGGACAGCGCCCATGATCGCAACATCGACCTTGCTTGCCTTCAAATCCTCAGGCGTCAGAGCGACCGGCAAATGAAAAAAGGTCGGGATGGCGTTGAAGCTCCAACCAAAATCGTATTTTTGGACATTGATTATCCCGGGTTCGCGCTTGGGGTCCTTGCTGAAATCGCGCAACACACGCCAGGAATTGTAGCTGGGATCACCCTCGTCTAGAGGAATGACGGGCTTTTCACCCTTACGTAGCGGCGCCGTCGGCCCCTCATATTCGTGGCCAAAATATTGAGCTGCTGCCGGCATAGACACCAGTGAGATTAAAATGGCCCCAGCCAGTGTGCGAGTGTACATTTGGAAGTCCCCTAGTTTGGCCTCTATATACAGACGATGAGCAGCGTATCACCCATCCGAGCGACTATCCAAGGTCGAGTGGCGCAGCGCTTATTCGAAACGACTAGCTCGGGGTGGATGATCCGAACAGTTTCCGCATCGGCGACAAGGCTTCTCAGTTGACAGTGTCGGCAGTGAGTCACAAGGCAACGCCATTACCCAAGCTACCACCGTCCCAGCAATCCGACGCTCACCGTCTGCGAAGCGATACCTACCGTTGCCCAATGATCGGTCTCAAGATAGCCCGCCCTGAAGCTCAGCGATCGCAGCACGGGAAAGCCCCCTCTAATGGCCCAGCCGTAACTTCCCCGGCGGTCATTCCTCTCGATGCCGTCTAAAGTTGACTGCCCCCCGACATTGACCCCGGCGCCTGCCGAAACCCAAAGGCCAGACTGAAAGATGTACTCAACACTTCCATCGATGGCGTAGAGCGGGTCCTGCTCACGTTGCTTCCCGCCAAAAAACGACATGTTGTCCGTATGGAAGCGCGCGATCGCAGTGCCTTCAAACGACCAATTGTACAGCCTTTGGTAGATCCCAACCTGGGGCGAGAACGTGAAACGATTGGTGCCAAGATTGACCAGTTTTTCTTCGAAGTATTGCCCGGTTGGCAGTTGCAGGCTGAGCGCAGTACCCACAATCGTCTCGACTTTTTCTGCAGAGCGGTAAGCTGCGTAGGCTTTTCCAGCGAGTGGCGGCGCCCCGACAAGGTTCACGGAGAATCTCGCAAACGTGTCTGATGCTCCGTCCCGGGTCACGGTCCTGGGCGTGTCGTCAACCAGGCCCTCCCACGTTCCCGATTGCCAAGCTTGGCGAACTTCGACCCGCGCTGTCTTGTCGAGCAATTTGAATGTGCGGACATACCCTAGAAGCCAAGTTTCCAAATCAACCGTCACATCCTCAAGCCGGAGCGTAGGATCAACGGCAATATCACCCTCGGTATGAGCAAAATTTACGGTGGCGAAATTCTCGTTGATGGGCAAATGGTTCCAGCGGCGGATTTCGACTTCTTGGGCCCAGACAGGCGGGATCAGCCAAAGCGTCAGAAATCCGAGCATGCCCAGCGTAGCGGCATTGTTGGAGCGCCCACCAGTAAGAGCAGCTGAATTTGTCGAATTGACCACCTTAGGAAATTCCGAAGTCGCCACCGTAGAGCGCCGATCCTACAACGTAAGACGGCATATGTCCGCTACATGTCAGAAGCGGACGTCAGTCCGTATCCTGGAGAACTTCAACAAGCGGCTCGCCACTTGTTGACGATGGCGGCTTGATGCCCAACACAGCGGCCAGCGTCGGCGCAATGTCAACTGGACGAGCGGGCCTATCGACCGTTTTGCCGCGCAGTCGTAAGCCAGAAAAAATGATTGGGACGTATGTGTCGTAGCGCCAGGGCGAACCGTGCATCATGGTCAAGCCACGTCCGGTTTATGCCGCTAACGAGACATCCTCAGCCTCGCGATTGAGGTCAGCTAAGTGCCACAAGCGGACTTTACCATCACTGTGCGGCCTGCTTAAGCCGCGGCGAGAACAGAACCTTCACGTAGGACCGCAAGAGCATGATCTGTTGAGCCGTGATTGACGGTTCAGCGAGTGCACGCGACATAATGATGCCACCCTCGATGACAGAACTGACCATGTCCGCGAGGTGGTCCAGATCGACAGCTTCGTGCGCGGGGTAGTACGCGACGACATCATCGAACATCGCGCGGAACCGGCTGCGCCAGCCGAGGACCGCTCGACGGTTGGCTTCGCGAACATCGCGGTTGAAGAGTCGGTCTTGATAGACGGCAGTTGCCACAACGCATCCGGGATGCCCATTTGGCATATCATCGATCAACTCGGCCAACAGTTTGAGAGCGATCAACGCTCTCTGCAACGGGTCTTCGGCGAGATCTTGCGCCCGACCAAGCAAGTCGTCGAAGAGCTGATTCTCCACCTCGATGTGGCGCTCGATTAAAGCAAGTGCGAGCGCATTCTTGTCCCGGAAGTGATAGAAGAATCCACTCTTCGTGAGCTCGGCGTTGACCACAATCTCATCAATTGAGGTTGCGTCGAATCCCTTCGCTAGAATAGCGTCTTGAGCGACGTCCAGAATTCTTGTTCGTGTCTCTTCCCCACGCGTCACGCCTTCCTCCCCCTGAAAACCTTACCGCCGGTACAGTACCATCGGAACGGCTTCTCCGTCTTTCAATGGCGGCCGGGCCATGGCCTAACCTCTAACTCTCTAGAACTTCTCACAAAATTATCTGCGCCGACCTGTACCACGAGTCGGCTTTTCTCGTCGGGGCCTCGGGTTACATATGTGTTTAAGGTTCACACCGCATGGAGGCGCGAAATGTCGTACGTAGAGACCCTACTTGGAACCGATCAGCCGTTTCTGACCGACGGCGGATTCGAAACATGGTTGTTTTTCCAGCAAGGCTTCGAAGCGCCCGAGTTCGCGGCGATTGTCTTGATGAACGACGAAGGCGCGCGGCAGGCAATGCGCCACTATTTCGATGGCTTCTTGACGATGGCTGCGAGTGCACGGACAGGCTTCGTACTCGACACCAACACGTGGCGCGGCTGCACACGCTGGGGGCCGACACTCAACAAATCAGCATCAGAAATGCTGCGGCTGACCATGGACGCACTGTACTTTGCCAAGGAAGTTCGCAATGGCTGGGAGTCTCGTGTCTCGCCGATTCTTTTGAACGGGGTCGTTGGCCCCGCAGGCGATGGATACGCTCCGAGCGAGGTGCCGGACATTGGGCTGGCCCGTGAGATGCATCGACCGCAAATTGACTGCTTCGCCCACGCGGGCGTCGACATGGTTTCGGCAACAACCATGACCAATACCAGTGAGGCTATTGGGATCACACAGGCGGCGGTCGATGTGGAGCTACCTGTCGTTGTGTCGTTCACGGTTGAGACCGACGGAAGTCTCCCCACGGGCGAACCCTTGGGCGAGGCGATCGACCGCGTCGACGCGGCTACCGGCAACGTGCCTATCTACTACATGGTGAACTGTGCGCATCCCGATCATTTCCTCGATGCCATTAAAACCGGAGAGGATTGGGTTGGCCGTGTTGGTGGCATCCGAGCTAATGCATCACGCTTGAGTCACGCCGAACTCGACTTGGCCGAACATCTGGACGACGGCGACCCGGAGGAGTTCGGCACGCTATACTCCAAACTCAGTGATCTCCTGCCGAACCTGCGGGTTGTAGGTGGTTGCTGTGGCACCGACCATCGGCATGTCGGCTGTGTCTCGAACCACTTGTTCACGAAAGTTGCAGCCTAGCGAAGTCTGATGGCGTAGGTATCTCAACCTGACGGCACGGTCCGTACAGCCATCGTCCGCTTTGGATCACTAGCGGAAGTCAGTCTGGCTCCTCCGCATGCCCGCTGAGCACCAAAAGTGGACTCAAGGCCCTCAACTCGTAGCGGTACAGAGCTTCACACCATGGTCGTTGTTGTCTCTGGAATTTCGTGGCTCAGCGGTCGTAGCGGTACAGACCATACAGGCCAGAGGGATCAACATAGATCTCACGGGCCTCCATGAAGCCGGCCTCGCGGCCGAGCTCCATCCAGGCCTTAGGCGTTTCGGGTAGATCACACGTCGATATGTGATGGAAAAGTTGATCCCACTCTTCGGCCGCGAGAAACGTCCAGGCCGGCTTATTGAGGCGCGCGTAGCGATCTAGGTAACTCTCAAGACTCTCGCCTTCGCGCATGATCGGCTCGTACACCATCAGGAACCTACTCGTCGTGTCGCAAAGGGCCTGCAGTAGAGCGCGCTTCCCATCAATCGTTAGGTGATGAATCGACAGACCGCACCAAGAGACGTCCGACGTATGATGTCGGCCGGTCAGCTCCGTCACAAAATCTGAGTGATCCAGATCGACGTCGAAAGAAACGCCATCAAGATTTTTGGCGGCGAGCTCGAGCGCGGGTTGCGAAAGATCGATGCCCCGGTAGTGGCGGACCCGGGTGTTCGCTAAGGCCTGCTGCATCTGACCGGCATCCCCGCAGGCAATGTCGAGAAAATCAATTGGATCAGTAATAGCCGACAGCGTTCCGTGCAGGATCTCTCCGACTTCCCTATGGGCGAGAACGTTATAGTCGATGACTTTTTGATACGTCGACCAGCCCTTCTGGAACTGCTCGAGCGCGGCTTCGTCGTCAACGGTCCCGCTGTGATCTATGTGATGAAGGTGAATGCTCATGTCAGTTGTCGTTGCACTGAGTGGGCGCCTTGTGGAGGATTTGCCTCAGACCGGCGACTAAGAGTCTTCCCAATTTTCTGTCGTCGCATACGTAATGCTCATACTTCAACCGATCTCGCGACAGACGATTTGGATTGAGGGCGAGGATACGCTACTTGCTCTCCGCCAATAGGCTCCCTTTCTCTCGGCCCTTGGCGCCCATTCTCTGGCAGTATTCGGCGATTTCTTCTAGGCGTCGAGGCAAAGACAGACTAGCACGTGTTATGGCACCGCCGCCCCTTCTCCTTCTCAAGGACATCTCGCTCTCCTACGGCCACACGCCGTTGCTGTCCGACGCTGTGTTGTCGATCGGACAGAACGAGCGCCTTTGCTTGGTGGGCCGCAATGGCTCAGGCAAATCAACGCTGCTGAAGATCGCCGCCGGTATGATCGATCCCGATGACGGCAGCCGCTTCGTCCAGCCCGGCGCCACCATCCGCTATCTGCCCCAAAGTCCGGACCTGTCCGGCTATGCCACCACGGCCGCCTTCGTCGAGGCGGGACTTGGCCCCGGCGATGACCCGTATCGCGCGCGCTATCTGTTGGAGAGCCTTGGGCTCACTGGCGATGAATCGCCTGCCAATTTATCGGGCGGCGAGAGCCGGCGGGCGGCCCTGGCGCAGGTCTTGGCCCCGGCCCCCGACATCCTACTGCTCGATGAGCCCACCAACCATCTCGACGTGGCAGCGATCGAGGGATTGGAGACGGTCCTCAAGGCCTCCCGTTCAGCCGTGGTGATGATCAGCCATGACCGGCGATTTCTTGAGAAACTCTCGCAAGCGACAGTGTGGCTTGATCGCGGCATAATCAGGCGGCTCGAACAGGGGTTCGGCGCGTTTGAAGCGTGGCGAGACGGCATTCTTGAAGAGGAAGAGACGAGCTGTCACAAGCTCGACCGCAAAATTGTCCGGGAGGAACATTGGCTTCGCTATGGGGTGAGCGCCCGGCGGAAGCGCAACCAGCGCCGTCTCGAGAACCTGTTATCACTTCGCGGCAAGCGCACGGCCGCCAAGCGGAACCGCACGCAGGCCGACGTGAAGATGGCGGCCCATGAGGCCAATGAGACCGGGCGGAAAGTCATCGAAGCGCGGGGCATCACCAAAAGCTATGGCGACCTGGTTTTGGTACGTAACTTCAACATAAAAATCGCCCGTGGCGACCGGGTTGGCCTCGTCGGGCCGAACGGTGCGGGCAAGACCACGCTTATCAACATGCTCACCGGGGCACTTGCACCTGACGCCGGCCGCGTGAAGCTCGGCACAAATCTCGAAGTGGCGACGCTCGATCAACGGCGCGAACAGCTTGACCCCGAGAGAAGCCTCTCCGCGACGTTGACCGGCGGGAGTGGCGACACGGTGATCATCAACGGGGAAGAGCGTCACATCATCAGCTACATGAAGGACTTCCTATTTCAGCCGGAACAGGCGCACACGCCCATCAAAGTGCTGTCGGGCGGAGAGCGGGGCCGGCTGATGCTCGCCCTCGCGCTGGCCCATCCGTCCAACGTTCTGGTCCTCGACGAGCCCACAAACGATCTCGACCTAGAGACCTTGGACGTGTTGCAGGAGTTGCTGGCGGACTATCCGGGTACCGTGCTGCTGGTCAGCCATGATCGCGACTTTCTCGATCGCACGGTCACTTCGGTCGTCGCGTCGGAAGGGGACGGGCAGTGGATCGAATATGCGGGCGGTTATTCCGACATGGTGGCGCAGCGCGGGGCTGGTGTCGGCGCGCCTAGGCGAGACAAGCCCGCGGCTAAGAAGGACGCGCTGGCGCCTTCGCCGGTAACGGCGGCGCCCGCGCGCCGAAAGCACCTGAGCCCTAAGGAGCAGCATCTGTTGAAGACGGCGCCGGTACGGATGGACCAGCTCACGGAAGATATTGCGCGGCTGGAGAAAGTCGTGGCTGACCCAAGCCTCTACTCGAAGGATCGCGATGCGTTCACGGCGGCGGCGGAGGCCTTGAACAAAGCGCAAGCCGAACTCACCGATGTGGAAGAAGAGTGGCTGCGACTCGAGCTGCTGCAGGAGGAACTCGCAGCGGAGACCGGCAGGTCCATTATGCCATGAGGCGCCACAGCCCCGACCGATGGCTGCGCCGCGAAGGCTCTGTTTAGCGAATAGTCTCGAACCGTGGAGATTTTGAAGGAAGCAGGCCGCTGTCCGCCATAGGTTCGGACATGAGACGGCCTCATGGCGCGCGCCCGTGGAGACGACGAGAGCCATAAGCCGACTATACGTCATCTGATGCGGTTATGAGGTGTTGCCGCGCGGCGTCTCGATCCGTGGTGGTGGCGAACGGTTCGTCATGAGCGTGCCGATCTCGGCCTATCTCTTGTAGACACGGCAAGGCTACGTCTTGTTCGACACCGGGGTTGACCCGATTTCCCTCTGAAGACAAAAGCCGCCATGGCTGGTATCGGCCAATGGGCCGCCCCCAGTCAGACTTGTTCTGGAAGTCAAAAAAGCCTTTGGTCTAATGCTGATTGGATGAGGCCTTTTTTGGCCGCCTCCAAGAAAACTGTGCCCTCTCGCAAGTGCGTAGACAGAAGACCCCAGAGGAAACCGACAAAGATGAAAGACAAGACCATCAAGGCTGATGAAGCCATCGCGCTGATCCGCGACAACGACGTCGTCACGACAACGGGTTTTGTTCAAAGCTGCATTCCCGAAGCGCTGCATGCTGCGCTTGAGAAGCGGTATGTCGAGACAGGGGCACCCCGAGACCTCACGCTGATCATGTGCGCCGGCGCCGGCGACAGTAAGGGCCTGGGCACTGGCCGCCTTCACCACGAGGGGCTTTTGAGACGCGTCATCGCTGCCAATTTCGGGCGCATGCCCAAAGTCGCCGAGGCGGCTCAAGAGAATAGGATCTGCGGCTACAACCTACCCCAAGGCGTCATCTCGCAGCTCTACCGCGCCTGCGCCGCCGGCCAGCCGGGCCTGTTCTCCAAAGTTGGTCTTCACACCTATGTTGATCCGCGCCTCGACGGCGGCAAGGTCAACGACGTGACCGAAGAAGACATCGTCAAGCTTGTCGAGGTCGAAGGGGAGGAGTGGCTGTTCTACAAGGCCACCAAGATCGACGTGGCATTCATTCGCGCCACCAGCGCGGATCCGTCCGGCAATCTCAGCATGGAGAAGGAGGCGCTGACACTCGATAGCCTGGCCCAAGCCATGGCCGCCTATAACAACCATGGTCTTGTCGTCGCACAGGTAGAGCGCATCGTCGAACAGGGTTCGCTCAAACCGAAAGACGTCAAGGTACCCGGCATTCTCGTTGACTGCGTCGTGGTCGCCGATCCGCCGGAGATGCACCGTATGAACTACGGCGTGATCTACGATCCAGCGTTATCCGGCGAGATTCGCGTACCCGTGGATGCCATGCCGAAAATGCCGCTCAATGCTCGCAAGATCATTGCGCGTCGCGCCGCGTTCGAACTGCCCCCGAACGGCGCGGTCAACCTGGGTGTGGGGGCGCCGGACGGCGTCGCGTCCATCGCCAATGAGGAGAAGGTCACGCCCTATATCACGCTCACGACTGAAGCTGGTGCCGTCGGCGGCGTGCTCGCAGGCGGATCCAGCTTCGGCTCTTCGGCCAACGCCCACGCCATTATCGATCAGAACACAATGTTCGACTTCTACGATGGCGGCGGCCTCGATCTTACCTGCCTCGGTATGGCCGAGTGCGACGAACAGGGCAACGTCAACACGAGCCGCTTCGGCGGACGCCTCAACGGCTGCGGCGGCTTCATCAACATCTCGCAGAACTCCCGCGCCGTCGTCTTTGCCGGCACGTTCACCGCCGGTGGGCTTAAGGTCGAGATCGAGGATGGCAAGCTCAAGATCGTCCAGGAAGGCCGCGCCAAGAAATTCGTCAAACAGGTCGACCAGATCACATTCAGCGGACCCTTCGCGCAACAACGCTCACAGCCGGTGATCTATGTGACCGAGCGCTGTGTGTTCCAGCTAACGCCGGAGGGCCTTGAGCTGATCGAAGTCGCCCCCGGGATCGATATCGAGCGGGACCTTCTCGCGCATATGGACTTTGTGCCGGTCATCCTGAAGCCTATGCCCATGGACCGCCGGCTCTTTATCGACGAGCCGATGGAGCTGTTGTCTGATCTGATGAACCTGAAGCTGTGGGAGCGTGTCAGCTACGACGAAGACCGGAACATCCTGTTCCTGAATCTGGAAGGCTGGAACGTCCGTAAGAAGAGCGACATCGACGATCTCCAGAAGGTTCTATCCGATGCCTGCGAAAAGGCTGGCAAGCGGGTCAATGCCGTCGTCAATCACGATGGCTGTCGGATCGCCGAGGACCTCTATGACGACTATGCCGCGATGATCGAGCATATGATGCAGCATCACTACGCCTCGACGACGCGCTACACGACAAGCGCCTTCATGCGCCTCAAGATGCAGGAGGCTCTAAGCAAGCGCGGGCTCGCACCGCACGTGTTCGAGAAGGCGTCCGAAGCGCACAAAGCCATCGGGCTCGAAGATGACGGCGCTGCCAAGCCAGTGTCTCAGCCTGCCGAAGCGCATATGGGCAAGTACGAGCGCTGACAAACGGAGGGGTGGACACCACTCGTTTCGTTTAGGCCCAAGTGCGGGCGGCTCCTGAAGCTAATGCACCCAGTCGGTAATGGTCTGCTAGAGGAGTACATCGCCTGTGCCAACCCGCGAAGCTGGCGAGTTGACATCCGACCGCCCCACCGTTGGAACTATAATCAAGTACCATTATAGAATGTCGGATGAAAATCGAACCGGATGCGGTGGCGGCGGACCATGTGGCACAATTGGAGACGACTTCTTGGCCTCTTTTCCATCAGCTTGTCGGTGGCAGCAGTGATCGTCTTGACAGGACCAATACACGCCGCACAATCGAACACGATGAATAAGGGCCTTGAGCCCCCTGCGATGAGCGCGAAATCGGTCTTCGTGATGAACGCGGATACCGGTGAGGTCCTGTATGAAAAGAATCCGGACGAGGTGTTTAGGACTTTGAGCCTGACCAAGCTGGTCACGGCCTACATCCTCGTGGACCGGATGGGTGACCGGCTCTCCGAGACCATCACAATCGACCGGCCGCATCTGACCGGCGGATCGTCCGCGAAGCTAAGGCGGCGCGACGTCTGGACGCTCCAGGATCTGCTCTATGGCATGGTCCTGGTTTCGGGCAACGACGCTTCGCTCGCTATTGCCGACGCCGTGGGGCGTGACCTCTTGACCGCGGACGGTGAACGCGCAGACACCGCCAAAGCGACAAAGCGCTTCGTCGATGAAATGGGGAACGCGGCCGAGGCCCTCGGCGCCGCCAACGCGACTTTCGCCGACCCGTATGGCCTGTCGGCAAAAAACGCCGCCACGGCGCGCGACATGGGGCTGATCGCTGCGAAGGTCTTCACCGATACGCGGCTTCTGCCCGCCTGGGCCTGTACCGAGCGAACGCTGCATATCGACGGAAAACGGCCGCGCGACGTCGTCCTAAAAACAAGCCTCGAGATTCTCGGTGAGGGTTCGGTGATCGGTGCCAAGACGGGATCGTACATGTCCAAGAACATCTACAACCTCGTGGCCGCGTGGCACGCACCCAACGGCCAGACCATTGTCGGCGTGGTGCTGGGCAGCACCAGCAACGCCGCCCGCTACGGTGAGATGCGGTCCCTCATCGATGCCCTCCCGCGCGATTTTCCCGAGCTTGGCGTGACCGCGACCGACGCGAGTTCACGGCCGGCCGATACTTGCGATTAGCGCGGTCCTTCCCGGACAACCCGTCTGAGAGCTTGGATGAAACCCGAGTTTAAGACCCTGGCGCCTATGTCGGCACTCGCCCCGGGGCGCCCTAGATCGGGGGTCGGGGCTGTGGCATAGTGACCCTCAAGCGTAGGGAGTAGCGTAAATGACCGAGCACAAGCTTCTCGGAATTCTTCTGGCGATCGGTCTGTGCCTCATTGCAGGCGTGTTCTTCTTGATCGACACCGAAGATACGACCACGAAAGACACGATGGGCATGACGGTCGCGGTTGCGCCGCCTGTCGAG
>Ga0209013_10003112_pt1 | contig 14857 bp, 13 predicted proteins | sample Cruoilmetagenom2_FD_187291 | JGI IMG/M metagenome (GOLD analysis project Ga0209013, IMG submission 187291) | Oil polluted marine microbial communities from Coal Oil Point, Santa Barbara, California, USA - Sample 2 (SPAdes) (version 2) | ecosystem: Environmental > Aquatic > Marine > Oil seeps ... | reverse complement strand
TGCCGGGGACCTGCTCGCTGCGCGCGAATCTGTTGAACAGGGCGAAGGACAACTTAGGGTAATCTCTCTCCAGGAGTACCAGACCGATGTAGCCCATTGGACAACCCAGGTCGCTTTAGCCCAGCAGTCGGCGAACAGTGCGGCGGCACGGGTGGAAGAGATCCAGCTTAGTGTGCAGGCAGCCCAACGGGCGCTGAGTGAAGCGCAGCAGCGCCAGGTAGAACTGCAGGCTGAATTGGCCGCTTTGGAGGTTGATTTGGGCACTCAGCGGACGAATGTCAGCGGTCTGCACCAGCAGATTGAAGCACTGACCCAGCAAATTAAACCCGCCGAAGCCGATCTCACCCTGGCTGAAACAGAACTCGACCAGCACTTGAACAGTGAAGCTGGTTCGCGCCAGACGCTCAGTAAGGCTGAAAACAGCCATGCCCAGGCGCGGATTGAAATGGCTCGCAAGCAGGAAGCATTGGAGAACTGGCGCCGGCGAATAGAAGATGATTTCGGTCTGGTAGCTTTTGAGTATGACAGTGAGGTCAGCGGACCAACCCCGCTGCCGCTCGATGGTCTGGTTGAGCAGCTCCCGCGCGTGGAAGTGCTCAACAAAGAGGTCGAGCATGGCGTGCGCAGTAAACGAGCCCAAATCCGGCGTGTGGGCGCGGTCAATCCCGAGGCCCAAACAGAATATGAGCAGGTTAAAGAACGCCACGCTTTCCTGCAGGCTCAAGTTGAAGATTTGCGGGAAGCAGAGGTTGATGTTCGGCAGGTGATCAGCGAACTAGATGAGCTAATGCAAATCGAACTGCGGAAAACTTTCGATGCCGTCGCCGATGAGTTCAGCGATATTTTCACCCGCCTATTTGGTGGTGGGGCTGCTAAGTTAATGCTAACCGACCCGGATGATATGACCCATACTGGTATCGACATCGAAGCACGCTTACCTGGACGGCGCATGCAGGGTTTATCGCTGCTCTCGGGTGGCGAGCGCAGCCTAACGGCCACCGCCCTGGTTTTCGCGCTGTTGAAATTCTCCCCAACACCTTTCTGCGTGCTAGATGAAGTGGATGCCATGCTGGATGAAGCCAACGTTGGTCGTTTCCGTGAGCAGCTGCGCGAGATCAGCGAGAACACCCAGGTCATCATCGTTACGCACAACCGCAACACGGTCCAAGTGGCGGATGTGATTTATGGCATCACCATGGGGCGAGATTCGTCCAGCCAGGTGATCAGCCTCAAGCTTGATGAAGTCAGTAAGGTTGTCTAGAAGTTAATGCGGTTGGGGATCATAAATACAGCAGGATGCCGGAGAATCTCACCCGGCACCCTGTTAGTTATTAATAACGGAGATCAATATTTTTCGGGTACGAAAGTTTGGTCGCTGAATGGAGGGCGGACATAGCCTATATCATCCTGGCGTGGCGGTAGCACGATAGTGTCTGGTGTCAGATCATCATAGGCGAATAGGCTCAGTAGGTGGCTGATGCAGTTCAGCCGGGCGCGCTTCTTGACATCCGAGTTCACTACATACCAGGGCGCTTGTTTGATATCGGTATATTTGAACATCTCGTCCTTGGCACGCGAGTATTCGATCCAGCGAGCCCGCGACTCGAGATCCATAGGACTTAATTTCCATCGTTTGGTCGGGTCATCCATGCGTGCCTGAAAGCGCTGTTCCTGTTCATCGTTACTGACTGAGAACCAGTACTTGATCAGGATGATCCCGGAACGAACCAGCATACGCTCGAATTCTGGGCAGGAGCGTAAGAACTCGCGGTACTCTTCCTCGGTACAGAACCCCATCACTCGTTCGACACCGGCCCGGTTGTACCAGGAGCGATCTAATAGTACGATTTCACCCGCCGCTGGTAAATGTGTGACATAACGCTGGAAGTACCACTGCGTTTTCTCGCGCTCTGTCGGTGCTGGTAGTGCCACGACGCGTGCAATGCGGGGGCTGAGGCATTCCGTGATGCGTTTAATCGCACCGCCCTTCCCAGCTGCATCGCGTCCTTCGAAAATGATAACTACTTTAAACCTCTTAAACTTGACCCATTCTTGCAGCTTAACCAGCTCGATCTGTAGTTTAGCTAATTCCGCGAAGTAGACCTTATCCTTGATTTTCTTGCTGTGCTGTTCAGGGACGATATTCGCTTTGAAGGATCCTGCAGCTGGATGCTTGTTGGGTGGGGCGACCTCATCGTTGGGATTATTTTGCAGGGCAGTTTCTTTTTGATTGTTTTTCTTCTTGGACATGGGTACCTCTGGTATCTGTGCTGGTTGGTGTACTTGAATTCATATTTGTATTATAGGGCGGATATTTGATCTGTCAACTTTGCAGCCCGTTTTTTTATTCTTTTGGTCTATTTCCAATGATTGAGTCACCATTCGAAAACTCGTTATATGTTGCTAAATGGACTTCATCACCTGGAACGAGATTCTTCCACTGTGCTCCGCTGCGTGTCAGAATGCCATGTGGGTGAGCTCCGCAATTTGAAATCCCAGATATTTCTCTCAGCACCAACTAGAAGCCAACGATAGCTTCTAGTATTACTTCTCATTTGCATTACCGGAGCTCGTACTCACCGACCCACAAGGCGCTTGAAGGCAGTTCTACATACAGCGTACTATCGCGTAGGTTGGGCGCATCAACCTCCCGTGCCTGCACATTTCCCGGTTGTTCAGCGCTGTTCGTGGCCAGCGGGTCGTTTGAATGCAGCAGCCAAGCGGTACGCGGCCGCAAATCCGTGAAACCAGCTAGTTCAATTACCACGTGAACTGCACGGGTGGGGTGGCGGTTGATTAATCCCAAGGTCAGCTGGCTGCCATCGTCATCGCGAGTCGCACTTAGGTCAACATACGGTACCCCCGCGATCGCCGCTACATTGCCCAAAGGCAGGCTGTCGTAACAGGTTGTTTGGACCCGCGTCCTGAGCGACACTGGCTGCATCCGTTGGTAGAGCAGGAACGGGTAGTACAGAGGTGTGGCGTAAGCTGTATCAGGGGTCGTGACGATGAGCGGCAGCACGTTGACCAGCTGTGCCAGGTTCGCCATGCTCAATATATTGCAATGCCGCTGGAAGACATTCAGCATCCCCGCCGCATACAATGCATCGCGCTGCGTGTAACCGATCTGATGCATCGAGCTGGCACCCGTCTCTGGCGGCAGCCACAGGTTCCACTCATCGAAGGCAATCCCGATCTGCCGGGTTGGGGCGTAGCGCCGGATTTGGTTTGCGATGCGGTCTATGGTGCGTTCCACGTCGAGCGGGGCCGCACAGATTGTGTGGTGCAGGGCTTCCATGTCGTAGCTCTCATGCCAGCCTTCCCGGTCGGGCTGGTAGAGATGCCAGGAGAGGTGATCGATCAAATCACCGGCTTGGTCGAGCAGTTGTGCGTTCCATTTACGCCCTTCGTCCGCCGGGTCATCGCTCAGGACTTTATCGCCGACGGCGACGATCTCGATTGCTGGATCGACCTCCCGCATGGCCTGGACGAACCCCCTCAACCGCTGGATGTACTCCTGCGGCCCCGTGTGCCCGATCTGCCATTCCCCCCACACTTCGTTGCCCACCCCCCACAGCTTTACCTGGTATGGGTCAGGATGTCCGCTGGCGGCACGACGGCGGCCTTGTTCCGTATCTGCAGGCTGGTTGCAGTACGCTACCCAGCGAGCGGCTTCTTCTGGAGTGCCGGAACCGTCATTTACCACCAGGAAAGGCTCCGCACCGACCTGGGTGCAGAACGCCATGAACTCGTCCGTTCCGACTTGGTTGCTTTCCTCTGCCTGCCAGGCCTCATCATACCGTCGAGGGCGCTTATCGTGTGGCCCTATGCCGTCTTCCCAATGGTAGCCGCTGGCGAAGTTTCCACCTGGGTAGCGCACGAGTGGCGGACCCAGTGCCTCGATCAGCGCCAGTGTGTCCGCTCGCAGCTGTGTCCCATCAAGGGTCCAGATACCGTCGTAGATGCAGCGTTCCAGATGCTCGATAAAATGCCCGTACACCCGCGGGGAAATCCGCCCAATCACCGCATCACGGTCAACCAGTGCAGTGGCTTTCAGACTGCGGCTCAGGAACCGGGGCACACGCCATCTTGAATGGCTAGGCTTTCGCATGGTCTCACCCTTTATCTTGATCGCGAATCTCACCATGCCCGCTTCGCGCGTATCAACCTGGATGGTAAGCCGCTCTAGCGGCGTTGGAGTTTGCGCTACGTGGATCGTATATAGAACCCCGACCGCGAATGGGTAGGGTGTCTCAGAATCGAAGTCCTGCGCGGGTTGTGCTTCAGCGCCCTCCGCCTGCAGGCTCACTTGCTGGGCTGCGACTTCCCGCTCATCCACCAGCAAAGTAAAGCCTTTGATGGCCGCTGGCCCGAAGGAGTTGTGCAGCTGGAAGCGGAAACCATCGCCTTCGCGCTGCAGGCTATCTACGACATACAGTTTGCGTAGTACGAATTCTGGAACTGCTGGCATATTTACTCTCCGAAGAATTTGATCGGTGCGACCTAGGTAGTGTAGGCGGCTTGGTGTAAAGAGCTGCGCTGATTATTCCTGCTGCCAATAGACAATGATCTGACCGGATGCACTTGTGGGCGTTTCTTGCGAGATGCGTGTTTCTTGGGTTTGCGGATTGTAGCGCCAGGCTTCACTTGCATGATTATTGATCAGCACCTTGAACGGCAGCTGGCTGCGGTGGCGTGGCCCCATCTGGGGCGCTGAGAATATCCGCTAACCATGGCCGGTCGGTTGGTGTGGTATCGTCCAAGTGTGCTGGGCTGAAGGTCACTCGTAATGCATTCGGTGCGAGCCAGCGTAGATACAGCGGCCGGTGGGTGTGTCGAGGGAATCAGCAATCTTCATCGAAGTCCCGGTAATGCCACGATTGGAATGATGGTTATTGAGGAGTTTTTACAGTTATCAGCGGGTGTATCCACTGCCTGTATATTGCAAAGTGGACTTACCACAAACGGCGGTCGGTGGTCGGTTCCAGCAGGTCGATAATCTCAATCCGGTTGGTGCCACCCGTAGCGGCGGTCGTATGCCCGGTGGTCATTACAACCAGTCCTTCCCTGAACTCATGACGTTCGAGCCAGCTGCGCACATAAGTCTCCCAGTCCTGGGGCCGCTCGGTTTCATGGACTGGGTGGACGCCGTACGAGAACTGCAGGTCCTGGCAGGTGGCCTCATTTGGGCTGACCGCTACAATCCAAACTTTTGGTCGGAAGCGGCATACCTTACGGGCGGTGTTACCGCTTAAAGTTGGTGTCACGACCATGATGGGGTTGACCGCCGCGACAGTCATATAAATGCTGAGCGAGATTAAATCCGCATTGCTGATGTCGCCGCGTTCGCGCGCCTGCTCCAGCATGTGCGGGACATCATGCTGGTGGTCGTAATCTTCCACGACCTGGGCAATACGAGACATCACCGCGATGGATTCGACCGGGAACTGTCCCATGGCGGTTTCGCCAGACAGCATCAGGCAATCAGTGCCGTCCAGGATGGCGTTGGCGACATCGGTTGCCTCGGCGCGTGTTGGACGGTTGTGGGCGACCATCGATTCGAGCATGTGGGTCGCAGTGATTACGGGTTTGCCAGCTAAATTGGCCTGGGTTATCAGCTGTTTTTGGACCAGGGCGATCTCTTCGATTGGGATCTCGACACCCAGGTCGCCGCGTGCCACCATGATGCCATCGGCTTCGGCCAGGATGACCGGCAATCGATCAACAGCACAGCCGCGCTCTATTTTCGCAATCAAGAAAGGGTGGTAATCCAGTTCTGCTGCAGCCTGGCGGACTGCCCGCAGATCTTCAGGTCGCTGGACAAAGGATTGGCTGATTGCATCAAGTTTGTGTTCGGCAGCAAAGCGCAGGTAGTCGTGATCTTGGGGCGTAAATGCTGCAATCCCAAGGTCAATACCTGGGAAGTTAACCCCTTTATGAGAGAGAAGTTCACCGCCGACCTGCACCCGGCAGTCCACCTGCTCCTGGTGGACGTTTTCAACCAGCAGCTGGATATACCCATCATTTACAAATATCTTGTCTCCTGGCTTGACGGCTTGCGGTAGACCAGGAAAGCTCAGCGAAGCACCGTTCTTATCCCCCATCCGTTCTGTAGTATAAAGGCTGAATAACTGGTCGCGCTGTAATACGATGGGTTCATCAGCCAGCTGTCCAATGCGCATTTTGGGACCAGGCAGGTCACCCATGATTGCCAGTCGTTGGCCTGTTTCCACCGCGGCCTCACGCAGGGTATTCAGGGTGGCGAGATGGGTGGCGAAGTCCCCGTGGGCAAAATTCAACCGGGCGACATTCATACCCGCCGCAAGCATAGCCCGCAGTACGTTGGGTGACTGCGAGGCAGGGCCTATCGTGCAGACGATCTTTGTCTTGGTTTTTGGGACCATCAGTTCTGACGGACAGGGATAGTAAGGAGCAGTGAGATTAAGTCTTCTGCACTTCTCCCGGTGTTAAAGCTTGGTGGAATGCGCGTTTATCCTTCCGCACCGCGATCACTTTTTCTTCTTCTTATTTTTCTTTTTCTTCTTTTTCTTACCTTTGCCACCTTGCTTCTTCTTGGCTTTCTTCTTGTTCCCTTTTTTCTTTTTCTTCTTTTTGGAGCCCTTTCCGGTCGTGCTGGCTGGTTCATCTGCCACGGGTACTTCTGCCAAAGACTTGGGAGCTGCTTCAACTGCCGTAGCAGCGCTGTCTTTACTGTTCAGTAGTAGGACTTCCTCCGGGAATATTTCCAGGCTGTTAGACCAAAATTTCTTGAGCCAGTATTTTGCCTGTCCCGGTGTGAGGCCGGATTTCTCGGCCGCCTTTTTCTGCGACATACCGCTATCTACTGCTAAAATACATAAGGCACGCTGGCTGTGGGGCGCTTTCGCCGTGACGGCGATTCGCTCAAGTGCAGTGCGTTCTTCTTTTGTGATCATTGAGTTGGGGGAAGAGCTGTCAGTCATCAGATACTCCATTTGCGGGATATTAAAGGGCTTTAGTCCATGTTCTTATTATATGCCAAATTGTGCGATTCCGAATCGATTTCTGGATTAATTCCCTCCAGGTGGAGCTCATCCACCACCGGGTCTTCCATCTGCAAGCCGATCCGGGTTGCGGCAGAGGCGATCGCATGCGCAGCAACTGGTCCGGATACCATCAGCAAGGTAATTAATATTAAGCCCTTGCCCCATGCCAACGGCGTCTGCAGCACGGCGGCAACCAACAGCAGGACGACCCCATATACGCCAACTTTTCCGGTGGCGTGCAGCCTGGCATAGACATCTGGGAGGCGGATATAGCCAATCATTCCAATGATCGAGAACGTAGTACCAATCAGGATCGCGACGATGGCGGCAATTTCCAGTGCGAGAGTCATAGTTATCCTTAAACGCTTAGAACATTTTTTCCGTGGCTATATATTTGGACAGAGCGACCGTGCTGATGAATCCCAACGCGGCCAGCACCAAAGCGACATCGATATAGATGCTGTCACCTGAGATCAAAGCGATGATCACCGTCACCGCCAGAAACAACGTGCTGCTCAGGTCAACGGCGATCAGGCGATCGATCACATTTTCGCCGCGCCAGACTCGCCAAACGGCTATCGCAATCAGGAGGATATGGATGATCAGGGTGATATACGGTAGAGTCAGCAGTACTTCAGACATGTTTATGCTCAGTTCCCTTATCTGGGGTATCTGCGGAGACATCAGGGAAGATTTTATCCAGAAGATCTTTGCGCATTGTACGGGCTTCGAGCAGCGCTTCTGTTGAGCGCGTAACATCCAAGAAATGTGTATAGTCCACACAATCAGGTGTCATTTCAACTACCAGTTCACCAGGGGTTAGTGTGATCGCATGTGCATCCAGGGCGGCGTTGATCTCTGATTCGTGTCCCATCTCGAATGCGATAATACCTGGCTTGATGGATAGTCCTGGTTTGACCAGAATGAGTGCCACCTGAAAACCGCTCTTGATCAGATCGATGACCAAGATCAGCGCATAGCGCAGCAAGCCCCACAAGGCAATCGGCAGCTGGCGAATCAACAGCCGTTGGTGTTGGATAGGAACCAGATAAGAGACGCCCGCGGCGATAAGCAATCCCGCCAGGATATTGGCTAGTCCAAGGTTCGCAGTTAACCCGAGATAGAATAATGTCAGTAGGATGATTGCCCGGACTCTAGACATGCTTACTCTCCAATCACTGCACTGATATACGCGCTTGGTTCTAAGAGCCAATCGGCGGCATGTAGTCCGGCGGAGACCAAGGGGTCGGCGTAAATGCCTAACATTACGATTAGGCACAGCAGCAGTACCGGTGCCAATAGGCTGTCGCCAGTGGATGTCTGGCTGTCACCTTGATCCGCTTTTTGCCACCATATCCGCATCAGTGCGCGCATCGTATAGATCAAGGTCAGGATGCTGGCAATACCCAGCAACAATAAACTCCAGTATTCTCCAGCAGCAATCCCGCTGCCGAACAGCAGCATTTTACTGATAAAACCATTCGTCAGCGGAATACCGGCTAACGCCAGTGAGGCGATAAAGAAGAGTATGCCTGCGATTGGTACTGCTTGGCCCGTCCCGGTCAACCTGGCAAAACTGCTCGATTTTTGGCTCGTTCGGCTGGCTACATACCCGGCCAGCATGATCAGCGCAGCTTTGATTAGACTGTGGTTGAATGAGTATACAACCGCTGCGGTCAGCGATTCTGCAGTTCCCCAAGCGATTGCTATAACAATAAACCCGATTTGTGCCATTGAAGAGTACGCCAGCATCCGCTTAAGATCGTGGGTCCCGATCGCCGAGAATCCGCCATAAATCACGCCAATCAGGCCTAAAAGAAGCAGCATTGGTTGGAAAATATTCACTTGGCCAGGGAGGAACAGGGTGGAGATGCGTAGTATTCCATAAACCCCCAACTTACTAACCACAGCTGCAAGTACAGCTGCAACTGGTGTTGTGGATGTCATATACAGATCCGGCTGCCAAAAATGAAAGGGGAAGATCGCGCCCTTAATCATAAACGTCACCAACAGCAGTGCCATCGCGGGGAGGAACAGCAGCTGAGGACCTTGCACTGCAATTCGGTTAGCCAAGTCGGCCAAATTCAGCGTTCCATAAGATGCGTACAAGCCCCCGATCCCTAAGAGCATGAAAATCGACGCTAACAAGCTGATATAAAAGTACTTGAAAGCCGCTTCGGTTCCGTAGGCATGATCGGATAGAGCGGCAAGCATTGTCCCAGATATGACCAGAAGTTCGGCGAATACAAACAAGTTGAATAAATCACCCGTAAGGAATGTGCCCGTTAACCCAGTCGCCAGGGTGAGGAACAACGTATAGAAAGAGGGGTAGTTGATGACTGCTGCTCGGCTGCCCAGGGTGTAAATAAGTGCCATAACCATGACCGATTGGGCCATGAGGATGAAGATCCCGGAGAGTGGGTCAAGGATCAGCGTGATGCCAAATGGTGCTGGCCAACCGCCTGCATTAAAAGTCAATGCCTGACCGGTGTTAAGTACGTTCCGGTACAGCCACCCAGTGAACAATAGCGACGCGACCATAGTAAACAGAGCTCCATACGCTCGTAAACGCGGATGCTTCCGCAAGAGCAAGGCGATTGAAGCACCTGCGAGCGGCAGCAAAATTGGTAATGCGACGGTGTCCATGGAAGCTGTTGTAGTTCCTTTCAGTGTTTCAGGTGGCTGACTTCATCCATATCACTGGTTTGGTAGCGCCCTGAGATAATGTAGAGCATGGAAAGCACAAATGCCATGCCACCCATACTGATGACGATCGCGGTCAAGATCAAAGCCTGTGGAAGGGCGTCACTTCGGGTACCGATTTCTGTTGTATACGCCGGTACCAGGCCATTGTATGCACCAGATGCGAGCAGAAATAAGTTGACCGCATTACCCAGCAAGATTACCCCGATAATTGACCGAATCAAGTTTCTCCGTAGGATCTGGAAGATGCCGAGTGCGAAAAGCGTACCGACTGCAAGTGCGTTTATGATCTCCATGATTGTTCTCTGGATGAATTCGTCATTGATGAGTACTGTTGTCCGCATGGTTTTCGATGCTGCCGCTGAAATCAGCGTGATCGGGGTGCCCAAGCCGGTCTATGATATAGCTGGCACTGCCCAAAACGCTCAAGCAGATGGCTAGCTCGATTAGGAAGGATGAACTGATATGAAAACCCCGTGGTAGGGGAAGGTGGAAGAGAGTTTCAATGTCGTAGTTGCCGAAGAAGCTGCCAGTTAACCACCAGGTCAACGTTCCAATTAGGAGGGCAAGAAGGATACCGCTGGCAATTAAGAGATGAGGTCTCAACCAAGGTAAGCGTCTTCGTGTATCATCATAGCCGAATACCACATACCATAATCCAATCGCCAGGCTGATTATTACCCCGGCAGTGAAGCCGTCGCCAGGATTATCATGTCCGTACATTAAGTGGGTTGCCGCAAGTACAATGGCCAGCGGCAATGTGACGAATGCCGGTATGCGAATGAAGGCTGATGATCGTGGATGTGGGTGAACTACTAAGGATTTAAGATCAACCTGATAATCCTCAGGTGGCGGTAGGTCCGGGTGACTTCGCCAGTACTCCCGTCGGGCATAACGCAGCAGCGTGTAGATACCCAAACCTGCCATACTGAATACCGTGATCTCAATAACAGTGTCCAGTTCCCGGAAATCTACAACGATCGCGCCAACAATATCAGTGGCGCCGGTTTGTAACTTGGCGAATTGTTCGTAATAAGGCGTGACAACACTCGAGCGGGGGCGCGAGGTCAGCATGATCAGCGTGAATACGGCGACAACTGTGCCAGCAGCCGCGGCGATAATCGCATCCCGAATGATCGCACTGCGCTGCAGCCGGGAGGTTTCCCGAATATATTGTGCTTGGCGTCGCTGTGCGCGTGGGATGCGCGTTAAAGCCAGCACTAGAATGACAACCGCGAGAATATCCACCACGATCTGCACCAAGGCGATATCTGGAGCAGGTTCGAGAATAAACAACATAGCCATACTCATCCCAACGGCACCCAGTGCCAGGATGGCGGAGAAATCACGGCGAATGAAAACCGTCGCGATTGAAGCCAGTGTGATGATCATCAGTGAGAAAATTTTCAGCAGGGTGAGGCCACCGGTAATATCAAAAGAGAACCAAGTAATTGCCATGCCTCCTGGCAGCTCAAGCGTCATACTGAAAATCATGATGACGATCAGTGCTGTTGCCAGGATAATCACAATATAGCTGCGCAGGTTCCCATTTTGTAGGCGGAGCGCGGTAGCAGCACTGTGGTCTATCATGTCTAGCACGGCTTGATACAGTCGGTTAAAAGACACCTGGGGAGCGAAACCAACCTGAAAACGCCGGATGGAGTGGCGAAAAATAAACAAGACCAGGCCTAATGTGATCGCGGCAAAAGATAAGAGTAAGGGTATGTTCAGACCAGTCCAGAGTTTTGTAGATACTTTTACCGATCCGCCAAAAGCGGTGCTGGCAGCGGTTGCTAAAAGCAGCGCTTCTTCCTTGAGACTAGGCAGTTGAGCGAAAACTAGCGAGAGTAGCGTGGGGACTGCGGGAGCCAGCAGCATGGCCCAAGGCGCCTCATGGGCAGTGATTGTTTTATCACGCGGTTTACCCAAGAAGGTATCCCATATAAACAGCCCAGCCTGAGCCACCAGCAGCGCCCCGGCGATCACGGTACTCAGTGTGAATATCTGTGAGGCTAACGTGGGGAGCGATGGGTGGACCGTGGTTGCTAGCAAAGTCTCCTTAGCTAAAAAACCTAACAGGGGCGGCAGACCGGCCATTGATAGCGCGGCTACGGTGCCGATGGCGAATGTGACCGGCATTGAACGCGCTAATCCACCCAAGCGGCGCAGATCACGGGTGCCAGTCTCGTGATCGATAATACCTGCCACCATGAAAAGGGCACTCTTATACAAGGCATGGGCGACGATGCCGATGACCAGCGCTTTATAGCCGTCCTTTACATCCTGACCGAGTAGGATCACCAGAATGCCCAGCTGGGTAATGGTGGAGTACGCCAGCAGCGCTTTGAGATCGTTCTGTTTTAGGCCCAGGTAGGCGCCGACCAGCATGGTGATCAAGCCCGTAATGGTCAGCAGCCAGAACCAGCTTTCGGTAAACCCTAACGCGGGATTCAACCGGGCTAGCAGGTAGATGCCGGCCTTAACCATCGTTGCTGAGTGCAGGAAGGCACTGGCTGGGGTTGGTGCGCTCATCGATGCCGGTAGCCAGATATGGGCTGGAAATTGAGCGCTTTTCGTGAACGCGCCAAACGCGATTAACCCTAAGAAAGATAGATAATAAGGACTGGACCGGAGCAGGTCGCCTTGGCTGATGATGGTGCTCAGGTCTGTGCTGCCTGCTATATACCCCATAAAGAGCAATCCTGCTAGCAGCGCAATGCCACCACCCGCAGTGATAAATAGCGACTTAAATGCCCCCTGCCGAGCGGTTGCATCATTCGTCTTGTAGGCAATCAGCAGAAAGGAGATGATGCTGGTAGCTTCCCAAAAAATGAACAGTGTTAGGATATCCCCAGCTAGCACCAAACCCAACATCGCCCCCAAAAAGACCAGCATATAGGTCAGGAATCGCCAGGCACTCTGGTCACCTTTGAAGTACTGCCCTGTATAAATGATGATCACTGCACCGATCAGCGTCACCAGCAGAGCGAACAGCATGCTTAGGCTATCGAGATATAGACCAAGCCGTAGACCGAGGCTGGGGATCCATTCCACCTGCCAGGTATAGGTAATCCCAACATCCACTGCCGCGACTCTTACCGCAAACCACGCAAAAGCCAGCAAGGGAGCCAGCGAGAGCAGCCAGCATTGAACCGTGAACGGCAGCCGCTTTTTCACACTCGGAAGACCGAATCCTGCCGCTAGGATTGCGGCTATGGTAATGATCAACAGGGGAAAGTATAGCGAAGCTGTCATCGGATTCGCGAGTTGGTTAAGTTCCTTTGTAGATGATATTTATATTACTGCGAGTAGATGTACAAATTTAGTATGACCGCCTGCAGTCTGTGGAGCCATTTGATTAGCTTGATTTTTTGAGGTTCTGTTGTGTGGCCAAGACGCGTTCATTATTCATTCTGTCATAGTGTTGTGGTTCAGCTTTAAGATCCAATACTAAACAGAACACCGCATAATTTGCCAACCAGCAGGTCATTCTAACAGAGCCAGCAGCGTATATGCGTAGATATCCAGCGCTTTCTCCAAGTCAGCCAATGCGATGTACTCATTCGGGCGGTGTTCGACATCGGGATGTCCGGGGAAATTTGCCCCGAAAGCCAAACAGTTCGGCATGGCACGCGCATACGTCGCGCCTCCGGAGGCGATGGGTAGACTGATATGATCTCCCGTCCGCTCCTGGTAGACTGTCAGGAGCTTTCGGACCATAAAATGGTCAGCTGGAAAATACAGTGGTCCTTCCCAATCATACTGCGTGTAAGCGAGCCCGTATTGACTGCTTGCCTCAACTAGCTGGTCAACGATTTGCGATTTTTCTATCGTTACCGGGATGCGGATGTCCAACCCCAGTCGCTGATTATCTCCCAAGCGGATTTGTCCGGTATTCAATCTGAGCTTCCCGGAGGGTTCGTCTTCGCAGCTGCCAAATATCTGACTGGCATTCGGGTCCTGGCCGATTTTTTCCACCAGGAACTGGATCACCGGTGAACTGATACCCATTTTATCCAGCGCAATAGCCAAACGGCAGATCGCGTTGGTTCCTTTTTCGGGTTCCATCGCATGGGCAGCTTTCCCCAACACGGCTATCTGCCCGTTGTCCTGGCGGTAGGGGAAGCCCAGTGAATCGAGCTGGTTTGCCAGCTCAGCTTGTAGATTCCCGTTGTAAACAGCCACATCCGGTACCGCGTTCAACGCTTCGCCTGCGCTGAGCTGTACAGGCGCGGGGCTGTCGGTTTCCAGGTGGCACTGCAGAAGTCCTTTCTCGGCGTAGACCAGCGGGAAATTGGCGTCTGGACTGAATCCAACCGTTGGTAGTTCTTCGTGCTCACGATAACGGTGGATGCCGCGCCATAGTGACTCTTCATCTGTCCCAAAAATAAATCGCACTCGCTTGTTAAATGGCTGGCCGTGATCGAGCAGGGCTTTTGCCGCGTAAAGCGCGGCAAGCAGCGGTCCTTTATCATCCTGGGTGCCGCGCCCGTAAAGCCTCCCTGACCTGATTTCGGGAGCGAAGGGTGGGCTTTGCCATAGTTCCAGACTGCCTGGTGGAACGACATCTACATGTCCGAGGACACCAATCATCTGCTCGCCGCTGCCGATCTCCGCGTATCCGTAATAACCACCTGCTTCATAAACCGTGCGGAAACCAAGGCTAGCTGCTATCGTGAGCGCGGTGTGTAATGCCTCATCGATTGGTTTGCCGAACGGGCAGCCGGCGGCCGGCTCTTCGATTACGCTCGGAATGCGAACCAGTGTTTGTATGGCTTCGAGCAGGGGGGATTGCTGTCTTTGGATGGTATCGCTCAGGGTTTTCATATTGTCAAATTTTACTATGCAAAGGCTTGGGAATGAACCACACTCTAGTGTTTTGTAAGATGTACTAATTCAGTAAGAGTTGAAGGTTGATGGAACATTTTAAACCTTGTCAAGGGTGCAACCGGTTATCGCACGAAACTATCATGCTGTCAATGCAAAATAGAGAGGTCCAATTATTGGATCTGTCCAAGGCAGTAGAGGTAGAGCCTGTGGGAAAGTAGCAATGCGTAAGCATTGCTCGGGAGTTGGCAACGCTAAAGCCTTGCTCGGGAGCTTTTGCTTGACGACCCTGCGGGTCGTTG
>Ga0209013_10003110_pt1 | contig 14871 bp, 11 predicted proteins | sample Cruoilmetagenom2_FD_187291 | JGI IMG/M metagenome (GOLD analysis project Ga0209013, IMG submission 187291) | Oil polluted marine microbial communities from Coal Oil Point, Santa Barbara, California, USA - Sample 2 (SPAdes) (version 2) | ecosystem: Environmental > Aquatic > Marine > Oil seeps ... | reverse complement strand
ATTAATTTTCATTATATCTAAAATTGTTGTCCTGTGTCAGAAGCAAAGATTAACTTGAATGTTTTACACCCCAGATAACCTATCCAATTATTGGGATATATCCATTTGAGAATATTATCACTAAACCCTTATTCTAACTGCCACAATGTGCTTTTATCGAAAGCTAATTTATACTTCAGTAATGTAAAGGATGTGGTTGCTTTTGTTTAATTTAAAAACGACTGGGTATTTATTAATCATGCACGATATTAATATCTAATTTTTTAGGAGGAGATTAATAATGGCAAACAAAAAATATATTGGATCTTTTAAAACAGAAGAGGAAGTATTGGCTAAAATTAATGAGTTGAAACTTGAGGGCTTTGTAGAAAATGATATATATGTAGTTTCTAATGACAAAGATTCCCTTTCGATTGTACGTGGTCAAACGGACGTGGATCTTTCTACAGTAGAAGGTAATTGGCTAGATAAATTTATGGCCTTCATGAGTGGGGACGAACCAGTTCGAGCGGCGTTTCTGAATATGGGCTTCACTGATGAAGAGTCAGATCGATACTATAATGAAGTGAAAAGTGGTAGTATCCTGCTCTATGTAGATAAAGAGTATGGAACTATCTACGATGAGAACGATAGAGATTTAGGTACAACGCAGACTAGTACAAATTTCTCTACAACAGATAACTTCATTGATGGTCATACACAAGAAGAACGCATGCGTCTTCACGAGGAACGACTATCTATTGACAAGGAACAGCAAGTAGCTGGTGAAGTGAATGTTGAGAAACACATTGTAGAAACTCAAGAAAAAGTTGAAGTTCCAGTAGAGCGCGAAGAGGTGTATATTGAAAGACGCGCAGTAGTTGATGAAAACGCCACTGGAGAAATAGTAGACGATGGTGAAAGAATTCATATTCCAGTTATGGAAGAAAGAGTAGAAGTAACCAAACGTCCTGTCGTAAGTGAAGAAATCGTTGTCGGTAAGAGAAAAGTAGCGGACACCGAATTTGTAAACGAGACAGTTCGTCATGAAGAAGCAGATATCCATCGTACAGATGATATCGAAAATAAGGCTCTAGATAATGATCCACTTGAAGAAAACCAATTGGATAATGATCCTTTGAATAAACGTGACAGACTTTAATCAATAGAATTCAATAGGCTTATAACCCCAACCACTAATTGATGGTTGGGGTTATATTTTATATCTAAGCATGGAAATCATCACTAGGAGATCGTGTCCCCCATTAAGAATTCAAGTAATTGCTAGTATCCATTTTAATCTGATTTTCTAGAGCTTTCGAGGAATGGAGGCATCACTTCCTATAGTTCGACGGCGCCCCCACTAATTCGTTTGTATCCTCGCAATTTGCTTAAGCTTCCCACAAGCTGAAGCGCCGCTTGATCTTTTGCTTTTGCTTCGATCATAATATCCGCAGACTTCCCATAATCTTTTAACGCTTTTATAAATGGAAGTGCAAATTCCATGTCCACATAATCGGAATGAGCGCGAATCAACTTTTCGGATTTAGGAGAAGACAAATGAAATTTCGGCACCTTCCCAGTGATCCCCCATGTTGCAAAGATGCGGGGCAATAATTCTTCCCAATTGTCATTTCCATGGTTTACAAAGTGATGATGGTAGTCGAACACGAAAGGTACTCTTTGCTGCTCACAAATTTGCAATGTCTCTTCGGCTGTATAAGTCTTGTCATCGTTCTCTAGAGTGGTTTGCTTACGAATAGATGCTGTCAGCTTAACAAAGTTTTGATGAAATCTAGCAATGGCATCCAACTTATTACCATACATACCTCCGACATGAATATTAATATTTGCATCCCTATGCAATCCCATCGCCTCCAACATTTCAAAGTGATAGGTCATATCAATGATCGCGTTGGTCGTAATCTCTTCCTTTGCACTTGTAAACAAAGTAAATTGATTGGGATGGAAGCTGACTCGTAAATGATGCTGTTGAACTAATGTCCCTATCTCTTGAAAAAGCTTGTTTAATGGCGACATAAAATCCCAGTGCACTTCTGGATGGGTTGCAAGCGGAACAAGCGAAGATGACATTCGATACAGGTCAATACCATGTGCAATATTATAATGAAGTATTCGAATCGTGTTCTTTAAATTTTGCTCTGCAAGATAAAGTAGCTTCTCCTTTCTCACTTCTTCCTCCTGTTTCTTCCAATTTGTAAATGTCATTGTTCTTGATGGTGATGCTTCCCACAAAGCAAGTGCAGTCGACACATATCCAAATCTAAGTATCATCTTTTCATCTCAACCTTTGTACTTAAATGTTATGTTTTGGTAATGAATAGAAAGCCTCTAATAAATTTTATAAACTGACAGGGCACTGAAACTAACCCCTGTCAGTAAAAATGAGGATGTCTTATAATCGAGAAACCTCTTAACTTTCTCTGCCTCATCCGACATTTTCTATTGATTTTCATTTTTTCTTTGGTTTACTAGTTAACCTCTTCTATTTTAACCGTTACAGGATAAATTATTCGGTATAGATTTGATCATGTTTATCGCAGTCCAATCCCTTTGTTATATATCTATATAACAAAAAACATTCACAGTTATTTGAATAACCGTGAATGTTTCTTGAAACGCGTGGCGAACCACTCCTATTTATTCATCCTTGAAAGAAAATCTCCAAGTAAATCATCTAAGCTTTCTGTTTCGAAATTCTCATTTATGTCTTCCTCAGTTGCAGCATGTTCTTGTTTCGCTTGATCCCAGTCAAAGTTCATCAAATCATCTTCTAGTTCATCAGCCGGAAATTCTTGTTGATTTTCCTCTGGCTCTTCTGAGATGTTATTATTAGTACTTGTATTAAACTCATCTTCTGCTTTTTCAGTCGGTTCAGTTTGTAAATACAAGGCTTGGTCAATATCCAAGGCATTACTGTTCAGAGAGGCAAGAATAGACATTGCACGAACTGGGTCTGACAACAAATGATAGACAATATTCCCTAGCATAGCTTCCGAATGTGCATGTTTCAGCCAGTTACGCTGTTCTTTGCTTAACTGTTTCGGCATCGGAATAGTTACAGTTTCCCTATCCTTGGACAAAGAGCTACTAATCCCATCCAAAACCAACTCCGCTATTTTACTTGAAAAGTTTCTTCTCTCGGTTTCTTTTAGCTTTTGCATTTGTTTTAATATGTGATCAGGAGTGTCCGAAGGGAGACGAAATGTAATAGCTTGCCCCCTTTGAATACTTGAATTCCCCGACTTTACCATGGAATCACCCTATTTTTCTACTTTTTGTTTCGTTACTTCATGGCTTTTTATATCTTTCTTATTCTTTCTTACAAAATCTGAGATTAGCTTATGATAAGCATTTGCCATCATCCATATACTCTCTTTTTCATCTTCAAAGAATTCGATATTATAACCATTTAAGTTGTTATTCAGTGTTTTAATATAATCTTTTAATACGATTGCTCCGCCACCAACAAAGTAGCAGATCTCCGTTTGGGAATTTTTTTGCCAAACATTACGTAAGTGGCGATATTCTTTTTTCGCTAAATCTAAAAGAATTCGATCTGTAATATCATGAACGCTTGTACGACTTCCGTTTACCATAATATGATTACGATCATTTTTTCTAGTGATGATATTTACAACATCTCTGCGGCTGTCTAATTCCACTCCATGTTTTAATCTTATTTCTTCTCGAATCGATTCTAATGCTTCAGAAACACCTAAATTGAATCCCTGTGCTTTATCGTCATCTACATTACGATTTTTAATAACTGCCACATCAGTTGAGAGACCACCAATATCTTGAATCAAGATACTCTTGTCTACTAATTCTCTATTAATAATATTTAAGTCATTATCCATTATTAAATTTATATATGCTGCAAATCCTTCAGGATATATTTTGACTTCTTCAAATTTAATATTTACTTTTAACCCCTGGTATTTAGGAGTTACTAGAAACTCCACTTGGTGAACTGATCCAAGTAGCTGTGAACGATAACCTACGTCTTTTCCTTCTTTTACTTCACGAAGTGGAAGACCAGTACCTAATGTGTAATTTGCATCTATTATATTATTGTTCTTTTTAAATACTTCTGAGTTTTCTGCTCTCACTGCATCTAAAGCTAGAGTTGCAAATAACATAACTAATGTTTGATCTTCTTCTGATTTGTTACTACCAGGATCTAACTCCGTAGCATTATCACTTTTTGTAGCTAGGCTACCCACTCTGTAAATTACATTATTTTCGTTTAGGGCAGGGGAGTGTACTTTAATATGAATTCCTTCAATAGGATCCTTGTCATTTAATTCCTCTATACCAATAACCGGTCTATCTTCTGTTGATACCGCAATTACATTAGGAATATTTAGTTCGTAATCTAGTTTTCCAAATAAAGCTTTAACTGAGTCATTTCCTACATCGATCGCACAAATTCTTGAAGTATTCATCAAATCATCCCTTCTTCTATATGTTCTACCAATTTAAGGTTATCTTATAGACTATGCTCGGTCAATCCAACAAAAGGTGTATTCAAATTGTAAACATTCAATCCTTTTATGTATACAACCAAACTCTTTTCGTTTACTTGTATACATACTTGTACGCATCCCTTTAAAACAACTTGTACACTACTTTGTATACAAGTTTACAAGTTTGTATTCATTATGTATTCATTTTTGTATACTTGTACACAAAAATGAATACTTTACTAAAATTCAATTAAAACATTTTTTTCAATAATTTCTTTGGTACTTTTACTACAGTAGAAAAACCAAAAAATTAATACCTATTTTCCTATTAATAGATAATTATTTGCATAAATTTTATTTCGTGTTTCCATTTAAGCATTTAATGGCTCTTTTAAGTTAATTGATCGATTGAACAAGCTTTGGTATTAGAATTCAAAAATAAGGTGCTTAAATTGAATATATAGAGGTAATTATATAGAAGAAACGGATATAAAAAGTCCAAGTAAAGCTTTTACGCTTCACTTGGACCATTATTCTTTAGACTCCCTATTCAATCATTAAGATTTCTTTAATATCCTCTTCTGTCATTGCAGACAAAGTGTCCTTACCTGAGTGAATGACTTCATCAATAAGACTTTGCTTTTTATGTTGTAGCTGAGAGATTTTTTCCTCTATAGTGCCCTTTGCTATTAAACGTATGACGTGTACTTCATTTTCTTGCCCCATTCGATGAGCCCGATCAGCAGCTTGCTGTTCTACTGCTGGATTCCACCAGAGGTCGTATAGAATAACTGTATCTGCTCCAGTCAGATTCAATCCAGTCCCCCCTGCTTTCAACGAAATTAGAAATATATTCCCTTCTCCGTTATTAAATCGATCACATAATCTCACTCTTTCTTCAGATGGTGTTTGTCCATCTAAATAGAAATAAGGAGTACCCTCTCGTATAAGCCTCCCTCTAATAATGCCTAGCATCTGTGTAAACTGCGAAAAAATGAGTACTCTTCTACCCGATATTCTGCTCTCTTCTAAGAGCTCCATTAATTGTTCAAATTTAGCCGAACTTCCTGTATACCCCTCTACGAAAAGGGCTGGATGACAACACAACTGGCGAAGTCTTGTTAATCCTGCTAATATTCTTATACGGTTTCTTTGAAGATTACCCTTTTTCAAATGCTTCAGTGCATCCTGCTTAAGTTCTGCCAAATAAACTGCATATAATGTTTTTTGCTCAATTTGTAATTCAGAGTAGAGCATTGTTTCAGTCTTCGCTGGTAACTCCTTCAATACATCCTTTTTCATCCGACGTAATATGAATGGACGTACTCGTTTGGCAATATTTTCCCGACTTAATTCACTAAAATCCTTTCTGCCAGGTAATAGTTCTGGAAATACAACATGGAATATGGACCAGAGCTCGTCTAATGAGTTTTCAATAGGTGTTCCTGTTAAGGCAAATCGGTATTCTGCTTTGACCTTCTTCACCGCTTTTGCAGTCTTGGTTACTGGATTTTTAAAGGCTTGGGCTTCATCTAAGATCAAAGTATGAAAAAGTCGCTCTAGGTACAAATCTGTATCCATTCGAAGCATTGGATAAGAAGTAATTATTACATCAGGATGTGAGGTGTTTTTCAACAAATTACTTCTTTTAGTTTTCTCCCCATCTATCACTTGAACATGGATATGAGGGGTGAATTTTTTAAGCTCATTTCTCCAATTGTATAGGAGTGAGGCGGGACATACTATTAACACCGGTAAATTTCTCGAACGAATATCTGTAAGTATAGATTCAATAAAGGCAATACTTTGCAGCGTTTTACCAAGGCCCATATCGTCTGCTAGAATGCCCCCGAATTTATACTTTGCTAGAACTTGAAACCACCGATACCCCACTTTTTGATAGTCTCTCAGTACCCCCTCTAAAGGAATTGGACCATCCAATTCTAAGTTTTCAGGGTCGTGTAAGTTTTTAATAAGCTTGGTGAATTTTTCACCAGGTTCCAAAAGATCACTTTGATCTAAAGAATCGATCATTTGCATTCCTTTTATCAACGGGATATGGATTACATCATCCATTGTATCCGTAGTAACTCCCATATCAACGATAAAGCTTGATAACGCTTGATATTCAGGTGTTTCTAGTGAGACTAAGTTGCCACCCCGAATACGGTAAAATTTTCTTTTTTCTTCAATGGAGGTCATCAATCGCTGGATTTCCTTCTCTGGAATTTCTTTTAAATCGAACTTAAACTCTAACCAATCTGTTCGCTCTTTTACCTCTACTCTTATCCTTGGACCAATATAACCTCTTTGCACACGCATTTTAACTGCTGTCGAGGCATATATTTGAACCCACTTTTCCATACCAGATAGCATATGATATAAAAAGTGATACTCTGCCTCTTCGTCGAATAAGAAGAATCCCCCTGAAGTTTGTGTAAATCCACTATCCAAAAGTACATTAATAATCTGTTGTTCTTTATCGAGTTGACGTCTAATCCCCGGATAATGCATAGTATCTGATTCTATCTCCTCACAAGGGTTGAGAACAAGATGTCCATAATGAAATTCAATGCCTGCCAGTAATCGATGCTTTACCCGGTCTAAAAACAGCTTAACACGAAGTGGTGTTTCTCCCATTCTCTTAGAAATTGAATCCGCAATATGTACATAACCAAGCTTCATAAGGCCTGGTATAGTTTTCTCCATAAAATAATCTATTTGACTCTCTGAAATGACCAGTTCATGTTTTCCAGATTGATCAAGCATCACTTTTAGTTCGGCTAGTCTAATACACTCTTCTAGCGGAAGCTTATACAATATGCCTTGTGAAAGTGCATATCCATACCCTTTAAATACAATAATTTGGTTAAGTCCTTCTACATTCAGTTGATAATTAATTCTCTTCGTTTCATCAAAGGCAAAACGGAGCGGAAGATCTCTTCCAAACTTCATTCCAACATACATTTTTTCCTCATGCATAAACCTAACTAAAGGCGCCTTAGTTAACAAAGGGACTAGCTGATCCCAATCCGATGCGGAAATGAGTAAAGTATCTGCTTGAAGGACATGCTCATGCTGCCCTTTTAACAATAGCTGAAGAACTACATCGGATTCTTTTGGAAAGCTGTATACTTCCTGTGCGTAGAACTGCCCTTGTGCATATTCAAACGGCTCTTTTTTCTCTATATTACTAAGAAAACCCTTTATGTTAGAAATACTATATAAAGTATTCGTACCTACTTTTAACTGAATACCAATTCCATTGTCTCCACTTTCCATTAGCGGTAATGGACGGCATATAAACTCGATATGCAGCGTTTGTCTTTTATCAAAATGTAGCTGTTTTGCTGTAGGGGGCACCGATCTCTTTTCAAACAAATCAAGCATTCTTGATGCTAGCCGTTCCTCTGTTTCCTTTTCCTCTACTACAAATAGCACTGCTGCAATATGCTGACAGTATGTCTTGACGAATCCTATAGGCGGGCAAGTACAAGTCCCTCCTACCTTCCCATCAGGATCTGCCACTACCATTACTTCAACATCTTCACTTGCATGTACAGTCGCTTTTATGACCGACTCATTTGGTTGAAAAGAATGCACCTGTACTTTTCCTGATTGATAATAGGATTTCCCTTTCTTAAACGCTGTCACACCACATAATTTTTTTATTTTTGTTTCATTCATAGAAAAATTCATTGCATTTCCTTTCTCAACCTTTTATAAAGAATATCGATTTATTGCATAGTTGTTTTTAATTTATTTTAACACACACCTATTCGCCCTTTACCTTTTATAGAAATAGAAGAACTAGAAACTCAAAAAAACCTCTAGAATTAGTTACATCCAAGAGGCCTTATTTTTATTCTTTTGTAATGCATTATGAAGGTGTTTTTATAACTTCAATAAAATGTAATTGGTGCCCTTCTTTTTCATAAATAGAGAAATTATATCCCATATACTCAATTTCTTTGTCCATTGACAGGTCCATATTTTGTGTGTAATACCAACCCCCGAAAGTATCGACATCAGGATTTACTAACTCAATATTCAAAAGTCGTGCTACATCATCTAATAATACTTTGGAATGTATTAGATAGTGATCATCCTTTAACTTACGGATGTCAGCTATCTCATCTTCATCAAACTCATCACGAATCTCTCCAACAATTTCTTCTAGTATATCTTCTACTGTGACAAGACCTGACGTACCACCATACTCATCTAAAAGAATAGCTATATGTGTACGTTCTTTCTGCATTTTCAATAATAGAGAATTTATCGGTATTGTATCCATTGTATTTATGACAGGGTTTGTAAATCTTTCTATCGTAAATGTTTCTGCTGTAACACGGTTGCTCATTCCCTGCGTTAAGAAGTCTTTGATATTTATAAAGCCTATAATATTATCATGATCTCCATCATATACAGGATAACGAGTGTATCGCTCTTCAGAAATTAATGTAAGTACTTCGTGGAATGTTGCATTCTTTTCAAAGCCGATAATTTCGGTACGTGGTACCATAATTTCACGGGCAATACGGTCATCGAATTCAAAGACATTATTCACATATTTCAATTCATTTTGGTTAATTTCGCCACTTTTAAAACTTTCTGCTAACAATAGTCGAAGTTCTTCTTCGGTATGTGACAATTCATGTTCTGAAGCCGGCTTCATACCAAATAGAGCTACTAAGGCACGTGCAGAACCATTTAAGAACCAAATAAAAGGATATAAAATTTTATAGAAAATCATAATCGGTCTCGCAAAAACAAGTGTCACTGCTTCCGCTTTTTGAATCGCAACCGTTTTAGGAGCTAACTCCCCAACTACTACGTGTAAGAATGTTGCAATGGCAAATGCAGCACCAATTGTAAAGTAATGAATATAATCATGGCTAATCCCAATACTATCGAACAAAGGATGTAAGATGAATTCAAATGTAGACTCACCTACCATACCTATACCAAGTGCAGTAACAGTTATTCCTAACTGACAAGCCGATAAATATTCATCTAAATGTGTAGTTACATGTTTTGCTGCAAGTGATCCTTTGCGCCCTTCAGCCACAAGCTGATCAATTCTTGTATTTCTCACTTTTACAATTGCAAACTCTGTTGCAACAAAAAATGCAGTTAATGCTAATAAAATAATGAAAATCGTTAAATTTAATACGGTCAATAAGTCGTCTTACTATAGTAGTAAGACTTCACCTCCTAAGTGATAAGTAAAAGTAAAGATTGCATTAGAGCAACGCTTTCTGATGAAACTTTTTTCTTTATATTGAGTTGAGTCGTTGTTTCTTCTGAATTGATTTGCTCAATCAAATGAGTGACTTCTTTTTCCAAATATTGCATTTGCAAACGTAGTTCCTGAATATCAACTTCTTCTATTTGTTCCTTTTCGAACTGGTTTTTAATAGCTTCCAAAGACATACCAGCAGCTTTTTTTTCCTCAATTAATCGTAATCTCTCTATCATTTCTAAGGTATAATAACGATAATTGGAAGCTGAACGTTCAGCTTTTAATAAGCCTAACGTTGTATAATAATCTATTGTTCGTCTAGTAATACCAGTTTTCTCTGCTAATTCACCAATTTTTAATTTTTCGATCCCAATTAGATCACTCCAAACCATCACGTTATAGTTTTAGTATAATAATAGTTAAGTAAATATGCAATTATTTAGAGTAAGAAGTTGAGTCAATCTAGTAAAATGCGAAAAAGTTTATTTCCATTTCCACATAAAAGTTATAGTTTCCACTAAGACTTCATCTTACTCTTATTTAAAGGGCATATGTCGACTATTTCAAGAATGTAGAACCTTTATATTTCTGACAAGGAGATGTAGTCTTATACCTTTAAAAATTGTCCTTTTCTAATTGTCGGCATCTGTACAAGTTCCGTGTTTATGACATAGTCTAATGGGTAAATTAACGGTAATACTAAATAATATATGGAGGTAATGCAAATGGCTGACAAAAAATTTGTAGGATCATTTCTAACGGAACAGGAAGTACTAGACAAAATTAATGAACTGAAACTAGAAGGATATGTGGATGACGATATCTACGTTGTAACAAATGATAAGGAATCGCTTTCAATTGTACGTGGGCAAACTGCTGTAGAGATGGAATCTGTTGAGGCTAACTGGTTAGATAAATTTAAGGCTTTTCTAATGGGCGATGAGCCTGTTCGTGCAGCTTTTAGCCAAATGGGATTTAGTGATGAGGAGTCTGAACGCTATTATAGTGAAGTGAAAAGCGGAGGAATTCTCCTTTATGTAGATAAGAATTACGGCACTGTTTATGATGAATATACAAAAAACCAAGCGGACTCCTCTTATGATGGAGATGATTTGGAGGGTCCTGGTGAAACAATTCGTGCAAGAGATGTAGAAAATCGTTTAAATCAATATCCATTAAGTGATCGTGGTGAGCGTTGATTTTCCTACCTAATTACTATAGGATAATACACTACGACTTAAGGAGGGTTTCCTATGAAAAAAATATTTACTGCACTTTTAGGAATAACCCTATTAGTAGGTTGCGCTGATGAAGCATCCAATGAAATAGAAATGGAAAAAATACCTATAGTAAAGGCAGAAAATGAAGCGTTAAATGACCTTCCTGAGTATGATATATGGGCTCAATATATTGATTTATCCACGTTTGAGGCAGTTGTGGAAACCGACAATAATAAAATACGTGTTATTTTCTTCGAAGATGACGAATTCCAAAAAGCTTTTAAGAGTATTTTTTTAAAAGAAGCCAACCATTTAAAACTTGTTAGCTTAGATGATGATGGTCTAATACATGATGATGTAATTAAATAGGATCCTTACCCCTAAACAATGCATATACTGTTTAGGGTTTTTTATTTGTAGCTTGAACAAAATCTTCTTGTATCCTCCTCGTTTTTATATCTATTTAATGATAATATTAAGGTATAAAATGCAGTATAACAAAGGGGATGCGTATGAATATTAACGTTAATTTTTCAGGGGATTATTCAAAACTTGTAACACCAGAGATAATGAGTAAATTAGAAGGAATTCAACAGGGAATACATACAAAATCAGCTGTTGGAGCTGAGTTTTTAGGATGGGTTGATTGGCCAAGTAACATTAGTACAGAACTTGTACAAGATATTCAACAAACAGCACAACAGATCCGCTCTCATTCGAATGTATTAGTCGTTATTGGAATCGGTGGATCTTACTTAGGATCTAAAGCTGTGATTGAAGCACTGTCGACACCATTTGAAACAAAAGAAAATCTAGAAGTAATTTTTGCTGGTCATATGGTTAGTGGAGAATATCTAAAACAGCTGATGTCTTACTTAGATGGAAAAGAAGTATCTTTAAATGTTATCTCCAAGTCTGGTAAAACGACCGAGCCAGCTTTGGCATTCAGATTTTTACAACAATACATGGAGAAACGCTATGGCGAACAGGCAACATCTCGTATTATCGTCACTACTGATGAGGAAAAAGGTGCACTTTTATCACTTGCGATAGAAAAAGGATATAAACGCTATGTAGTGCCAAACGATATTGGGGGGAGATATTCAGTATTTACAGCTGTGGGACTACTTCCTATTGCAACTGCAGGATATGACATTGGAAAACTAATTGATGGTGCCACAAAAGCACAACAGGAATTCAGCACATTAGATACAAAAAATAACAGTGCTATTCAGTACGCAATTATCCGAAAGCATCTGTATGATACAGGCTACCCAGTAGAAATTATGGCAACATTTGATGAAAAACTCCGCTATATCCAAGAATGGTGGAAGCAATTGTTTGGTGAAAGCGAAGGTAAAGAGGGCAAAGGGATCTTCCCTGCATCTGTTGTCTATTCAACGGACTTACATTCATTAGGTCAATACATTCAAGATGGAAAGCGCATGTTATTCGAAACATTTTTAACTGTAGAAAAAGCCAATGATGATTTAACTGTATTTGAAGCAGAAAATGATGGAGATGAACTGAACTATTTAAGCGGATTAACGCTTCATGAATTCAATCATGCTTGCCACGAAGCAACAGCCAGCGCTCACCTTGATGGTGGAGTACCACAAGTTTCCTTATCCATCGAGCAAATTGACGAGGAGCATATCGGTTATTTGTTATACTTCTACATGATTTCATGTGCCTATAGTGCATATCTGTTAGATATTAATCCATTTGACCAACCTGGCGTGGAAGACTACAAGAATAATATATTCAAAATCCTTAAAAAGCCCGGTTACTAATGTGAAGTATGGGGTCATCCGGCGCTTTGGATTGTCATATCATAATGACGAGTTATCAATAGGTGGATAGTGTTGTTACTACCCGCCTCTCTCTTTTAGTAAATCTTATCTCTCATGCCTGCCTGCCGGTCTCCTACTACCTTATTTTTCGTATTTTTGAAGAAAACTAGAGATTAGATGGAGCCAATTTCATACATCATGAACGGGTTAGTCTATATAAAGTCAGGAGTGATTATTTGACGAACAATTTAATAACCAAAGAAGAGTTTAAGGATAATCCTTTTGTGTTTGTTCAATTGGAAGAACTAATTACTCAAAAGCAGAAAATTATTACTCAATTAGAACTTGATATTATTATCTGTGAAGAAGGAAGAGATAAAAAATATCTTGAAGATCAGTTAACTAACACAAAAAACGAAAAGTCTCAGCTAGTCGATAATTTAATCAATAATTCTAAATACGATAATAGTGCCGAACAAAAATATGAATTATTGACTACAGAATATATAAAAGAGAGTCTAATAAATAATCAAAAAGACCTTAGTTTAGATTACGTTAAATACTGCCATTTTCACCTAGGAATTAGCGTTGATCCAAAACAAACTCTAGTGTCTGAAGTACATAAAAATATACCACAGTATTATATCCATCAATTAGAATATTTAAATAATGAGTCTTATAAAGAAAATATCAAAAAATATAAAGATTATTTAATAAGTATTAGAAAACCATTCAGTAAAACAATTGATGATATTAAAATAGAGAGATATCTAGAACTTATAACTTACATTGGTGGTGAACTTTCTAGATTGAATTCAAATGTCGATTATTATCAAAACAGAGCAAAATAACGAAGGTATTAAATACCCAAAACAGCATTTTTCTCTATGAGAAAAATGCTGTTTTTTTGCTGTGAACAAAATTGATTTCCATTCCGGGGACGCTTTCCACGGGCGAGGACTGAGCCTGTAGTCTCAGGCGTCACGCTATTCCCGTAGGAGTCGCCCCTCCATTCCAATCAATTTTATAAAATATCCGTTAGTAAATAAATAAGGGTTTCTCCTTATCCAATGAAATTTCTACTTCTGTCCCAGCCTCTTTTTATAGTTGATAAATTCTCGCTTCATATGGAGCCAGTTGTAATGTAGTTGCCTCTGCATGAACTCCTACTTCTAGGTTAGCTAACAGAAGATTCTCATGCTTGTACATAATACCTTCAACATCTGTCACTGTTAATGCTTCATCCGATAAGTTAGATAGAACAATTACTTTTTGCTGTCCCATTGTACGCGTATAAGCGTACAATGTTGGGTGACTTTCTAACACTAAATCGTATATACCATAAGTGAAAATACTTTCTTTTTTGCGTAATTGTATCATTTGTTTGTAGAAGTTTAAGATTGACTTAGGATCTTGATTTTGAGCCTCTACATTAATTTCTTTATAGTTTGGATTTAGACCAAGCCAGGGTGTTCCACTAGAGAACCCTGCGGACGCGTCCGAGGACCACTGCATTGGTGTTCTTGAATTATCACGGCTTGTAGCCCAAATAATTTCCATTACTTGTTCATGTGATTCACCTTGTCCAGTTCGGTAGTTATATAAATTCTTGGTTGCGACGTCATTATAATCTGTGATGGAAGGGAAATGGACGTTGGTCATTCCCAATTCCTGACCTTGATAGATAAATGGAGTTCCTTGCATAAAAAAGTACATTGTCGCTAATGCTGTTGCACTTTCTCGCCAAAGTTCTGTGTCGCTGCCCCAAGTGGAAACAGATCGCGCCTTATCATGATTTTCTATGAAGAGAGCGTTCCAGCCGCTTCCTTCTAAAGCCTTTTGCCACCTAGTTAATACCTGTTTAAGACCAGGAATATCTAACTTAGTTGTTTCAGCATCCCATAGACTTAAATGTTCGAATTGGAAAATCATATTAAACTTTCCTTCTGACTCGTCTACCCATTCGGATATCTCATCAATTCCTACACCATTTGCTTCTCCGACTGTCATAATATCGTATTTAGCAAAAGTTTCCTTCTTCAACTCATCCAAAAACGGCATAATTCCCGACACATTCATATACTTTTCCCATGCGGGAACATATGGGATATCTGATACAGGTGCCATATCACTAAATGTTACGT
>Ga0209013_10003109_pt1 | contig 14874 bp, 10 predicted proteins | sample Cruoilmetagenom2_FD_187291 | JGI IMG/M metagenome (GOLD analysis project Ga0209013, IMG submission 187291) | Oil polluted marine microbial communities from Coal Oil Point, Santa Barbara, California, USA - Sample 2 (SPAdes) (version 2) | ecosystem: Environmental > Aquatic > Marine > Oil seeps ... | reverse complement strand
CCTTGTCCGGCTTAAAACCTTTATAGACCTTATCGCCGATCTTCTGGCCCACATAGCCTTTATAGCTGTAATGGGTCTTTGAGTATCCCTCTGCAAGGGCCGCAGCCTCATCTTTGGCCTTTGATTTCTTCCAGTTCCAGTAGACACCGAGGGTCTCATCCAGAATGACGCCCTCTTTCTGCAGATCAGCATCCTTGACGATTTTCTTATGGGTATCAAAGGCCGGCTTCTCATCGGGATCATGCCAGACACCGTGTTTCTTCATGTACTCGAAACCGCCACCGGGCAGGTCTTTAATGTGAGGTGTCATCTCACAAGACAGCTTGACAAACTCTTCCATGGTATCAAAACCAAGGGGCATATCCATCCGTTTGGCCAAGTCACACAGGACATCGCTGAAGTTTCTGCACTCGCCAAGCGGCTCAACGACCGGCTGGCGCAGCTCATACTCCGCTACCTGGGTAGGAGAGGCATTGCCGTCCCAGTCCCAGCGCTCAAGATAGCTGGTATCGGGCAGAATCAGGTCAGCAAGCTTACTGGCCTCGTCATAAACGATGTTTGAGGTGACGGTGAAGGGCATAAGTTTTTCATCGGAGAGAACATCGATATTCTCCTGACAGTTACCGTTCACATAGACGGGATTATAACAGTACCAGAAATAGATGTCCGGACGGCCATGGGAGCCATCTTTGATCATTCCCAGTACAGACTGGCACTCGCCATGATTGGGCAGCTTCGAGGTTGAACCGTTGGTGATCTTCAGTTTTTTCGCTTTCGGTTTGTTTTTCGGTCCCTTGGGATATTTCCAATGGGGGGAAACCGCCTTGCAGCGACCGCCGGGGTTGTTGATGTTGCCGGTGATCATACCCAGCATCTGAGCAGCCCGTTCGCCGTCGGTGCCGTTATAATGAGCAACCAGGCCGCGATAGCTGATAACACAGGCTGCCTTTGCCTTGGCAAATTCCTGGGCATACTTTTTGATGTTTGCCGCAGGAACTCCACTGATCTTTTCTGCCCACTCCGGCGTATAGTCGGCCAGGTGTTTTTTCAGAGCAGCAATTTTTGTATCCGTGGGTGCATTGATATCCTCGGTAGCCTTGATAAAGGTAAAGGCATCGCGATCATAGAGGTTTTCCTGCATAATCACGTTGTTCATGGCCAGCAGAACCGCCAGGTCGGTACCCGGGCGGACCGGTTCCCACTTGCTGGATTTTGCAGCCGTGTAGGACAGGCGAACATCAAAGGTGATAACCGGGACATTTCGTTCCACCTTGGCTTTAATCAGACGCTGTGCCAATGGTATATGATTGGTATGGGCCTCAAGGATACCGGAACCGAAATTCAGCACATAGTCGGTGTTATCAAAGTCCCAGTTGTCATAGTGGTTACCCCAGGTCAGTTCCTGGGCAACCCATTTTCCGCCCTCACAGATCGAGGTATGACCGGAAATGGTCTTGGTCCCGTAGGTGCCCATGAAAACCGTTTTCGGCAGTTTGGAAGAACTTCCCTTGGCCCGACCGTAATGGTACATGAGTTTTTCGGGATGACCGTCATCGCGCAGTTTTTTCATGCGGGCGGCAAGGTCGGTCAGGGCCTCGTCCCAGCTGATGCGTTTATACTGACCGTCTCCACGTTTACCGACTCGTTTGAGGGGATAGAGAATTCTATCCGGGAAATAGACCTGGTTGACACCGGCCTGACCCTTAGCGCAGATCTTACCGAGACTGCGGATGGAGTTTGGCTGACCTTCAATCTTGACAACACGTCCGTCTTCAACAAATGCTATTTTCGGGTCACGGGTCACACAACTATAGCAGATAGTGGGTACGGCTTTGCGTTCCGTACCTGTTTCCGGATTAAAGTCCCGGCCTCCCTGGGCAAGCTCGACAGAGCCGGCCAGGGCATTGCCGACCATTGTTTTGCCGGCGGTCATCAATACACCGCTGGCCGCAGCCAGTTTCAACACGTTGCGGCGGCTGAGTTTTTTCATTGTTATATTCCTCCAGTAGGTAAAAACAGATTGTTTGTCCTTATTCAACGATGTCCCGGTATTCTGTCAGCTTATCTTCCTTTTTGAAGGAATAATCAGCCAGCACACCGTCGGGATCAATGTAGAAGATATTGGGCATTGTCTTGGCTTCCGGCTTCAGTGTCGTTTTATCACGATTCTCCAGCAGGTTGAACTCTTTGGCCAGCTTGGAAACTTCACTGTTTGGATCGTTGAGATCACCAAAGATACGGGCGCCGGGACCACAGGTGTTGACACAGGCCGGGGTCACGCCCTCATCCATGCGGTGAACACAGGAAGTACATTTTACAATGGCGTTCTTGGTCTTGTCTTTACCGGACAGCTTCCGCTTGTTAAAGGTACGGGCACCATAGGGGCAGGCATCAATACACTTGCCGCAGCCGGTACAGGCGTCATTATCGATTAAAATCAGGCCGTCAGGACGTTTGTAAGTTGCACCGCCGCGATAGCGGATCTTTTTACCATCAGGAGTCACAAAAACGCGGCGATCTTTGGGGTATTCCGGGCAGGCCTTTACACAGGGCGGTACTGTTATATTACCGACCTTTTCCGTTCCCTCACAGTGATTGCAGCGGCGTGGAATGAGGGTTCTCCTGGTATCCGGAAATGTACCGGTTACAACCTGCTTGACCACGGTCTTAAAGGCTCCCAGCGGAACATCATACTCTGACTTGCAGGCAACGGTGCAGGCCCGACAGCCGGTACATCGACGCAAGTCCATTATCATTACCCAGTGCGGCGCTCCGGTCTGGGCGGCCTCCGCCTCCTTGGGTTGCAGTAGACTTACCGACGCAAGTCCGGCAGCGGCCAAAGAGACCCCGGTGACCCGGAGCATTTCCCTGCGATCATTTGTTCTGTTGGTGGTCATGACCTCCTCCTCGGTTCTGTTTTTCAAAAATCCCAGCGCAATGCGCTGAGAGCTAACTCTGTGTAACTGATCAAGTTGTATAGGCTGTAGACTATTAGCAGTTTAGTCAGGCCGGGCTATGCCCGCCATGTTCTGTCGGCAAAGTGTGTTTTCAGGCGGGCACAGACCGCCCTACGGTTTCTATTCAGGTTTCGCTTTCTGCTGCTCTGCAGGAAGATCTTTAGCCTGATTCAGCTCCTCAGCCATGGGTTCAACAACATCAAACACTGCATAGATACTGTTCATGGCCTCGTCGATGAGCATAATGGAGTATTTTTTATTATGGACGCCGTTGCCGAACTCAACGATATTGAGGGCCTCCTGTCCTTTCTCAAACAGCTCTTCATATTCAGCAATCTGTTCTTCACTGAGCTGTGCTTTCACCAGCTTCATCATGGCAACAGCCGTATCCCTGGTTTCTTTGGCAAAGGCAACCTCGGTCTCGACCTCTTTAATCCAGTCGGCCAGCAGCTTCTCATGATCTTTGCTATGGCAATCCACACAGGCCTTGGCTGCTCCACGGAGCAGTTCTTCCCCTTTGACCACTTCTTCTTTTTCATGGCAGCCCTGGCAGTTGGTCTTGACCCGGTGCATCAGGCTGGGCGTCTCCGGCACATCCCCGTAAGCTGCACCAACGAGCAGGGCCTTCTGGTAACTATGATGATCGGGGTGGCAACTGGCGCAGTTGAGGCGGGCAGCCTCGATAAAATCGCCTTCCTTATGCATAATCGGCTGATGACAGTCAGCACACTGGGCCTTCTGCTTGGCCACATGCTCAAGATGCATTAGTTTCATGTCTTTTCTCTTGGCCAGCGCCTCGCTATCCGTGTGACAACTCTCACAGGCCCTGGGCAGCAGCGCTGTTTCACCACGTACTACCTGGTAATGACAGCTCTGACAGGAGACACCCGCCTTCTCTAAAGTCTGGTGGGTAATGATTTTCTCGTCAGGATCAAGCGGCGCGTCTTTTTTCTGCTGTTGAAGCGGTGTAGTCGGAATCTCATGACAGAGGTTGCAGGCTGCCCTGCCCTTGTTAAATTCCGTCTTTCTGAAATGGCAGATATAACACTGATCTGCCGGGACCTCGAAATGCTTTGCATCGCTGGCCTTGATATGGCAGCTGGTACAGTGCATTTCCTGGCCGGGAATGGTCTTCTCGTAATGGGCCTTGTGGGTAAACTTGACCTTTTTATCTTTGCCATAGGTCAATTTCTTCTCCATAAACTGTTCCGCCGGATGACACTTGGCTGTCGAACAGGAGATGTCGCCAATATGGGTGGCCCTGCGAACCTCTTTCTCACCAGCGGAGAGATAGGTAAACATCTGCCCCAATCCCTTGAACTTGGCATGCAGGGTCATCTTCTCACCCGGCGCGTAATGACAGTCCACGCAGCGGACCTCCACCTTGTCCCCGGCCTTACCGTGTTTATCCGTCTGCCACGACTTATATGGCTTATCCATAATATGACAGCTGGTTCCGCAAAATGATGGCCTTGCCGTGTACGATTCAACAGAAAATATGCCGGCTACAGCAATGATTGCGACAACAACGATGGTGAGTAAAATCCCTTTTATCATTCAGTCATTCTCCATTCTTTGTACATATTGCCCCTCAAGGGACTGCAACTGCACAAAGAATGCCAAAAGAAAACTTACTGTTTTTAAAGGATAATATTTGGAGACATGAGCTGAAGTGCTCACATAATATACAGCGAGGTGTCTATTTTTTAAGCAGAGGTAAGTTTTTTGCGGAGGGTCATTCGGTTTATACCAAGGAGATTTGCTGCCTGGACCTGGTTGCCGTCGCAAAGGTCAAGGGCCTTTTTAATCAACATTTGCTCAACCTCGGAGATGAGCGAGCGGTAGGGGCGTGATTCGTCCCCTTTTATCAGATTGTCAATCTGCATACCGACGACCTGTTTGAAGTTGCCTTCCGGCGGCTCGGCCTGCTGCTGAATAATGCAGTCTTCTGCAGAGAGAATGGTGGACTTGGTAAGAACGATGCCGCGCCGAATGGTATTTTCCAGCTCACGGATATTTCCCGGCCATGAATAAGCGGCCAGCTGCTCCAGCGCCTTATCAGAGATGCCCTCAACGGGGGGATAGACCTGACGTCCATAACGGGAAAGAAAATAAAGAATCAAATCGGAAAGATCACTGATTCGCTGCCGAAGGGGCGGAATGATAATGGTCAGCACGTTAATCCTGTGCAGCAGATCCGCTCGAAAACGGCCATCAGCAGCCATTTCATCCAGGTTCTTGTTGGTGGCGGCAATCAGCCTGACATCTGTGGAGAGTTGTTTATTGCTGCCCAACCGTTCAAAAGTTCCATCCTGGAGGACCCGAAGTACTTTGGCCTGGGCGGCAATGGGAAGTTCACCGATCTCATCGAGAAACAGGGTTCCGCCGTTGCACTGCTCAAAACGGCCGATTCGCTGTTTAACCGCACCGGTAAAGGCCCCGGTCTCATAACCGAACAGCTCGCTCTCCACCAGTTCATCGGGAAGGGACGCACAGTTGACAACCATAAAGGGTGCATCTTTACGATTGCTGTGCTGGCAGATGGCCCTGGCCGTCAACTCCTTGCCCACGCCGGTCTCGCCGGTGATGAGTACCGGCAGATCGGAACCTGCCACCTGGCCGATTTTCTTGCACATATTCAGTATTTCGGGACTAGAACCGACAATACACTCCTCATTATCCGTCTCCTCACCCCAACTTTTCCCGCAGCCGCAGTGCAGTTTGCCCTGAATTTTGCCGGCGCTCAGCGCCTTATCAATAATGGAACGAAGCTCGTCATTATCAAAGGGTTTGGCCACATAGTCAAAGGCTCCGTCCTTCATGGCCTGCATGGCAGAGGCTGAGTCGGCAAAGGCAGTAACCATGATAATCGGCAGATGCGGATGGGATTTTTTGATAATTTTCAGTGCTGTCAATCCGTCCATTTTCGGCATACGGATATCCATGAGCACTGCATCCGGTTCTTCCTCGGCAATGACCCGGATCGCCTGTTCACCGTTTTCAGCCGTTTTAATGGTATATTCTCTGCCAAACGTCCGCTCAAATGCATAGCGAACCGCTCTTTCATCATCAACTATGAGAAGTGTCGTCATAGGGTAAGACCAGAATAAAGCTGGTTCCTTTATTTATGTTTGAAACAATATCAAGTCGGCCGCCATGCTGCTGGGCGATATTCCAGGCCACGGCCAGCCCCATGCCGGTGCCCTCTTCCTTGGTGGTAAAAAAGGGATCGAAAATATGTTTTAAATGTTCATCGCTGATGCCGCAGCCGGTATCCGCAATGGTGCAACGAAGTTCTCCATCATCGACACCGGTGCTGATCGTCAGTTGACCTCCCCCATCCATGGCCTGAAGGGCATTAAGTATACCGTTCATCAGGATCTGCTTGACTCCGGAGGCGTCAACCTGCACGGATGCCAGGTCTTCTGCCAGCTCTTTGATAATAGCAACACCCGACTTTTCAATCTTGGGGCGGGTAATGGCCAGTACATCTTCAACAACGCTGTTAATGTCCGTCTTGCTGACCAGAATATCAGACTGACGAGCCGAACGGAGAAAACGGGTCACCGTATGATCAATCCGATCGAGTTCGTCCAGAATAACCTGCAGATCTTCTCCTTCAAGCGGATCTTCTTCTTCACCTGCCCGCTGGATAAGCATCTTAATTGAAGTAAGCGGGTTTTTTATCTCATGGGCAAGACCGGTGGAAAATTCACCCAGGGCATACAATTTTTCCGTCCTGACCAGGTTTTCCTGGGCCGCTGTAATCTCATCAACCAGCTCTTTGAGCCGCCTGGACATGGTATTAAAGGTGATTCCCAGCTCCCGGATTTCCCCGACACCGGTCTCCCGGATTTCCGTACCAAGACTCCCCTCCCCCACCTCATGGACAGCCTGATTCAGGAGCAGCACGGGAGAGATCAATGCCCTGGCCATCCACAGGCCTGCCAGGGAACCAAGAACGGCAATGACAGAGGTCACCGCCCAGACCTTGCGCCTGGAACCGGCAATTGTCTTGAGCAAAGGATCTACAGAAACCCCGAGACGGAGGTAACCGACCACGCCAATCTTGCTGGACAGAACAGGAACCACCAGGTCCATGGGGGTGCGATTATTGCCCTGATTCACATCCCGCAAAAACGTAGGCTGCTCTCCTGCATACTGGGCCAATGCAATAGGCTTTCGCTGCACAGGGATCTTTTCCCGGGTCAGTATTTTCTCACCCTTCTCATTATACAACTCTCCATAGACCAGCAAGGCATCCCGGGCTGCCAGATAAGAGGTAATCAGTTCATGAAGGGTATAATCCTCTTCGTAGAGTAGGGGTTCAAGCACCTGGCGGGACATGATTTCCCCAAGCTGCAGAGCACGAACCCGCAGATCCTGCTGAAGAATACTTTTTTCATCACGCAGGATAAGGGTTGCCACGGTAACGGCCGTGACCAGCACCACAACAACAATGGCCAGCGACAGTCGAAGCGCAATCCGTTCATGGAACCTGACGGCCATGTGTTATAGAAGCCTCAAAAAATTACTCATTTATCTCTTTCCTCAGCAGAATGGCGGAACGATATAACTCCGGCTCAGGGAGTACAAAACCGTCCATGCCCAGACTGCCAAGAACTTTCATTCCAGCAGGATCATGCTCCATGGAGAGCAGCACCTTGAGCAGTTTTCTTTTAAGCTCAGTCGATACTCCCGGCGGAACGACCACCGGCGGCATGCCGAATTCCTCAGAGGTTTCGATAATCTTCAAACGGCCGGCAAAGGAATCTTCCTGCTTGAGCAGGGCATCAAAAATGAGACTGTCCACAGCCGCTCCATCTGCCACCCCTGTTGCCACGGCTTCGATGGACTTGTCATGACTTTCCGTAAAAAATGTCTTTTGAAAAAATTCACTGGTGGAACTCCCCATTTTATTGATTGTGGCTGTCGGGTAAATATAGCCGGTCAGGGAAAGCGGATCGGTAAAGGCAAAGACCGAGCCCTGCAAATCGACCAGTGATCGGGCCGGGTTGTCCAAACGGGTAACGATATACGAACGGTAGCGCGTCTTGCCCCCCATGACCGGCACGGCAAGCAGTTCAAGGCCAAAGGCCTTTCTTCCGGAAAGGTATCCGCCGGTGCAGGTGAATGCCATCTGTACCTTTTCCCTGGCTAGCAAATCATTGATCTCTTCATAGGTGCGACGCTGCTTGAGCGAGACCGATGTTCCCAGTTTTTCAGCGAGGTAATCCTGGAACTCTGTAAAATGGATCAGTGTCTGGGCCGGAGAAGCCATGGCCGATACGGCAAAATAAAAGGTTGCCCGGTCTGTGGATTGTGCCGGAGAGATCCCGGATAATCCCAACGTCAGTCCAGCAATGAGCCAAAACAAAAATAATCTGATTCCCATACACTCTCCTCAGTAGTAGCAGGGTACGTCCCTATCACAACATAGTACATCAAAAAAAAGAGCATTCCAAAAAAACAATTGACAAATAGAATGCCGGGGTTACATTAATCGTCAAATAGCGATATATGAATAATAGAAAACAGGCCGCAATGAAATCATTTATTCGAGTTATGAAAGCCCTGTCTGATCCAAACAGAGTCAGGGTACTGAAACTGCTGCAGAAAGACGAGCTCTGCGTCTGTGAAATTCAAAAAGTTCTGGGGCTTGCCCAATCCACGGTATCCAAACATCTGAAGCTGCTTGAGGATGCCGGTTTAGTTGATAGAAACCGGCAGGGCACCTGGATAATCTACAGCCTGGCAAACGGAGACGAGACGGAATACGCACAAACCATGCTCACAGAACTCCGTCACTGGCTGGATGATGATGATGAACTTAACCGTATGCGCAAGGCCCTGCCTGAGGCTGCTGTTCTGCGCAACTGTCGTGTTAAAAATTAAGAGGAATAATCATGGAACCCCTGCAACCCATTGAGTGCGGCTGTGGTGACAAAAATACCTGTCAGACCGCTGAAACAGGAAAAAACAAGATCAGTAAGGGCAAGGCTGTCACTGTCGGAGTGATCGGCCTCGTCCTCTGGTATGTGATCTATAAACAGCTGGAACCTTTCTCCTACTTTTTTGCCTATTCCCTGCTCGGCATAGAGAAAGGGACTCATCTTGGCGAAGCAATCCAGTTTTTTGTCTATGATACGCCCAAGGTCCTGATGCTGTTGACCCTGATTGTTTTTATTATCGGCATGATCCGTTCCTTTTTCACCCAGGAACGCACCCGCAAATACCTGGCCGGAAAACGTGAGAGCGGCGGCAATGTGATGGCCGCCCTGCTCGGAATTGTCACCCCGTTCTGTTCCTGTTCCGCTGTGCCGCTCTTTCTTGGTTTTGTCCAGGCAGGAATTCCCCTGGGTGTGACCTTCTCTTTCCTTATTGCCGCGCCCATGGTCAACGAGATCGCCCTGGTTCTTCTCTATGGATTGCTGGGCTGGAAAGTTGCCGCCCTCTACCTGGTCACCGGTCTGATGATTGCCATTGTCGCGGGCTGGGTGATCGGCCGCTTTAAACTGGAGCACTGGATCGAAGACTGGGTCCAGGAACTCCGTGCCGGTGAGGCGATCGTGATCGAGGAAAAACTGACCTGGGCCGACCGGATTCAGCGCGGCAAGGAAGCGGTACGCGGTATCGTCGGCAAAGTCTGGGTCTATGTTATAGCCGGTATCGGTGTTGGTGCCCTGATCCACGGCTATGTACCGGAAACCTTCATGGCCTCCATCATGGGCAAGGATGCCTGGTGGTCGGTTCCAGGAGCCGTTCTGGTCGGTATCCCCATGTATTCAAATGCAGCGGGTATCGTGCCGGTTGTAGAGGCCCTGCTCGGCAAGGGTGCCGCCCTGGGTACGGTTCTGGCCTTCATGATGAGTGTTATCGCCCTGTCCCTGCCCGAGATGGTTATTCTGCGCAAGGTGTTAAAACCAAAGCTCATTCTTGTGTTTATCACAGTGGTCGGCTCAGGAATCCTGTTTACCGGCTTTCTGTTTAATATGATTATATAAGCCAACAAACCATTACGAACTGTAGGAGCCCAGTCCTCTGGGCGATTCCAAGTTTATCGCCCAGAGGACTGGGCTCCTACTCTATAACACAATCAATAGAGGAAAAAATCATGGAAATCAAAGTATGCGGCCCCGGCTGCGCGTCCTGTAAACAGGCCCAAAAAGTAGTTGAGGCAGCTGTTTCTGCCAAAGGTGTTGATGCAAAGGTAACCAAGGTATCAGACTTTCAGGAAATCGCCAAACTGGGCATCTTCTCCACCCCGGCAGTTGTTGTTGACGGCGAGGTGAAATGCGTAGGCCGGGCACCGAAACAGGCCGAAGTTGAAGAGTGGATCAGCTGAACCTATCCCTTGTGGGATAATCAAGTATCAACCTGATAAAAAAGAATAAAAAAAGAATGAAAGCAATACAAGAACATAAGGAGGCGTCATGAAGGTGATTGCCGGGTGGATAGCCCTTGCCCTTATTGTCTGGTCCGCACCAGCAGGTGCTATGACCATGGCCGACCTTTTTACAGCCCTTGAAAAACATCCCGTAACTGAGCTCGATACTTTGCAGACCAGGGCCAGCGAGCTTAACCGGCAGAGGGTTTACGATCGGTTCTACCCGTCCATTAACGGAGAGCTCGGCTACCAGGAGTTTAACTCGCCCACCAACTGGCGACCTGTCCTGCCAACAGAATCAGCAAGCCTGCTGGCAAATAACGAAGCTTTGCCGTTCAGTGATACTCTCAGCCGAATCGGAGCAACGCTGTCCCTGCCCATCTTTGTCAAAGAATTGTTTACCCTGGGCAAACAGACAGCAAGCCTGACCAACAGCGCCCGGGCAAAGAAGCGGCTTAACCTGCTGGAGCACCAGGCTGTGCTCGTCACAGCTGATGCGCACCTTATTCACATGAGTTCCCTTGAAAAATCCCTTGCCGCACGCAAGGCATCACTGGAAAAAACCCGTCAGGATATAATTCTCCAGGTCGACAACGGCAGAATCCCTCCGACTGAAAAAATCAGGATGGATGAGGCCATCAACCTGATTGACTTGACCTTCAACGATACCATCCAGCAGGAAATAGATCTTAAAAAGAACATAGAATCACTGACCACCATTTACCTGGAGGAACCAATTTCTCTTCAGCTGAACGGTGAAATCAGCGATGCTGAACTTTTTGCCCTCAAACCCATCCAGGAAAGTCTGAAGGCCAGGGAATTCGGCGTGCAGGCCGCTAAAGACAAGCTCTATCCCAGTGTCGTCGGTAATGCCAGATGGTTCCATTACTACGGAGAGGGCTATAACACCGGTGAGGATGTGGACGGCGAATACGGCTTTTACGGGCTTACCCTGCAGATGCCGCTTTTCAACAAACCTTCCTATACAGCCATTGAACAGGCCAAAATTGAGCTGCGCCGGGAAAAGGCCAGGTTCAGCAGGACCGAGATAGAGCTTCAGGCTCAGGCCAGGAGGCTGAAGGATACTCTTGAGCTGCTGAAAAGTTCCAGAGAGCTTGCTGCAAAGAGTGTCGACCACGAACAGGAACTGCTCAAAGTAGCAAAAATATCCTATGCCAGCAGGCGTATGGACCAGGAAGAATACCTGCGCTACGAGGAAAAAGTTCTGGCTGCAGAGGCAAAGTATTACCTGACCGAGGCACGATGGTGGGAAACTTTCGGCACCCTGGCAGTGTTGTACGGCAATGATCTGCAGCAGCTGGTCAGATAATATAAATCTATTTGCAGCAAGTTACATAATTAACAGAGAGCTAAAGAAATGAAAAAAATAATCTGGATTGTCATAGGGGTGCTGCTGATCGGCGGCGGAGTCATGGTTGTAAAGAAAAAGAAAAAGGCCATGGCACACATTCCGCCCATGAAGGTGTATCATCAGGTGGTTTCGGTTACCACACCAAGGAGTGAAGCTATTGTCCTGACCCTGCCGGCCCTGGCCGAGGTCCGGAGCGACCAGGACGTGGCCCTGTCCTCCAAGCTCTCTTCCAGAATCACCAGCATGGTGAAAAGCGGCGACAAGGTAACGAAAGGTCAGGTCGTTGTCACCCTGGATCATGAAGAGCTGCTGGCCAAAAAAGAGGCTATTTCCCTGCAGATTTTCTCCCTGGAGGCGGAAATATCAGCCCAGCAGGTTGCTTTGGATACAGCCCTGGCCAGCCATAAACGGACCAAGACCTTGCTTGATGCCCGGGGTGCTTCTGTAGAGGAGTACGATGCGGAGAGGAGTAAAATTGCCTCGCTCAGGGCTGGCCTGAAAGGTCTCAGCTCCAAAAAAGGTGTGCTTGAACAAAATGGAAAAGAGATTGCCAACCTGCTCAGTTACGCGGTCATCACCTCCCCCATTGACGGCATGGTGAGTTCCACATCCGCCAATGTTGGTGTCATTGCCATGCCCGGCAAGCCCCTGCTCTCCATCCAGGCCGACAGCGGCAAGTACCTGCTCATTCGTTCCGCCGATGATATTCGGCCGGAGAAAGTTCTGTTTGAAGGCCAATCCTATCCACTGGTGGTACTCAATCACACCTTCCGTGGCCTGGATGAATACAGGGCGGATGTGGAAACCGGGAGTAATTCCGGCGAACGGCTACCGATACGCCTGGTGATCTACCAGGGAAACGGCACCATGATACCGCAGGCCGCACTCCTGCAGAAAGAAGGGCAGAGTTTTTGTTTTATTCCCGATGGTGACAAGTCCAGCCCCGTTCCCGTGAAGATCATTGCCTCCGGCAGCGAAGGGGTGGTGGTTGAAGGCCTCACTGCCGACAAGGTCATCGTTGCCAAGCCTGACATCCTGCTCAAACTGCTTGCCGGAGTGCCTGTAAAGGTGCAGGAATAAACCGTCAGCCGGATCCAACAACCATTAAATCCATTTTTCGGTAATATAAATGTTTACTTTCTTCTATAAACGCCCCCACCTGCTCTTCTCCATCATTGCTCTGCTCTTTGTTATTGGCATAATGGGGCTCATCAACATGCCCAAGAACCTGTTTCCCGATGCCGATCGTCCCCAGGTCATCGTTATTACCCAGGTACCGGGGTCAACGGCTGAGGTGGCTGCCAGCACGGTCTCCAAACCCATAGAAAACGAAATCGCCCGCTTAAGCGAAGTCCGTGAGATCAGCTCGGTCAACGTGGCCAACTTCTCCATCGTCAAGGCGGAATTTGAATATACCAAGGGCCTTAACGCCGCAGCCGTTGACGTGGCCAACGCCCTGTCCATTGCCCGGGCCAACCTGCCCGCTACTGCAAACCCGGCTATCTACACGGCAGGATCCTTTACCCTGCCCGTTGAAGTTGTTGCCCTGAGTCCGAAAAGTGATTTTTTAAGCCTGGGGGATATCCGCAAGATTTCAGATTCCTTTATAAAACCCGCCCTGCTCTCCAACCCGGGCATCGGCAACGTTGAAGTGTTCGGCGGTCACCAGAGTGCCTTTACCATTGCCATTGATCCCCTTCGCCTGCAGCGTTATGGGCTTACCGTGGACACGCTTGCTCAAACTATCATGGCTGCCAACCGTGATATTCCGCTGGGCTTTGTCAAGGGCAGGGATGGTTTCTTTACCCTCACCTATTACGGTGAACAGACCACTGTTGAGGCATTATCCAGGCTGCGCGTTTCAGCAAATCTCAGGCTGGGCGATGTGGCAGATATCAGCTGGTCCACCCAGAAACGTTTCTCCGGTTATCTTGGCAACGGTAAAGGGGCTATCGCCCTGGCCATTCAGCGCTCCCCGGGCGGCTCCGTCCTGTCAGTGAGCAACACTGCCCGGGCTGAGATCGAAAAACTTAAGGTTCAATACCCTAATATCGATTTTGAGATTGCCGACACCCAGCGCGATCTGATCGAGACCGCAAATGACAATATGCTTGAGGCCCTGCGCGACGCCATCATCTATACCCTGCTGGTGCTGCTCTTCTTCCTCGGCAACTTTCGAGCCATCACCGCTGCCGGGCTTTCCATCCCGCTGGTCTTTTTCTCCACCATGGCCGTGATCTATCTCCTCGGCGGAGAACTGAACATCGTGGTCTATACCGCTATCATCCTGGCACTGGGTATGCTGGTTGATGACGCGGTAGTAGTACTTGAAAATATTGAACGGCACCTGGGCGAGCTCCATGAGGACCTTACGACCGCCATTGAAAAGGGGACCAAGGAGGTCATAGCCCCCATCTTTGCCGGTACAGTGGCCACCATCGCCATCATGTTTCCCCTGATGTTTGTCGGCGACTTTCCTCAGCATATCTTCAGGCCCCTGATCGAAACCCTGATCATTGCCCTGCTGGTCTCCTACTTTATCTCCATCACCTTTATCCCCAAGCTCTCTGTGTACCTGTACCGAAAGGGTATGAACAAGAACCGGGTGGAACATTTTTTTGAATCTGTCTATGAAAACAGCGTTGGACGCCTGGTCGCCCCCTATGAATCCGTGCTCCATTTCTCCAACGGACGTTTTTCCGTGCTGAGAAAAATTGGCCTGACCCTGTGCGTGCTGCTCATCCTGGTCCTCAGTCTGAAAAACATCATGCCGATCATCGGTAAAGACGTGATGCCGCCCATGGATACCGGCATCATCAAGGCCCAGGTGGCCTTTTCCGCCAATGATACCGTAGAAAGCGCTGAAAAAAGGATCGCTCCCTTTCTCAGCTGGCTGCACAGCCAGGAAGAGGTGGTGATGAGCTCGGTGGCCTTTGGCGGCGAGGCCGGGGTACTGTCACTGGGCAGCGGCAACCTGCCTGCCGAAGCAACTTTCACCGTCAACTGCGTCAACCGCTTTGAACGTGACAAGACCCTGTGGCAGATCGAAGATGAAATCCGGGATCAGCTCAACAAGCTGCCAGGCGTGAAGACCGTTGATGTGTACGACTTCGGCGCCACGGCCATGTCTTCGATCAAGGCACCGCTTGACGTACGGC
>Ga0209013_10003107_pt1 | contig 14875 bp, 11 predicted proteins | sample Cruoilmetagenom2_FD_187291 | JGI IMG/M metagenome (GOLD analysis project Ga0209013, IMG submission 187291) | Oil polluted marine microbial communities from Coal Oil Point, Santa Barbara, California, USA - Sample 2 (SPAdes) (version 2) | ecosystem: Environmental > Aquatic > Marine > Oil seeps ... | reverse complement strand
CTCCCATAAAACAAAAAGCACCATTACGCTATAATCGCGACAATATATAAAAACATTGGATAGTGCTATGAGCGAAACAACAGAAAAAAAAGCAACATATAACCCAAAAGAAGTAGAAGACAAGTACTACAAACTCTGTGAAGAACGTGGGTACTTTGAGATAGACGGGAATAAGAATATTCAGGAAGAAGGCAAAGATGGTAAGATGAAGACCTTCTCTATCATGATGCCGCCCCCAAATGTTACAGGATCCTTACACATCGGTCATGCACTGACATTTACTCTTCAAGACATCATCACACGTTATAAACGTATGGATGGATTTAAAACACTTTGGCAACCCGGTACCGACCATGCGGGTATCGCTACTCAGAACATCGTGGAAAAACAACTCTTGGCTGAAGGCACAACAAAAGAAGCACTTGGTCGTGAGAAGTTTTTAGAACGTGCATGGTTACAAAAAGAGACATCCGGCGGGAACATCGTACACCAGATGCGAAAACTGGGGGTCACACCTGCATGGAAACGTGAGCGTTTTACGATGGATGAAGGATTACATGAAGCTGTAAAAGAAGCTTTTGTTTCTCTCTATGATGAAGGTCAGATCACACAAAATAATTACATGGTAAACTGGTGTACGCATGATGGTGCACTCTCTGACATAGAAGTAGAACACGAAGAAGTCAACGGTAAATTCTACACGATGATCTATAAATTTGCTGATGGTTCGGGAGAACTTGAAGTCGCCACTACCAGACCGGAAACCTATTTTGGAGATACTGCCATCATGGTTCATCCTGATGATGCACGTTATACAAACATCGTAGGCAAAGATGTGCTTTTACCGCTCACTGACAGAACCATCAAAGTCATTACCGATACGCATGTAGATATGGAATTTGGAACGGGTGTGGTTAAAGTAACCCCGGCACATGATCAGAATGACTACGCTGTAGGGAAAAGACATAATCTTGAATTCATCAAAGTCTTTGATGAAAAAGGTATCTTAAATGAGTACTGTGGAGAGTTTGCAGGGTTAGAGCGTTTAGAGGCCCGTCCTGTCATCGTAAAAGCCCTTGAAAATGCCGGGCATATCGTTAAGATAGAAGAGCACGTACATCAGGTGGGGCATTGTTACCGTTGCAAGAACATTGTAGAGCCTTTTATCTCTACACAGTGGTTTTTGAGTGAGAAAATAGCTGAGAACTCTATAAAAGAAACCAAAAAGCACAACAACTTCCACCCTCCCCACTGGATAAACTCTTACACAGCATGGATGGATGAGCTTCGTCCCTGGTGTATCTCCCGTCAGCTTTGGTGGGGACACAGGATCCCGGTATTTACCTGTGATCACTGTGGTCACCAGTGGGCAGACAAAGCTGATGAACCGGATGCTTGTCCAAAGTGTCAAAGTAAGAAGCTTACACAAGACCCGGATGTACTGGATACCTGGTTCTCTTCTGCTTTATGGGCCATGTCTCCACTGGGCTGGGGAAACAATGGAAAACTGCATGAGCTCTATAACGATACTGATATGGAAGACTTCTACCCTAACTCTCTGCTCATTACCGGTTTTGACATTATGTTCTTCTGGGTAGCCAGAATGATGATGATGGGTGAACATTTCACAGGTGAACTGCCGTTTAAAGACATCTATATGCACGCACTTGTACGTGATGAACATGGAGCAAAGATGTCCAAATCAAAAGGAAATGTCATCGACCCTCTGGATATGGTTGAAGAACACTCTGCGGACATCATTCGCTTTACTTTGGCATACTTGGCTGTACAGGGCCGTGACATTAAGCTTGGGGAGAAGAACCTGGAGCAATTCAGGAACTTTACCAACAAGCTTTACAATGCAACAAACTACTTACAACTCAATGTTGAGACTTTCCCTGAACTGAAAGACATAGAAGTCAAAACACCGCTTGGATGCTATATGAAAAGCCGTTTGAGTCTTGCTGTAGAGAAGATCCGTGCCTCTATTGAGTCATATAAATTTGATGAAAGTGCCAAAACACTCTACAACTTTGTATGGAATGAATTCTGTGATTGGGGTATTGAATATTCAAAAGCAGACAGAGCAAGCATTGTAGAACTGGGTGCTATCTTTAAAGAGACACTTAAAATGATTTCACCATTTATGCCATTTATCTCTGACCACCTTTACCATAAACTTTCAGGTACCACACTTGAAGAGGGCGAGTCTTTGATGGTCATGCACTTCCCTAAAGAGATTACAAGAGACATAGAAGCAGAAAAAATGTTTGCGGTCATCGAAGAGTCTATCACCGCACTTAGACGTGCAAAAGTAGTCATAGACATGGGTAACTCTAAAATAGAAAAAGCTTACATTAAATTAGATCTGAAACTTGACGGAAACATAGATACAGAAATGGCGCGTCCTTTCATCCAAAAGTTGGCTAAAGTTGAGACCATTGAATTTGTAGATGCGAAAGTCGCAGACTCCATCACTGATGTATCAGATAATCTGGAAGTGTATCTGCCTACAGGTGAGATAGATATGACACCTATTATCAGCAAGCTTACACGTCAAAAAGAGAAGCTTGAAAAAGAGATACAGAAACTTAATGGTATGCTGAACAATGAAAGATTTGTGGCCAATGCTCCTGAAGCAGTTATCGCTGAGAATAAACAGTCGTTGGAGGATGCAGAAACAAAAATAGCCAAAGTTTCAGCAGAATTAGATACATTTGCATAACCGTAGGGTGGGCATTCCTGCCCACCAACAATCATGCATGATTGATATTGAACTGCGTTCATGGTGGGTTGGAAAACCCACCCTACAAATATTATTTAGAATAAATGAGGAAATATGATACAGGAAGCTTACAAAGCCCTACTTGCCAAAGAGTACGACAAAGCACTAGAACTCTACACAGCACTGGAAACACAAAAAGAACCAACATCCTACTACTATTTGGGTTTCCTCTACTTTAGAGGCTATGGTGTAACTCAGGACACAAAAAAGGCTTTTGATTATTTCCTGGAAGCAGCCACAAGAGAAGTGCCTTTGGCACAGTTTGAAGTGGCACTGATGCTTGAAAATGGTGAGGGTTGTGAGAAAAATGAATCTGAAGCAGCCTTTTGGTACGAAGAAGCAGCAAAACGCGGGAATATAGATGCATTCAATAATCTGGGTGCGATGTACAAAGAAGGCCGCGGTGTACATCAGGACTATAAGAAAGCATTTATTCTTTTCTCCAAAGCAGCCCATGCCGATAATGCCAAAGCACAGTTCAACCTTGGTGCACTGTACGACACCGGATTAGGCTGTGAAGAAGACAAAGAGAAGTCCATAGAGTGGTGCAGAAAAGCCGCCTACCAGGGTCACGAAATGGCAAAAGGCATCATCAAACGTATGCAAAATGACGGACAGATCGTTTTTTAAACGATCGTTGTTTTAAACTTTTTGATCCAAATATTTTTCTCTAAACGTATTCAGAGGTATGGGTTTAGAGAAAAGAAACCCCTGATAAACAAGTTCTTGATCTATCTCTAAAAGCAACTCTTTCTGTTTTTCCTCTTCAATACCCTCCACCACAATATGATAATTGAACTGCTTGGCGATCTCAAGTATTGTTCTCACCAATACAATATCATCAGGTATATTCTTGATATCTTTAATGAACGCCATGTCGATCTTGAGTGTATCAAAAGAGAGTTTTTTCAGGTATGAAAGCGAAGAGTATCCAATGCCAAAGTCATCGATGGCACATCGAATACCCTCTTCACGCAAGGCATTAATGACATCCTGTGTATCTTCAAAATTATCAATAATGGATCTTTCGGTGATCTCTATGAGGATATCAGAACTCTCCAAAGCATATTTTGAAAGAATACCGGTGAATTCATCTACAAAATGATTTAACAATAACTGTTTGGCATTCACATTGATGGAAATATAATTCAAGTTCCAAATATTCTGTTTTTTGAGACCATGGATGAATTGACATATCTCTTCGATCAGCCACCAGGTTATCTCCGATATCAGTCCGGTTTCTATGGCGATCGGTATAAATTCATCCGGATATAAAAAACCTAATGCCGGATGTTCCCATCGTAAAAGGGACTCTCCTGCCAGCACCTTGTCATTACGCATGCTGACCAGGGGCTGAAGATAGACCTTCAGTTCATTTTTTCCTGCTGCATAGAGAAGATCATGCTGTAGAGTAAAGAGTTTTTTTCGTTCATTATCCAGTGCAGTATCATAAAATGAAATGTGATTGGAAGTACTTTTTTTTGCCTGATACATGGCAATATCTGCAAATCGAATGATCTCATCAATATTCATGATATTGGGTTCTATCACGACGATACCCAGACTAGTTTTGATAGAAAGTTTCATATCATCTATATGAAAAGGGTCCCTAAACGCTTTTTGTATCTGAGCAATACATAATTTAGATTCATTTTCTGCACCCTTTACAGTATCGGCAACAAAAGGGGAAACAATAATAAATTCATCACCGCCAAATCTACTGAGCAGACAAGACGTTTTCACAAAGATCTTTAAGCGTTCGGCTATGGAAATAAGCAATTTATCTCCTGCTTTATGACCAAGAGAATCATTGATCTGTTTAAATTTATTGAGATCCAGATAGACGAGCAGAGAGTATAAATAGGTATGCTTTTCTGTGTTCATAAAATCATTGACATACTCGTTCAATCCTCTTCTATTCAAAAGGTTCGTCAAAGGATCATGAGATGCCAGATATTTTATATCCTGAATGGCTTCATGTTCTTTGGTCTTATTCTCTATGAGACAAACACCACCTACAATATTTTTATAATAATTATGCACAGGAAAACATTGTGCTTCAACCCATAATTCCAATCCCTTTTTCGAGATATAAGGTCCGGAATATATCTCCGTATGCTGCAGTCCCTTTTCCAATGCTTCAAGAGGACGCTGATCAGGAAGCGTGTTTAAATCCATACCTATCATCTCTTCCTCTGTCAGGCCAAAGAGGTCTAAAAAAGATTGATTACTGTCCGTCACCTTAAGATCCATAGCATAAGAGAATATTCCAATGGGGGCTTGTTCAAAAAAGTAATCCAGAGCCTCTTCTTTCTTAAAGAGTTCAAGCCGTTCCTGATAAACCTCTTCTTTTCTTTTATCCAACTCTCTGTTTTGTTTATAAGTATTTAAGACGATGATGATCTGTGTTAGAAAATAAATAGCAACAAGAAAAGCTAAAATGACATTCATATCCCCCTTGATGAAAATAAGTGAGACAAAAAGAGGGATGAGAATAATAGAAATATAACCAACCACGATACGAACATCCGGGAAAAGCGAAGACATGGCTCCACCTGTTATCCCGATCAATACTCCGACAACGAATATCTGTTGAACTTCATCAAGATAAAAGAGTCCGAAACTGCCCAGAAGAGCAAAAAGTGTCGCTGTACTGAATGCCAAAGTGACGAAGATCTTATACCATGTCAGAACTTCAAACTTTGAGGGATCATGTTTTTCGATAGTTGCCAAATAAATTCTGAAGACAGAAAGAAATAGTATCACAGCTTCCCATACCAAAATAGCAGTTGAAAGAGAAGAATAAAGGACATAGCTCAAGATAAGAGAAAAAACGATTATTGCTGTCAAACTTTTTTGCGAGAGCGCGTATAGTTGTGACACCATTGGTCCATCTATATGTTTATAGTGAAATATTTTAGATAATGTACTCAGGTAATCCATGATTTATTATAATTAATCTCCCGTTATTAAAAACTTTTGTGAAAATTCATCGGCATGCAGGGGTTTGGAAAAATAATACCCTTGATATCTAAGGTTCTCATCCAGTCCTATAAGCAGATTTTTTTGTTTCTTATCTTCAATACCTTCTATCACGATATTATAGTTAAATTGTCTTCCTATATCCAGGATGGTTGACACAAGCAGCAGTTCGTTAGGATTAGATTCTATATCTTTAACAAATTCTCTATCTATTTTTAAGGTATTAAAAGAGAGTTTTTTCAGATATGAAAGAGATGAGTAGCCGATACCAAAATCATCAACAGCACATTTTACTCCTTTTTTTCGTAAGGTATTGATCACATCCTGTGTATTATCAAAATTATCTATCAGTGAACGTTCTGTGATCTCTATCATGATATCGCCAGTCTCCAATTCATGCTCTTTTAGTTTTTCGAGAAATTTCCTTGCAAAATTATTTTCTACCAGTTGCTGAGCATTGATATTGATCGCGATATACTCAAGTTTCCACTGATACTTTTTTTTCCACTCTGCTATATGTGTACATACTTTCTCAAGCACCCACCAGGTAATTTGTGAAAGCAGCCCGGCCTTGATCGCCAGGGGAATAAAATCATTGGGGCACAATAAACCCTGGTTTGGATGTTCCCAGCGTATCAGTGCTTCAGCAGCACACAATGTATCTTCTTTAATGGTCACTATGGGCTGAAAGAACATGTCGAACTGACCCTTGTCAACAGCAGAAGCCAGATCATGCTGTAAATCAAAAAGTGCTTTATGTTCTTTATCAAGCGCTTCATTATAGTATGAGATCCCGCTATTGGAATTTTTTGCTTGATACATCGTAATATCAGCATGACGGATGATCTCTTCAATATTACTGTACGCCGGCTCAATAATGATCAGGCCTATACTCGACCTGAGCCGCAGATGAAGATCTTCTACTATAAAGGGATCTTCAAAGATCTCTAAAAGCTCTTTTTCATAGTGATGCGCTTTCTCTTTAGCCTCATTTTCATTGTCTGCCACATAAGGTACGATAACAATAAATTCATCACCGCCCAGTCTGCTTAGACTGCAGCAGCTGTCCAACACATAGACCAGGCGTTTAGAGATAAGAAGAAGTACTTCATCTCCTACCGCATGCCCCAAAGAATCATTGATACCTTTAAACTGATCAAGATCCATATAGAACATAAGAGAATAACTCTTTTTATGTGCTTCTCCCCTTACGAGTTCATTCATATAGTTTTTAAACCCTCTTCTGTTTAAAAGATTAGTCAGAGGATCATGATGTGCAAGGAATTCCAACTGTTCCAGGGCCATATGCTCTTTGGTCTTGTCTTCAATAATGGCTATACCGCTCATATTTTTAGCATTATTATTAGCAAAAGGAAAACACTTTATTTCTATCCAAAAGTTATCATTATTCATAGATTCATAGGGTCCTACATATGTTTGTGGACCCTCTGTAAGTGCTTTATTCAGGATATCCAATGGATAGATATCCCTAAATGTATTGAGGTCCAATCCCTTAATATCTTGATTATTAAAGAGCTTCATCAAAGCAGTGTTATGATCTGTGATCCTTAAATGATCATCGTATGAAAATATAGCAACAGGCGCCTCCTTAAATATATTTTGAATATGTGCTTGTTGTATTTCCATCTCTTTAATTTTCATCCTTTGGCGGTAAGTGTTCAATATAATAATAAACTGTGCTGTGGAATACAGGATGATGAGCATCGCAAGAATAAAATATTCCCTGGTATCAAGGATAAGTAAACAGACGATCAAAGGAGACATCATAATGACAACATATCCTATGGCGATACGAAAATCCGCGGAGAGTGATGTTCCGGAACCTGCAGATAATCCCAGAAGTGTTGCAACAATAAAAAGTTGATAATAGGGATCCAGACCGGGGAGAAAAAGAAACCCAAGCAGTGAATACAAAAATGCCGTAACCATCGCAGATATGGTAAATATCTTATACCATCTTTCCAATGAATATTTATTGTTATTGACCTTAAATACATAGGCACACTGGAGTCTATAGATTAAAAACAGAAACACGATCACACACCAGAGAACAATACGATAGGAAAGCACAGGGTACAAAAAAGCTGTTGTCAGTGCACTTAAAAGAAGAAGTACAACAAGACTTCTTCCCGATACAGCATAAAGTGTACTCAGTGTAGACTTATCAACAACCTGCAGGGATTTTATCTTGGTCAATAGATTTATATAATTCATAATATATTGTACACTATTATAATTCATCTCCGGTTTTAATGATATCCAATCCAAAACGTTCTCTGAGTTTTTGTATATCTTTACTTAAATCGTGTGCCTGACTGTCTTCATCAAAGTCCATGAGGGAAAGTGTTTTTTGATTCTGGGCAGAAAAGTTTGACACAGAGAGGGTAAGTTTAATAGCTCCTTTGTCAGCATGCACGATCTCACCATACATTCGCGCAAGCATAGACTTAAAAAGTTTTTCAGAGAACATTCTGTCCACAGTCACTGTTTTTTTCACCTTTACTCCGTACTCATACCCTACTTTCAGATAATAAGATGTAGGGTTGACTTCTATGGCCATCACCATATAAATGATATGCCTTGCCATGATCATAATGCGTCTTTTGATCTCAGAAGTATCATATATAGCATCAAAAGTACGGCTGATACCTATGGATTTTCTTTCACTTCTGGTACTGATATCCTCATTGTCCGTACCTGTTACACGTCCGTAAAGCTGTATACCGGGCTTTTTCCATGATTCAAAAAGTACTTTATGCCGTTTCACATCCCCCAGCGTGGAGATATAGTGTTCCCCCAGTCTCTTCTGAAAACCTTTTCCTATGCCGGGAAATGCTTTAATAGGAATATTTTCTATATAAGCATCTATATCTTTAACCTCATACACACCATAAGGCTTGGCAGACTCCGTTGCAAGTTTAGCTATCCACTTGGCTTTGGAAATACCTATGGAAACAGGGATGTCAAAATGCTCGAGGATCTTTGCCTGCAGTTCTTTGGCAAACGCATAGACTTCATCCTCTTTTTTCCAACCGCTGACATCTCCAAAAAACTCATCTATACTGTACTGTTCCACCTTAGGGATATGTGCCAGCATAAAAGCATGGATCTTATGTGAAAGCTTATGATAAAGTGGATAATTCGAAGGCACAACAGTCATAGCAGGACACAGCTGTAAAGCCTGGGCAATGGGCATAGCCGTCTTCACGCCATATTTTCTTGCTTCATAACTTGCTGTGGTTACGATGCCCCGTATCTTTTTTCGTCCCTCTATCTCATCAACAAAATAAGATTCAAAGGTTTTCTGCTTATCGCTGTAAAACACAGGTGTAACAAATGCCCCGGAGTTGTCATTCATCAGTTTGATATAAGTTCTTTTTTTATTAAAGATCTCAAGGTTAGAGCGAGACCCCACACAGATAGGTATGTGTTTGAGTGATTCATTTACACTTCTCTCGGCAGAAGCAAAAAAGCTGTCTATGTCTATATGCAAGAACAAACGATTTCCTCCACTTATTTTTAAAAGTATATCCATTTTTGAACTTCAAAATAAAATATCTGTCATATTGTCATACAACTAAGCATATTTAAAAATAAAATTTCTCAAATATGCCCTTAACTTACGATCTGTTTTTTCTATTGCATATTTCGGGTTCAATTTGGCACTCTAAAAAGGTAAGTCCAAACTCTTTTTGGACGAGGATGATACACTCAGGCAAAAACAGCCTGAGTGTTGAGAAACTTATTTAAAACAATAAACTAAAATTAAAAAAACACATTTCCCCTTCTCAACTATTATAATGTATAATATGGATATTAAGGAAGACAATGATAAAAAATTTTAAAAACTTATTCTCTAAAAAGAAGAAGGAAGCACCCCTTCCTGATCCTCCCGGCAGAACTTTTAAGAAGATCATAACAGGAAAATGTTTCGGATGCGAAGATACAGATGCAGATAAAGAGAGAATGGACAAAGCAAAACAGAAGAAAATAGAGCAGATACAGGAACTCGGACTTAAGCCGATGTTTATAAGATATTCCTACGAAGCTACAAAAGAAGAGACCCTTGCTAAGAAGATATCTTCTGCGCATGTTGCATTTCAAAAAGAAGTGCTGGCTGAAAAGTGGAATATGGTCCATGTAACCGAGCTTTCATTTACTGTATTCCATACTGACTTTGAAGAATTTGAAAAAATGGCAGGTGTCAGCCTGAGCAAAGATTTTAGAGACGTGACACCTAAAGATGATACACCTGAATATCAGGGAGTTGAAAGAAGAAAAAAGGGAAGAGAAGGTTAGAAACTCTTTCTATTACTTCGCTTTCATCGCGTCATCCATTATTCTTCCGACCAGGATCATCCCCTCTATACTCATATCCTGCTCCATCTCCTGTCTTGACGGGAAGATCCCTTCGAGTGCATCCATAACATATTTTACATCTTGTGGAGGGAGCTTTTTTATTTCCTTCTCGACCTTCAGCTTCTTGATGATCTTAAGCCGTCTTGATTTCGAGATAGGAAAACTTACTTTTTTAGTTAAAACCTTATCCACAAGCCGGCAGGTTCCATAATATTGACTTGCCAGGAGTTTACCCTTTGAAAGTATATTCCTGCTATACACTGCCTTCTCTTCCTCTTCAGGCAAAGCAACCCTGGTCATGGTCGTTGTAGTGATATTCCCAACTTTACTCACTTCAACAAAAGACGATCCCTGATCTCCTTTGATGATGTTTCCCTTGTATTCACCTTCACTCCCTTTTCTTATAAATTTCCCTTTAACATCATATGTAACCAGTGTAAACCTCACAACACTGTCAGTGAAAGTACCTTTTTCCGTAGCATGGGTAGAAAAAACACAATTGTAAGTATTATACGAACTCTTAGCAGCAAACCCAAACACACTCAACAAAACTATCAATAAAACATTTCTCATCTAACACCTACCTTCAAATTGCTTTTATAGCTATTTACTGTTTTCATAGAGTATAGTTTAACATAATGGTATAAATGTAAAAAAATTTGATAATATTAGATGGAAAACTTGTTATAATAGCATGGGATTATCGAAAGAGTTAAAAGAAAGTATAAAATTGAGGATTTAAATTAAATATGAAAAAATTATTATTAATATGTTTGTTGTCAGGAAGTCTGTTTGCCCAGAATGATTATACTGAAAAAGAATTTTATGAAACCGGTAGACTTAAATCAAACATACCATACAGTAATAATAAAAAAAATGGTATTGGGAAAATGTATTTCGAAAATGGCAAACAATTAGTAGAAATACCATACAAAAATGGCATTTTAAATGGTATGTTCAAGGAGTATTACAGGTCTGGTAAACTTAAACTGGAAATACCGTTCGAAAATGGTATTTTAAATGGTGTGTTCAAAGAGTATTACAGCACTGGCAAAGCTAAATTGGAAATACCATTCAAAGACGGGGAAAAAAATGGTGTAGGTAAAATGTATAATACTACAGGCAAGATCAAAACAGCCGTATTCCTGCATGGTACTATTAATGGTATTATCAAAGTATATTCAGAAACAGATGAACTTTTGATCAAAATAACCATTGAGCAGGGAAAAGCAACCAACATTTTGCAGCAGAGAAGACAGTAAAAAAACCAAAATAATAATTTTTAAGGTATTCCATGCTCGACAATATGAATTTTTATCACTTTATACACAAACAGATACTTATTGTGATCGCACTTTTTATCGGTACTGGTGTGGGTTATATTTATATGGGATGGCTCTACTCCTCTTTGCTTCCTGAACTTTTATGGTTTTCTCTCGTGTTGGCACTCTCTTTTTGGGGATATAGACTGCACAAATTCTTTTTAGATCACAATCTTGATATAGAACAACAAGAGAAATGGCTTCAGGAAGTGCGATATTTTTTATTTATTTATTTCTCTGTTTGGACTATTATGTTCATCATCTACACGTCACGCAGTAATATAGAGCTACATTATATGTCCATTGCAACACAATTGGGTGTCACTGTTGTCTCTGCGACCATTTTGGTCTCACAGAGAAAGCTGGCTATTATCACTTTGGTCAGCCTGATGCTGCCTTTAACACTCTATTTTATCTTCATAGGTGAGTTCTACAGTTATCTACTGGCTTTTTTTACCGTGGTTTTGAGCGGTGTATTGTTATATGCTTCGCACAATACATTTAACTATCTCATTAAAAATCAATACCAGGCCTATCATGACTTTTTAACTTCACTCGGGAATAGACATTTTTTTATTGAACTTCTCAATAACGCTATGATAAGCCAAAAACAGGACCATACACATATCTATTTATTACTGATCGATCTGGACCATTTTAAAACCATTAATGATACCCTGGGACATGATATCGGGGATACATTACTTTGTCAAGTTGCAGAGCGTATGTTATCTCTTTCAAAACAGTATAAAAATAATGTATCACGTTTCGGAGGAGATGAGTTCTGCATCCTTAGTTCTCCTTATGATAGCGAGGAAGAATGTTTGACACATGCAACGTATTTTTCAGAAAAAATATTGGCTGTTATTAGAGAAAGTTACCATATAGAAGAGCATCATTTATATATTAGTGCCAGTATCGGTGTGAGTATTATCTCTAATCCTAAAATAGATGCCGGTACCTTTGTAAAAGAAGCAGATATCGCCATGTACGAGGCTAAAGTACAGGGTAGGAACGGCATCATGTTTTTCAACGATGAACTTGCAAAACGAGTTGAATGGAAACTTGAAATAGAACGTTTATTGCATTTTTCTCTTGAGAATAACGAGATATCACTGGCTTACCAGCCACAATACAGTCCTGAGAATGAGATCATTGGCTGTGAAGTTCTTGTACGCTGGGATAATGCAAAGCTTGGAGAGATAGGTCCTGCAGAGTTTATCCCTATTTCTGAAAAAACAGGTTTTATCATAGAGTTGGGGTATGCTATTTTAAAAAAGTCGTTTGAAACACTTAAGCAGTGGGAAGAAAAAGGTATTTTTTTACAACAGATGTCTATTAACATCAGTATGCGGCAACTTTTTCATCATAATTTTATTCATGACGTTAAAAAGCTTTGTGACAGATATCTTACAAAAGAACAGCGTTCAAAAATAGTATTTGAAATTACCGAGACTTCAGTCGCTGAAGATGTAAAACAACTGATCATTAACATGAAGAAACTGCAAAATTATGGTATTCGTTTTTCCATGGATGATTTTGGAACAGGGTATTCCTCTTTAAGTTATCTTCGTCAATTACCCATCAATGAGATCAAGATCGACAAATCGTTCATATCAGAATTGAATAATTTTGAAAATGAAGAAGACAGATACTTTATTGAAACGATCTTTGCTATAGCCAACAATCTCAGACTGAACATTGTTGCAGAAGGCATTGAAAATGAAGAACAGCGAAAGTTCCTTGTAGATCAAAAATGTGATGTATTACAAGGCTATTATTTTTCAAAACCTATTAAAGATGATAAGTTTGAAAAACTATTTCTAGATGCTATCTAAATCCTTTCAAGCACTTCTGGCGGCAATCCTTCTGTAGAGAAATCAATCACCCTGCTCATCATCATATGTTTCCACCAATAAGTCGTTCTTATTGCTCCTACGATATCATCCCTTAACGCTTCAGAAATTCCCAACTCTTCTCTTCTGCTTTCAAAATGTAAAATTGCTGACTTGCACTTTACAACAACAGCAGCAACATAATACAACATCCAATCTTCTGAATCTTTCAGTTCTACATGTGGAATGGTATATCCGGGAAGAGCCAGATCATTGATCTCCATCTCTTTTACTTCTTGAAGGATCTGAAATAACCTCAACATCTCTTTTTTTGTAAATCCAAAATACAAACTGGCATGTATATGAAGGTTTAATCCACCGATCCAACCGACATCTCCATACGGATCATCAGGATCACCGGGCAGATTATCACCTGGTAAAGTATACCAACTTTCGGATGCACAGATCAAAGCACACAGCTCTTCAACATATTTGTAATCAGCAAAATTTACAGCAAAGACTTGATGGTCTTTATAAAATTTTGTAAAATACTCTTTATCCAGGCTCATAACAGATTGCATACTGGCCAGGATCCCTTTACGGGCATTGGCACAATGCTGGTTTTCTTCCAGACACTCATGTTCTTTTTTCATATCATGTCTTAATGCTTTCATTGCCTCTTTTCTGTCTACGCCTTGGTTACTGTCACTTTTGCGGATATCTGACATTCATCTTTCCTTTGTACTTTTATGTATAGATGGTATTGTACTATAACAATATAAGTAAAAGCAATTCTTCAAGAATAAGCCAAGAATTCAGTATATCAAACATACTGAAAAGTTTGTGAAAAGAAGCCCTTTTTAAATTAACAAACTACGTGTATTGGGGGTTTGTGAGTGAGTGAAAGATTATACATAAAATTTGATACAATACTTCCATATATTACCCTACCTGGTAAATACCTACATTTTTTAATGGGATGATTTCATTCATAAACAAGGAAGTAAAATGAGAAGAGTACTATTTGTGTGTTGGGGAAATATTTGCAGAAGTCCTATAGCCGAAGGTATAGCTAGATCTATGGCAAAAGAACAAAACTTAGATCTCATCATCGACTCAGCAGGTACAAGCCAACGATACGAAAATGAAGTTCCATGTCCTGATTCTATCAAAATAGCAAAACAACATGACATTGATATCTCCAGACTACGCGCACGCACAATAAGCCGGCAGGATAAAACTACTTTTGACTATATTATAGCGATGGATGCAGTAATCAAAGAAAAATTAGAAACTTTAGGCTATTTCAATGTTGATCTCCTGGGTAATTTTTCTAATTATAATGGAGCTGATGTGCCTGACCCTTATTTTTTTGATGACTTTGAAGCAGAAAAATTAGAAGAGATCTATATAATGATAGAAGACTGTATAAAAGATTTTATCATTCAAAAAGGTTTATCTACGTAGCATATTTAGATATCCTTTTCCGATAATGGTTTAATACCAATATTTTAACAGCATCATTAAATAAAAACCAAATCATAGCATAAAGCCATATACTCAAAGCCCAT
>Ga0209013_10003106_pt1 | contig 14876 bp, 11 predicted proteins | sample Cruoilmetagenom2_FD_187291 | JGI IMG/M metagenome (GOLD analysis project Ga0209013, IMG submission 187291) | Oil polluted marine microbial communities from Coal Oil Point, Santa Barbara, California, USA - Sample 2 (SPAdes) (version 2) | ecosystem: Environmental > Aquatic > Marine > Oil seeps ... | reverse complement strand
CGACGCACAGACCTTGGGCGCGTTTGGGGCGGCAGACTTCGTCAAATGCTGTCCCGGCTGCGCAAGCTCGCGCCGGTACGCATTCTGCGGCGCGCGTTGCGAACGCTAGCTCAGGCCGGAACGCAGGGCTATCCACCAGACGTGCGGCGCCGGCTGGTGGTCATGAACCTGATCGCTTATCTGATCGCGCTGACCACACTAGGGTATGCGGTCCAGAATACGTTCATGGACTACGACAGGTTCGCCCCGGTCATCTATCTCAATTTAGCGTTGTTTTTCATGGCGCTATCGGTGCCGTTCTCGCACAAGTACTCGGATCTGGCTGGCGGGCTCATAATACTCATATCCGAGTATATTGCGCTCATCTGTTTCACCGCCTATCTGGGCAACCAGTCCGGCATTCACCTGCAGTACTTCATTGCCGCCGCAGCCACATTTGTCGTCTTCGGTGTCCAGCGCTGGAAGTTGATCGTGCCAATGGTAGCGATCGCAATCGCCTTGCACCTGGCGGCGTGGTTCTGGTTCCCACCCGAGGCCGCACTGATAAAGGCGCCGACGCGTGTTCTTGACGACCTCTACATGCAAGCCGCGATTACCACCGGCGTTTTAATCGCAGCAACAGTTTATTACGCGTTTTCGCTGGCCGAAGCCGCCAAGGCCGAGACGGATGCTCTCCTGCGTAACATCCTTCCTGACAGCGTCGTTGAGCGGCTCAAGGACAATCCCGGCGTCGCCATCGCGGATGGTCACGACAACGCCGCCATTCTGTTTACGGATATATCCGGTTTCGTCGCGCTTGCGCGCCAGCTGGGTCCGGCACGGACCGTGACCTTGCTCAACGAGATCGTCACTGAGTTCGACAAGCTCGCCGAAGCTCATGGCGTTGAGAAAATCAAGACCATCGGCGATGCATATATGGCCGCCGCCGGGATACCAGACCCCGTGCCGAACCCAACAGCACGTTTGGCGCGGCTTGCCATCGACATGCAAAAGGTCATCACAAGAATTCGCGATTCCTCAGAGGTCGACATAAGTATGCGTGTTGGTCTGGCCTCCGGCCCGGTCATGGCCGGCGTTATCGGCAAACGCAAATTTACCTATGATGTCTGGGGCGATACCGTAAACCTCGCGGCGCGCTTGGAGAACAAGTCGACCCCGGGTCGTATTCTGGTGTGCCCCGCCTGCAGAGAGCAACTCGAGCCGGATTTTCGCCTTGAAAGCCATGGCGTTATCGATATCAAGGGGGTCGGCGCGCAGGAAACCTGGTTCCTTCTCGGTGAGACTGCGTCGCCCCAAGAGCCCGCCGAGCCATCGGCGGCGCCGGACAGGCGTTCAAGCAGGCCGCGCCAGACCCAAGCGACGTGATTGGGATTCTCCGGCAAGAGGTGCGTACCGTCAGCGTCAAACCGCCTAAAAGCCAGTGACTGCGGAGCCTGAACAGTGTCGGATACTTCCTCAAAGAAACCGGATCGCCACCGCCAGCGGCAAGAGCGCCTCGAAGCCGAGCTGCGCGCAAATCTGCAAAAACGCAAGGCGATAGTGCGCGCCCGAGCGGATCAGACAAAGAATTCCACAGCCGATGATGCCGAGCCAGCCAACGATTGACGGATTCGCCAGACCACTTGCCCGGCAGGGCCGAACATGACTAAGAGTTGCGTTTCACGGAAAGGCTGCGGCGATACAAGTTGATCGCGGTTCGGCGGAATTGAGCGAGCAGCCCGCCTCGAACCCGGCTAAGGCAGAAGCAAGGCTTGAGATATGGATCGTATCAAGATCGTAGGCGGCAAAACACTGAGCGGCACGATACCGATATCGGGCGCCAAGAACGCGGCTCTGCCGCTCATGATCGCAAGTTTGCTGACCGACGACCGTTTGACACTGAAAAACGTGCCGAACCTGGCCGATGTGAACCTGCTGGCGCGTATTCTGCGCAATCACGGTGTCGATCTTGCCGTTGACGGAAAGCGGGCGGGGCCCATTGCCTATCTCGGAGAGACCTTCCACCTGACCGCACGAGATATCGTCGACACCTCGGCCCCCTATGAAATGGTGAGCCGGATGCGGGCCAGTTTCTGGGTGCTCGGACCGCTTCTCGCCCGAATGCACCGGGCCCGGGTGTCTTTGCCCGGAGGTTGTGCGATTGGGACACGCCCTGTCGATATGCACCTCGTCGGTCTCAAAGCGCTGGGTGCGCAACTGGATATCGATGGTGGTTATGTTCTGGCAAAAGCGCCGAAGGGCTTGATTGGGAACCGAATTACATTCCCCAAGGTCTCGGTCGGAGCAACCCACAACGTCCTAATGGCGGCGGCTCTGGCGAAGGGTGAAACGCTGATTGAAAACGCTGCCCGCGAGCCCGAGATTGGCGACGTCGCTGAGTGCCTAACCAAGATGGGCGTCGAAATCGAGGGTATTGGAACCTCGACGCTGCGTATTCAGGGTAAACCAAGGTTGGAAGGCGCCGTTCACAGTGTTCTCCCGGACCGCATCGAAACTGGCACTTTCGCTTTCGCTGTGGCTGCTGCCGGCGGCGACGTTCTACTCGAAGGCGCGCGCCCGGAGCACCTGCAAGCCGCGCTCGATGCGCTGAGCCGTACCGGCGCTACCGTGGAAAGGGTTGCCGGCGGTATTCGCGTTGCCCGCACGGGCGTCGACATTGGCCCGGTAACGGTTGAGACGCAGCCGTTCCCTGGCTTTCCAACGGATCTTCAGGCGCAGATTATGGCGCTTGTAACCCGGGCCTCCGGCACGAGTATTATCCGCGAGACCATATTTGAGAACCGCTTCATGCACGTCCAAGAGCTAGCCCGCCTCGGCGCCGACATCCAGCTACACGGCGACACCGCAACGATAACGGGCGTTACGGAACTGCGTGGCGCGCCTGTTATGGCGACCGACCTCAGGGCTTCCGTCTCGTTGGTCATCGCCGGTCTCATGGCCGAGGGCGAGACGGTTATCAACCGCGTTTATCACCTGGATCGCGGCTTTGAGCGCCTCGAGGAGAAGCTGTCGAGCTGTGGCGCGGATGTCACCCGCGTCACCGAACGTTGAGGCGCACCCTCCGCTGCGGCGGAATAGACGCACTTTCTGACATACTTGGGTACGGCCACCTTGTTTAGATTATGCAAACGAGGTGGGCCTCCGGAGGGACCTGGCAACACCGGAATTTTGTTGCGGGAGTGGTGAAATGCGTTGGTTGCTGGGTGGAATTCTCGTCGTACTCGCGGCGCTGACGGTTGCCGTGGGCGTTCTCATCTATCTCATCCCCGCAACCGCAATCGAGCGCCACATCCTCACCGCCGTATCGCGCGAGACCCAGTCGGAGATCACCACTTCGGGCACGCCCGAGATCACGCATTTCCCAAGCATGGAGATGATCCTGAGGGACGTTCGGATACGTCCGCAGGCGGCTCCAAGGACGTCAGTGACGGCCCGGCGGGTTGAAGCTGAAGTTAGCTGGCTGTCGATGTTGACGCTATGGACCATCGACATCACCAAGCTTCGCGTGATCGAGCCGGTGGTTCAACTGTCTGAGCCTGTAGCCGCGGATCTTGAGCGCGCACCAACCACGGTGTTGCGCAAACCCTCCTATCCAATGCCTGGCCTGGCCATTCGGGAGGCGTCGATTGAACGCGGCCGCATTAGCGGGCTTGGCGAAAACTGGCGCATCAAGAATGTCGACGCAGAGGTGAAGTCGGCCGGCTTGGACCGGCCGTTGGATGTCGACCTCACCATGTTCCTGAATGGGCACAAGGTCACCGGTGCCGTTAAGCTCAAGGATCCAGCTAAACTGCTCAGGGGCGCTCCTGTCCCACTCGCTGCGGAGTTGGGCGCTGAATTCGGTAACGTTCAACTCGAAGGAACCTGGGATTCTGCCGAGGCCATCCTGGAGGCACTACTTAAGGTCAAAACCAAGGATTTGGACGCTGCCGCGAGATGGCTCGGATTCGGGTCCGTTTCCGAGTTCGGCGGTAAGCCCGCTGGCCTCGAAGGACGTCTCAGACTGCGGCCCGATGCTATTCTCATCAAGGACGCGGTGGTCCAGGTCGATGCCATGAAGGCCAGGATTGCCGGCCGCGTCGAAAAGCAAGCCGAAGGCTTCGTCGCCCGCGATATCACCATCGCTGACTTCGAATCAAAACATCTCGGACTTCCCGAGCGCACCGACCTGAAGGCGCTTACGGTCCGTGTCGACCGGATCGAACAGGGGGCGCCCGTGAATGCCGAACTTAGGTTCAGCTACAACGGGCAACCCGTGAGCGGTCTTGCGACTTTACCGGAGCCGGAACGCGTCAAGCCCGGGCAACACATGCCCGTAGAGGGGCGTCTTGCCGTGCCTGGCGGTCAGTTGGAGTTTGATGGTGAGATCGCGTGGCCGACTGCTGCGAGTGACCTTGAACGTGCCACTAAATGGGCTGCGAGCGCAAAACTGGGCTTGAAGACGGATTCGTTACGTAAGACGGCAAGGTGGCTGAGAATTCCCCTACCCGACGCCGGCGCCTTCCACGCAGCCAAACTCGATGGTGTAGTTGAGGCTCAAGGGGAATCAATCAGGATCGAAAACGTTAGAGCGACCTTTGACGAAAGCGTTGCAACCGGTGGCGTCACGATCGATATGTCCGGTGAGCGGACCGCGATTCTCGGCGAGCTGAATATCGACTCCATCGATACCAAGCGCTATTTTGGCTCAAGCGAAGTTGCCCCGGCGGCATCGATTTCACCGAACGCCCAATTGGAGAGCACCGCCGCAAACGCCCCCTACGAGGTCGCGCTTCTACCCTTGAAGCCGTCGCTTGAAGCCTATCTCGCAGACGCTTCGGGGCCACAGCCTGCTGCCCAGACACCAGCTCTGGGAGCGGTTTGGAGTCGAGCATCATTGGGTATCACGGCCTTGCGCGAAACCCGCAGCGACATCGATATGGGCCTATCGATCGATGATCTCCGCCATGGTGGCATAACGCTTGGTAGAACCTCTCTCAAAGCAAAACTCGATAACGGCAACCTTGAGCTGGTTGTGAGGGAAGCACGGCCGCTGCAGGGCCGGCTCAGCGGTGAGGTGAAGATTGATACCAGTGCAGATAGACCAGTCTTCAATCTGGCTGTCGAGGTGAATGCGGTGCCGCTTGAACAAGTGCTCCGCCAGGTCAACCAACTCGACATCGTTCGCGGAACGCTGACGGGCGAGGCCCAGCTTTCGGCCAGTGGTCAAAGCGAGGCTGATCTAATCGATACGCTTGCAGGCAACGTTCGAGGCGAAGTCCGTGATGGTGTGATTGTCGGCTACGATGTGCGGCAAATGGTACGGCCATTCGCAAGCCGCCAATACAACCCAAGACAGACGACACCGTTTGATACGTTCAAGGCCGAATTCGATATCGCCGACGGCGTTGCCACCAGCCCAAGCATTGTGCTCGATGGCCCTGCCGTCAGTATCCGCGCCGATGGCACCGCGGACCTGCGTACGACGGCGATCGAGTACCGTTCCAAGCTGTTCCTGGTGCCGCCACCGAGCAATTTCTCACTGCCGCTCAAGATCTTGGGGACCTGGCACAAGATAAAGGCCGCCCTGGATTGGGCTCGTCTTGCGACACAATGGACCGGTCCGTCACCCTTTGCTGAGCTGGAACCGGCACGCCGCACGAAAATTCCTGACCCAGAGCTGCAGCGCCTGGTCAACGAGCTCATCGCAAAGCAAGGAGGCACGGCACTGCCGCCACGGGGAGCCGCCCTGCTTCGCGAACTGAGTGGCAAGAAACCCTAATCGTGGCTCATCAGCCCGCCCGGCCTGGGTAGTGGGGATGAGTTGCCAATGTCTGGAGGCCCCGGTATCAAGCTGGGGTTTGGTCCAGCACGTCGTGTGCCGGGCTCGGGAGAATTATTCAGGGCACCATCAAGCATATGTCGGAGCTGAAACTGATCGCGCTTGACGCCGAGGACCTGCAGATCATCTCGGCGCATTTGCAGGACGCGGTCGGCCGGATGAGCGATATCGCCTATGAACAGAACGCCAAACGCTTTGCCTTGGTGCTGAATCGCTTTGATTGGTCGGCTGTCGTTTCAACCAACAAGAAGCCGCAGGACGCTTCCTTCGAACGGCGTCAGTCCGCTTTGCGCTTTGAACAGGTCAACGCAGTGCGTAGTCTGAAGCTGGACAGATCTCGTCCCGGCGAAGTGATTTCGCTGCTCGCGATCGGTTTCGAAGAGACGAATGCGCCTTCCGGCACTGTGACGCTCCACTTTTCGGGAGGTGCACAGATTGCCCTCGAGGTCGAATGCATCGAGGCCGAACTCGTTGACCTTGGTGCCGCTTGGTCAACCAAGAGCCGGCCCCAACACCCAGGTGCGGCCGAAGAAGACGCTTGAGGAAACAATTCGCGGGGTGGAAGTGCGCAGGACTCCGCTCCCAACCCGTCCAATCCTTGCTGCGGGGAACGCAAAACGTAATGGCCAAACGACTAAACAACACCGATCCGGGTTTCGACCAGGCGTTTGCAGCCTTGCTCGTCGAAAAACGCGAAGTCTCCGAGGAAGTCGACGGCGTCGTCTCTGGCATTCTCAAGGATGTCCGAACCCGCGGCGATGCCGCCCTCATCGAGATTTCGCGGAAGTTCGATCGTATTGAGCTGGACGAAGCCGGCATTGCGGTTTCCCTCGACGAGGTCGCTGAGGCGGTGCAGCGCACCAAAAAGGAAACCCCGGACGCGCTCGAAGCTCTCAATTTTGCCTACAGTCGCATCTTTGCCCACCACCAGCGCCAGAAACCCGTCTCCTCCCGTTACAAAGACGAGACAGGCACCGAACTCGGCGAACGCTGGACTCCGGTAGAATCCGCCGGCCTCTACGTGCCAGGCGGCCTAGCATCCTATCCCAGCTCGGTCCTAATGAATGGCATCCCGGCCAAAGTAGCCGGCGTCGGACGCATCGCGATCGTGGTTCCGACGCCAGGTGGTGAAGTTAATCCATTGGTGCTCGCCGCAGGCAGCATGATCACCGACGAGATTTATCGCGTTGGTGGCGCGCAGGCGATCGCCGCGCTGGCCTTTGGCACCGAAACAATTAAGTCGGTGGCCACGATCGTTGGTCCAGGCAACGCTTACGTCGCCGCCGCCAAGCGGCAGGTCTACGGGACGGTAGGGATCGACTCGATTGCCGGTCCTTCCGAGGTGTTGGTGATCGCCGATGCCGGCAACGATCCCGAGTGGATCGCCGCCGACCTTCTGGCGCAGGCCGAACACGACAGCGCCGCACAGTCGATCCTGATGACCGACGACCCAGTCTTTGCCGATGCGGTCGAACAGGCCGTCGAGCGTCAGCTCGCCGAACTGCCGCGCCGCGAAATCGCGGCTCCGAGTTGGCGCGATTTTGGAGCTATCATCGTGTTGGATTCGTTGCACGCGGCGCCACCGCTCGCTGACCGTATCGCTGCCGAGCACCTTGAGATCGCAACCCGCGACGCTGAAGGCCTGACGGACAAGATCAATAACGCCGGCGCCATCTTCATTGGCTCCCACACGCCTGAAGTGATCGGAGACTACGTTGCCGGAACCAATCACGTATTGCCGACCGCGCGCTCGGCACGCTTTTCCTCGGGCCTCGGCGTCCTCGATTTTCTGAAGCGCACCTCGATCCTGAAACTCGACGCCGGTGCACTTGAGGCCCTCGGACCATCCGCGATGACCCTGGCTCGATCGGAGGGGCTGGAAGGCCATCGCCGTTCGGTCGAGGTGCGCATGAGAAAACCCGGCTGAGGGTATTGCCATGTCGGAATTTGCCCCATCACCATTGTCGCGCTCTAGGCTTTTCGAGATCAACCTCGATCAAGCTACGATCGCTCGCAAAAACCCCAACGTTGAACACGAGCGCGAGGTTGCTATTTTCGACATCCTCGAATCCAACGAGTTCAAGCTGGTCGGTCATGACAAAGGACCCTACCGCCTCGACCTTTCGATCGCTGAAGATCGATTGGTGTTGACCGTCGGGAACGAAACCGAGCTGGAGCTTGAGACGCACGCATTGTCGCTGCAGCCCTTCAAGAAAATCATCAAGGATTACTTCCTCGTCTGCGACAGTTATTACGAGGCCATCCGCACCGCACCACCGTCCAAGATCCAGGCGATCGATGTCGGTCGGCGCTGTCTGCACGACGAGGGCAGTCGGCTCTTTGCTGAGCGGCTGGATGGAAAAATCAATGTCGATTTCGATACTGCGCGAAGACTCTTCACGCTGATCTGCGCTTTGCATTGGAAAGGTTGAGCTGGTGCCGCTGGCGGGGGCCCAAAACGCCGACGTACGCCGCGTGCTGTTTGCCTGCAGCCTCAACGCCGTCCGCTCGCCGATGGCCGAGGGTATTCTGCGTTACCTGGTCGGCTCGCGCACGCAAGTACGCTCGGCAGGTGTCCGCGCCGGCGAAATCGATCCCTATTGCGAAACGGTGATGAGCGAGATCGGTATTGACGTTTCCAAACACAAGCCCACCCCCATTTCCGAGTTCGAGGATGAATCCTTCGACCTCATCATCTCCTTGTCGCCGGAGGCGCATCACCAGGCCCTGGAACTGACACGCACGATGCCTGCGCGCGTTGAGTATTGGCCTACTCTTGATGCGACTGCACTACCTGAAGATGCCACCCATGAGCAGGTTCTGGCGAGTTACCGCAAAGTCCGCGACCACATTTTCCGCCGCGTTAAAATGCGTTTCGCCGTTTCCGGCGGACCGTCGCCTTGAGCCAAGTATCACAATAGAGCCAAGCGGCGGCGGCAACGTCGCACATGCGGACGCTTGGCTAATCAATAATCAAGCTGTAACTGGGGCTTCGTTGCCGGGGATAACGCTCGCCCACCTGGCGTGGCATGCCTTGCCACGCCAGGTGGGCGAGCTTAAGTTTCGCACAATTTAAATCGCGGAACGTTAAGCAGAGATGTCAACACACGCCGGACCGATCGAATTCCGAGCCGATATCGAAGGTTTGCGCGCGATCTCCATTCTTGGAGTCGTGTTGTTTCACTCTGGTTTTTCGATCGTTGGTGGCGGTTTCGTTGGGGTCGACAGCTTTTTTGTCATTTCAGGCTTTCTCATCACGGGCCTTTTGATCCGGGAGTTTCAAACAAGTGGCGAGATTAAGCTATCGAACTTCTGGGCACGTCGCGCCAAGCGCTTGCTTCCCAATGCCCTCCTGACAATTGCGGCAACCCTGCTTGCCGTGGCCGTCTTCGGGCCTTGGAGTATGCAAGGTAGCATTACTTACGACGCCATTACGGCCGCCTTTTACGTCGTCAACTACCACTTTGCTAACCGAACTGTTGATTACTTCGACGAAACAGTGGAGAGCAGTCCCCTACTTCACTTCTGGTCTCTTGGGGTCGAAGAGCAATTCTATATCATCTGGCCGCTCTTACTGATCGCCGCACTGTTCGTTAGGCGCGCGAGCCCCGCCAAGGCGGAATTCGCGGCGTTGCTATTTGTTACTCTGGCCTCCTTTATCGCCTCACTCATCTGGATCGAGAAGAACCAGCCTGCCGCTTTCTTTCATACTGAGGCCCGGATTTGGCAGATTGGCGTCGGAGGCCTGTTGGCCCTCAGCACCGACGTTTTTAGGCGCATCCCGGCGGGCATCCTTGGCCTGGCTGGATGGGCGGGGCTTATCGGTCTTATTGCGAGCATGTTGTTCTACAGCGTGGAGTTGACGTACCCGGGTCTTTGGGCGCTGTTGCCGACCGCTTCCACAGCGGCGTTGATCGCGGGTGGCAACGCCCATCGCTTCGCGCCGGTGCTGTTGTTGAAGGTATCACCGCTGCAATGGCTCGGGCGTCTGTCATACAGCATCTACTTGTGGCATTGGCCGATCATCGTGATGACGCCGCTGATCTTGTCCGACGTCGGCAATGCAAAGGCCGTCGCATTGGCTCTTATCCTGCCCGTCTCTGCACTGGCGTATTACCTCGTTGAGAACCCGCTGAGGAGGGCTCGTTGGAAGCCGCCGCGACCAAAGGCGACAATCGCGACAGGCTTGGCCGGTTCAACAATGATTGTCGGGTTGGCGCTAACGCTCACGGTGTTACGCCCATCCATTAGCGGCACCGCGCAACGCGAATTTAAATCGTTACTGGACAACACTAAACTCGCATCCACTAAATTGAAGGCGAAGTGTCGGCAGGGGGTGGTTGAAGGGAAAGTAGAGCCCTGTACCTTCGGTGAAAGGGACTCTCCCAAGATTGTCGCTCTATTCGGCGATAGCCATGCGGGCCACTTGTTTGACGGGGTTGATAAAGCCGCCAAGGCCAAGGGCTGGGCACTTCAGGTTTTTGTGAAACACAGTTGCCCACCAATCGATGTCGAGGTCTTCGGACTGAGTAAACGCGCGCTCGATACCGATTGTACCCGATGGCGTGAATTAGTCCTAGAGCATTTGATTGCGACCAAGCCGCAGTTGGTCGTCATTGTGTCCTGGACTGGCCTTTCCCGAAAAATGTATGTCACCGAGCGCGGTACACAACTATCGGAAGCCGAATCTCGGGATAAGTGGACAAGCGGCTTCGAACGGGTGTTGGCCCGGCTGACCGAAGCCGGTGTCAATGTTGCAGTGATTAGAAATACGCCACGCAATAGAAGGGGAAATATCCTCGACTGTATTGCCCGTCATGGTCCGGAGAGTTGTGGTACAGCGCGTCAGGAGGCCACCTTGAGTTCCCCTCCCGATGTCGAAGTCGCGCGGCGATTTTCAACCGTTCGGATCTACGATCTCACATCTCATTTTTGCGGTCGCAATGTGTGTCAAGCGGTGATCGACGGGGTCATTGTTTACCGCGACTCCACCCATGTGACCTCGACCTTTTCGAAATCGTTGGCGGCTCCGCTGTCTGAATTGCTGGATTAGGCCAGCAAGTGATATCAGCGTTGGCCAGCGGTTCATCGCCTGCAGCTTGCAATCTTTCGGCAAGTTGATTTCGAGTTCCCATCACCAATCTTTTGCAGGAAGCGATCGTCGCGGTTCTACCAATCCCCGCTACCCCGATCCCGTTTTCAAGGCGTTCAAAGTCTTGTAGGGCCGTCTGGAATGCCGCTCGCGTCCGTCACGAGCATAGGCTAACACTAAGCCGTTCGGCCTCCGTCACATTGCAGAGCGGACGGCAGCCGGTGCTGTTTGATTATGGATGATACCCATGTTCGTGCTTGATGCGATCAGAGAAAACTACAGCGGCCCCACGCTCACGGCCTTCGGTGTCCTAACCGGCGTCATTCTCTTTGGCGCCTCCTTGACACCTTCCTTGATGCCCCGTGATCCAGTCATGCAAGGCTTGCTCGGTGGAGTCGTTGCCGCCTTGGGTTACGGATTTGGACTTGCCGTTCTCTGGCTATATCAATTCATGGAACTTCCAATGCTGCCAAATTCATGGCGGCCGGCACTACCGATACTCCTCTATGGTTCGGCAGTGGTGATTGGGATCTACTCCCTTTCACACGCAGCGGATTGGCAGAATTCTACCCGCTCGGTCATGGGGCTCGACCCCGTTGCCACGGCCCACCCTTGGACCGTTGCGGCAGTCTCGCTCGGCGTGTTCTTAGTGCTCTGGATCAGCACCCACTTCTTCGGCTTTGTACTGTATCACGTGAACGAAATTCTGATGTCTTATCTGCCCACGCGCACCGGCATGGTGATCGGGACTGCGCTTGTCCTTTGGCTGTTCTGGGCCGTCATTGATGGTGCCCTCGTACGGACCACGTTTAAAGCCGCCGACAAGTCCTTCGAAACCGCAGATACCTTTTTCGAACCCGATATTCCGCAGCCGACGGATCCAAAGAAGACGGGCAGCACAGCGTCGCTGGTCGATTGGCAGGAGATGGGGCGATGGGGCCGACATTTTGTTAGTAAGGCGCCGACGAAGAAGGAGATCTCCGAGTTTGCCACCGGTGAGATCAAGGAGCCCGTTAGGGTCTATGTTGGGCGCCGGTCGGCGGATAGCCCCCGTGAGCGCGCCGAACTTGCCCTGCGGGAACTTATCCGAACCGGCGGGTTCGAGCGATCTGCACTTGTTGTTGTGGTCCCCGTGGGCACTGGTTGGCTGGATCCCGGCGGTCACGATACGCTGGAATTTATGCTGGGCGGCGACGTTGCAACAGTTGCCGTGCAGTACTCCTATCTCACCAGCGGTCTATCGTTGCTTTCAAATCCCGAGTATGGCGTCCAACAGGCTCGCGAGCTATTCGACGTGATTTATCACTACTGGACCGAGCTGCCTAAGGACACGCGACCGAAGCTCTATGTCCATGGCCTCAGCCAAGGCGCGTTGAATTCTCAGCTAACCTTGCCGCTATTGGACGTCCTTGGAGATCCGATCAACGGCGCGGTTTGGACCGGATCGCCGTTCTTGAGTCCGTTCTGGCAGGATGTCCGCACCAATCGCCTGCCCGATAGTCCTGCCTGGCGGCCTCGCTACGGCAACGGTTCGCTTGTTCGCGTTGTCAACCAGACCGGCGGCTGGGATGTCGATGGCGCCACCTGGGGCCCCATCCGAATCGTTTTTCTTCATTACGGAAGCGACCCGATCGTCGCTTTCACGTTCGATACCGCTTTTAGACGTCCGGATTGGCTCAACGAGCCGCGCGCGCCAGATGTCTCACCGGATTTGCGCTGGTTCCCTGTCGTCACCATGCTGCAAATCGCGCTCGATATGATGATCTCGTTGGATATCCCGCGTTACGGCCATTACTACATCGCGCCTGATTACATTGACGCCTGGGCGTCTGTCACCGATCCGCCCGACTGGAGCGATGAACAGGCCGAGAAACTCAAAAAGATCTTCGCGAGCCGCGGCCCGTCCTTCTGACTCTGGTGGGTAGCGCGGGCAAAGATCCCTCATCGCGTTCCCGTCAGCAACCGCTCGACACCGCGCTTCACCTCATCCTTGATCGGCTCCGAGGCCGCCAGGATCTCTTCGATCTTATAGAAATCAAAGCTGTGAAAGGCGGAGATCTCCGGCCGCAGTAGCAGGTCGGGGACTTCGTGCTTGAGCTTCTCGGCTACCAGCGAATGCAGCACGATCTGCGAAGCTCCGATCCAAGTGTTCAGCGATCCGGGAACAGATGTATCAGCTTGCATCTGCTTGCCGGTTACGTCGACCGCGATCGTGAACTGGGCAGCGCCGCGGATTACGTCGAATGCGGTCGGGTTTACAAAGCCGCCATCGATCAGCACCCGGCCTTCGATCTGCACAGGCGTCAGCAGAACCGGCAATGCCGACGACGCACTGACAGCTGGCAGCAGGGGGCCACTGTCGATGACAACTTGTGATTGCGCGTGAAAATCGGTGGCGACCACACACAGCGGGATCGTGAGCTCCTCGAATATCTCTGGCAGCGTGTTTGGAAGAACCGCGTTGAACACTGTCTCCGGTGCGATGATAGCCGGGCTTGAGAGCGAGAAGATCGACGACCAGCTTTCTGTTTCGGTAAACACCCTGCGGATCAGCTCAAGACGTTCTTCGAACAGCTCGATGGCGAACGCCCGCAGTTCGCGCCCGGACATGCCACTGGCGTAGCAAGCGCCCATGATCGCACCCATCGACGTCCCTGCAATCTTCAGTGGCTTGATGCCGAGATCGTCTAATGCTTCGAGTACCGGAATATGGGCAAGCCCCTTCGCAGCACCGCCGCCCAACGCCAACGAGAATGAGCCGTCGCTCAATGAAGCGCCTGCGGGTGTAGAGATCTCGCCGTCTTCGCTCATGTCATGCCCTCAATGAATTGTCTGACCGGCGGCCCCGATTTGTCGTTTCCGTGGCCGTGCGGAAGCAAACTAGCCGCCGGCAGTCGATTTGGCGCGTTGCAATTTTAGTGAAGCCGCCAGGTTCGGCTAATCGAGCCGTCATGGCGACGAAAAAAAACGGCCGAACGCGGCAGACAGCGCTGGGCGGATCGGTGAAAACACCCGGTAGGCAAGTTCAAGTACCTAAAGCACGCCCGGAATTTTAGACACACTGGCAGCCCACCGCCAACGCGGTAGCCGTGTGAGATTCAGGTATCGTGCGGTGTCTGCTTTTGGGGTGTGATGAGGTTCATCATTTAAATAGCAGAATCCCGAAATCAGGTTGCCGACCTGCTTCCTGTGGTATCGCGTAAAGTTATAATGAAGACCAAGCGACGTCCGTGGTCTCAACTCCTCGGACGTCGCTTCAGTTGTCCCTAGGAATGGCCTTTGCGAAAAGGTTATCCCATTTCATATGCGGCATTCTCCAGACTAAGCGCGAGAGCGCATGCAAGTCCGCGTGCAAGACCGGTCGAGCAGGCCTCTGCAGCGCGAGCCGCACGTGCGGTTCGTTCAATCTGTTGCCGTGTTGGAGTCTTGGAAAAACAATCAAGTTCGTGACGCAGTGTTGAGCCGAGCTCGCCCAACATTTCTGTACTTTTCATCCACGCTTGATAACGGTCGTAGGGAATATCAACTGAGTCAGAATTATTCATCGCGATCCCCTCTATATTTCGCGGAGACGCGCACCATCAAAGCGAACAACCCTAGGTTATTGCGACTCGGACGATTTGGGTCGTGAGTTTCTGGATAAGCTGTGGAAAAGTTGATTGCGTGCGAGCCGCCGGTGTTCAAGAGCGACAGGGTAATTTGTTTCCGCGGAGTATCGGACATGTCCGTAGTATCAAGAGAAACCAAGTCCTTATCGCTTCGAATGAAGCTGTCTGACGAATTGAGGAGTCGTTATGCTCAAAAGGCTGTTTGAGGTCCTTGAGGGGCGTCATCCCCCAGATATCAACAAATCCGAGGATGATACGAAATTGGCTGTTGCAGCCCTATTGGTCGAGGCAGCGCGAATGGATCAGGACTTCGATGATCGCGAGCGTTCCAAGATCGCTGCGCTACTGGCCGGCA
>Ga0209013_10003105_pt1 | contig 14879 bp, 28 predicted proteins | sample Cruoilmetagenom2_FD_187291 | JGI IMG/M metagenome (GOLD analysis project Ga0209013, IMG submission 187291) | Oil polluted marine microbial communities from Coal Oil Point, Santa Barbara, California, USA - Sample 2 (SPAdes) (version 2) | ecosystem: Environmental > Aquatic > Marine > Oil seeps ... | reverse complement strand
ACACCGATCGCGATGGAGGAAGGGCTCCGCTTTGCGATACGCGAGGGTGGCCGCACAGTCGGTGCCGGTGTTATCAGCGAAATTATAGAGTAAAGAGGAAAAGAATGACCCCGACAGATAAAATACGAATCAAGCTGAAAGGTTACGACCACAAGCTGATTGATCAATCAACAAAAGAAATTGTTGAAACCGCTCGTCGTACCGGAGCAGCTGTGGCCGGTCCCATACCTCTGCCGACAAGTATAAACAAGTATACGGTACTTCGTTCACCGCATGTTGACAAGAAGTCACGCGAGCAGTTTGAAATGCGTACCCACAGGCGCCTCCTCGATATCCTCGAGCCGACGCAGCAGACAATTGATTCTCTGATGAAACTCGAATTGTCTGCCGGGGTTGATGTTGAGATTAAACTTCCCTGACAAGTCATGGGAAAATAATTGTGTCCGTATTTTGGATACAGTTGATTAGAGAATAAAGCAGACAGGTAGACAAATGCCGAAAACAATGGGAATACTGGGTCGGAAAGTTGGGATGACCAGGGTCTATAATGAACATGGACGTTCCATACCCGTGACCGTCATCGAGGCGGGCCCTTGTACTGTATTGCAGAAAAAATCGACCGATAATGAAGGGTATGATGCAATCCAGGTTGGCTTTCAGGAAAAAAAAGCTTCAAGGGTGAATCGTCCTCAGGCCGGCCACTTTAAACGTTCTGACAGTACTGGATACTATCATGTTCGCGAATTCAGGGTGAGTAACCTGGAAGAGTATGAACTCGGCCAGCAGATATCCATGAAAGAGATCCTTCAGATCGGTGATAAGATCGATATTTCAGGCAGGGTAAAGGGGCGCGGCTTTCAGGGTGTTATCAAGCGGCATGGGTTTGCCGGAGGCAAGGCTACACATGGATCGATGTTCCATCGTGCCCCTGGTTCAATTGGATGCAGCGCCTGGCCAAGCAGGGTCGTCAAGGGAAAAAAAATGCCCGGTCAGATGGGCAACAACCTGGTTACCCTGAAAAATCTGACCGTTATTGATATCCGGGAAGATGAAAACATCCTGCTTGTTGAAGGGGGGGTCCCGGGGGCCAAAAACGGCCTCATCAGTATCTATACAAAAGGATAATTTTACCGGCTGTATCAGGAGAAGCAAATGGCAGTTTGTGACGTAGTCAATACCTCCACTGAAAAGGTTGGAGATGTTGAATTAAAAGATGAAATTTTCGCAGTAGAGGTTCAACCCGGGATACTGCACGATGTTGTCTGTATGCAGCGTGCGAATCGTCGCCGGGGCACGGCCTCGACCAAGACACGCGGCGAAGTAAGAGGCAGTGGCGCCAAGCCTTGGCGTCAGAAGGGCACGGGCCGGGCACGGGCCGGTTCAAGGAAATCACCTGTTTGGCGCGGAGGCGGTACCACCTTCGGGCCCAGGCCTCGCGATTACAGTTATAAGCTCCCCAAAAAGGTGCGGAGGCTTGCATTACGCATGGCGCTCAGCACTCGCTTCACCGAGGGGAATCTGGTAGTTGTTGACGAGTTCGATATGCCGAAAATCAAAACAAAGGAGTTTGTCAACGTGATGAACAATTTTGATTTTGACAACTGCCTCGTTATCGCCAGTGAAGACAACAAGCATGTCAGTTTATCTGCCAGGAATGCCGTCGGCTACAAAGTCCTTCCTGTCGCCGGATTGAATGTTTATGATATTCTCAAATATTCAAAGCTCATGCTGGACCAGTCGACAATTGCACAGCTTGAAGAGAGGTTAATGGTATGAAGATCCTGTTTGACGTGATTAAGGGTCCCTGTTTGACCGAGAAGAGCAACCTTCTCCAGGAAGTACAGAACACGGTTGTTTTTAAGGTGAACCCCAAATCCAACAAGATTGAAATCAAGAAAGCCGTTGAGGATTTGTTCAATGTGAAGGTACAGAGTGTCAAGACCGCAATGGTTCATGGAAAAAAACGCAGAGTCGGTCTCAAGTCCACCGGTCGCACAAGTGATTGGAAGAAGGCGTATATTACTCTGTCTGAAGGTGAAATCAATTTCATTGACGAACTGTAAGAAGCGGTAAAACAACATTTGGTACAACTGGAATATACGTAAAATATCTTAAGGTTAGGTAACGGGAAGAACAATGGCAATTAAAACCCATAAACCAACATCACCGGGTAAGCGGCACCACGTATCTGTCCTGCATCCCGATATTTCAGATAAGGCCCCTGAAAAGGGCCTGCTCAGGCCCTTGAACAAGTCAGGCGGCAGGAACTCTTACGGCAGGGTAACCGTCCGGCACAGAGGCGGTGGACACAAGAGAAAATTCCGTCTTGTCGACTGGAAGAGGAATAAAACCGGAGTTGCCGCAAAGGTAGTTGCAATTGAGTATGATCCGAACCGTTCAGCAAATATTGCGCTTCTTTCATACCTTGATGGTGATAAAAGTTATATCCTGGCTCCCGCCGGTTTATCGGTAGGAGATCAGGTCATGGCCGGTGAGGATGTTGATATCAAGCCCGGTAACTGTATACCGATGACCAACATTCCACTGGGTACTATTATTCATAATGTTGAGATGAAAATTGGTAAAGGGGCACAAATGGTTCGCAGCGCCGGTGCCGCCGCCCAGTTGATGGCGAAAGAGGGAAACCATGTCCTGGTTAAACTGCCATCCGGTGAAGTTCGAAGGTTCAATAAGAATTGCCGGGCAAGCATCGGGCAGGTCGGTAATAGCGAACACGGCAGCACCAAGCTTGGAAAAGCAGGCCGTAGCCGTTGGAAAGGAAAAAGGCCCCATGTCCGTGGTGTTGCAATGAATCCTGTCGATCATCCGATGGGTGGCGGTGAAGGTAAAAGTTCCGGCGGTCGACATCCCTGTACACCGTGGGGTGTGCCGACCAAGGGTTACAAGACCAGGGGCCGTAAAGCTTCTGATCGTGATATTGTTACCAAACGTAAGAAGTAATTTCAGGAGAAGTTAAGAATGTCCCGTTCTGTTAAAAAAGGTCCGTTCGTTGACGATCACCTTATGAAAAAGGTTGAGGAAGCACAGGCAACAGGATCGCGAAAAGTCATAAAGACCTGGTCACGGAGATCAGACATTATACCTGATATGGTCGGGTTAACTTTTGCTGTGCATAACGGCAAGAAATTCATCCCTGTTTATGTGTCTGAAAACATGGTTGGCCACAAGTTTGGTGAATTTTCGCCAACCAGGATATATTACGGGCACGCGTCCAGCAGAAAAGGCGGGCGTTAAATAAGCAGGTGAAGTAATCAACCGGGAGTAGAACGATGGAAACTAAGGCTGTCGCAAAATATATTCGTGTTTCTCCGCAGAAAGCGAGGCTTGTAGCCGATGTAGTCAGGGGAATGGATGTTGACAGTGCCGTAACAACGCTGAAGTTTATGCCAAAGAAGTCAGCGCGTATTCTTCGCAAGGTTATAGAGTCAGCAGTCGCCAATGCGATTCAAACAGAAACAGTTGATGCCGATACCTTATATGTCAAAAGCATTATGATTGACGGCGGTCCTATGCTCAAACGTTTTCGTCCGCGGGCTATGGGACGTGCCACTCGAATTTTAAAGAGAACCAGCCACATTACCGTTGTGGTTGACGAAGCCTGATGGCTGGGAACAGAACGTAATAATCAAGCAATTGTTATTGGGAACGGAGGAAAACCTTGGGGCAGAAAGTTAATCCTGTTGGATTGCGACTCAATATTACCCGTACATGGGAGTCAATTTGGTATGCGGGTAAGGATTACGCAAACAACCTGTATGAAGACCAGGAAATTCGTAAATACCTTAAGAAGCGACTTTATCATGCGGGTGTTTCCCGTATAGTTATCGAGCGGACCGGAGAAAAAATCAGGATTAAGCTCTTTACCGCCCGTCCCGGAATCGTAATCGGGAAGAAAGGTGCTGAGATTGAGACGCTGAAATCAGATATTGAACGTCGTTTCGGCAGGGAATGCCTGATCGATATTCAGGAAATTCGCAGGCCGGAAGCTGATGCCCAGTTGGTTGCGGAAAATATAGCAATGCAGCTCGAACGCCGAATTGCTTTTCGCCGAGCAATGAAAAAATCGATAAACTCGGCTCTCCGTTTCGGTGTCAAAGGGATTAAAATTTCCTGTGCCGGTCGTCTTGGAGGCGCGGAAATGTCCAGGACAGAGTGGTTCAAAGAAGGCAGGGTACCGTTGCATACCCTTCGTGCGGATATTGATTACGGTACGGCCGAGGCAAAAACAACCTATGGCATAATCGGTGTCAAGGTCTGGATTTTTAAAGGTGAAGTCCTCGACGAAGCCGAAATTGCAGAGATCAGCTGATAAAACGAATAATGATGAACTCGTAAAAAGCTGTAAAGGTTGAACGAGCACAACGTCATATGCATTTTTATGAGGACTATTAACAAATGTTAAGCCCAAAAAAAGTAAAACACCGGAAGCAGTTTAAGGGACGCATGAAAGGTTTGGCTAACCGTGGCTCGGATATCAGCTTTGGCGATTATGCTTTGAAGGCCGTCGAATGCGGTCGGATGAGTTCCGCTCACATTGAAGCTGCTCGTGTAGCGATTAACAGGAAGATAAAGCGTGGCGGAAAAATGTGGATCAGGGTTTTTCCGGATAAACCTGTTACCAAGAAACCTGCCGAAACCAGAATGGGGAAAGGCAAAGGAAGTCCTGAGGAATGGGTAGCCGTGATTAAGCCGGGCAAGGTTCTGTACGAATTAAGCGGTGTACCGGAAGAACTGGCCATGGATGCACTTAAGTTAGCCGGATTCAAGTTACCCTTTGCGACGAAAGTGATCTCGAGGAGTTCAAGTATATGAAGGCGAATGAGTTACGTAAATTGAGCCATGAAGATCTCTTGAAACAGGACAGGGACCTTCGTGAGGACTATTTTAAGTTAAAGTTTCAGCACGGTATTCGCCGTCTGGAAAACCCGGCGCGGCTGGCAGAACTCCGTAAAGACATAGCCAGAGTGCAGACAATAATGAATGAAACGGCCCAGGCTGAATAGCCGGTTAAAGTTAAACCATCCACTGGACTGGAAAGAATGAGTGACATGAACAAGACCAGGAAAACGCGCCAGGGTTCCGTCGTAAGCAACGGAATGGACAAGAGTGTCGTTGTACTTGTTGAACTGAAGGTACAGCATAAGCTGTATGGTAAGTTTATCCACCGCCGTGTCAAATATATTGCCCACGACCCGGCTAATGAGTGCAATGTGGGCGACATTGTTCTCATTGAGGAATGTCGGCCGTTGAGCAAGAGAAAGCGGTGGCGGGTAATGGACATTTTGCAGCGAGCTGCATAAATACTGTAATTAAAATAGTTGTGAACGACCATTTACAGGAAGTTCATCAGGTGAGACGACGATGATTCAGACTGAAACAATACTTAATGTTGCTGATAATTCAGGCGCAAAAAAAGTGCTTTGTATACGGGTACTTGGCGGGACTCGCAAACGATACGCCAGTATAGGTGATGTTATCGTTGTGACCGTAAAGGAGGCAATACCTCATGCCAAGGTCAAAAAAGGCGATGTTCTTGATGCGGTTATTGTCCGGACCAGTAAGGAATTGAGGCGCCCGGAGGACACGACAGTCAGCTTTGATGAGAATGCTGCAGTCCTTCTCTCCGACTCCGGTGACCCTCTCGGCACTCGTATTTTTGGGCCTGTGGCCAGAGAGCTTCGTTCTCTTGGTTTTATGAAAATAATATCACTCGCACCGGAGGTAGTGTAGCCCATCAGGATGGCGGGAGACAGTATCATACGGCTGAGGAAACGAGGAAAAGAATAATGCGGCAAGGACAGACATGTTTGCTGGTAAATGATCAGGTTGAGGTGATCGCAGGCAAGGATAAAGGTCGTGTAGGTAAGATCCTGAAAATTGATAAGCAGTCAAGCAGGGTCATAGTCGAACGGATCAATATGATCAAAAGACACACCAAACCTGCTGATGCTTCGCAACCGGGGCAGATCGTTGAAAAGGAGGCTTCAATTCATGCCTCCAATCTGATGCTGATTTGCCCGGAATGCGCGAAAACCGTGAGAATTGGTAAGAAAATACTGGAAGATGGTTCAAAAGTAAGGGCCTGCAAAAGTTGCGGTGCAACCATCGAAACCGCCAAGAAGTAGGACGTTTGCTGTTCAGGAGCAGAGAATGGGAACACTGAAAGAATATTATGATAGCGAATGCAGGACGCAGCTTAAGACAATGCACGACTATACAAATGTTATGGAGATCCCCAAAATTGAGAAAGTTGTCCTGAATATGGGACTCGGGGAGGCTGTTCAGAATCCGAAGATTGTAGAGAATGCCGCCAACGAATTGACGTTAATTGCCGGCCAGAAAGCGGTCATTACACGGGCGAAAAAATCTATTGCCGGTTTCAAATTGCGGGAGGGCATGCCCATAGGATGCCGGGTTACCCTGCGACAGGAAAAAATGTATGATTTCCTCTCAAGGCTGATCAATATCGCTTTGCCCCGTGTTCGCGATTTTCGTGGTATATCCCCGAAAGGGTTTGACGGGCGGGGCAACTATTCGCTGGGAGTAAAAGAGCAGATCATCTTTCCTGAAATCGATTATGACAAGATTGATAAAATCAGGGGATTGAATATAAGTATTGTGACATCGGCAAAAACCGATGATGTTGGCCTGTCCCTGTTGAAACTGATGGGCATGCCTTTCAAAAATAACTGATATTTTTTCCGGGAACGACGGAATACAGAATAGATTCGTAAAAAGACGTAAATGTTGAACGAGCACTTCGATAATTCAGGCATTTACAGATTTGGACCGTTTTTTTCGTAACAGTTTATAACACCAACAATAAATCACGAATAGAATTTTCAGGAGGAAGCAGTGGCAAAAAAATCACTTATTGCCAAGGCAGGGCGCAAGCCGAAGTTCAAGGTTCGCTCATATAACCGTTGTCCCCTTTGCGGACGGCCAAGGGCCTTTATCAGAAAGTTTGGTATTTGCAGGTTATGCTTCAGGAAACTTGCCTCCCAGGGTGAAGTAACCGGTGTGACAAAATCAAGCTGGTAACCAGTCTGGTTGAATAGATATTTGATCGAATTATAACAAGATAATTTTCAATAGATTGAATGGTGAAGATATGTCTATGAGTGATCCATTGGCAGATATGCTGACGCGAATCAGAAACGGTGTTATGGCCAATTTTGATTCTATTGAGATGCCGTTGTCAAAACTCAAGGTCGGTGTGGCCAAAGTCCTCAAGCAAGAGGGATATATAACTGATTATCAGGTTCTTGATGAGAGTGTTCAGGGGACATTGAAAATAGATCTGAAATACGGGCCGAACAACGAAAAGATTATAACTGGTATACGTCGTATCAGTAAACCGGGGCTTCGCCAGTACAAGAAAACTGACCGGATTCCCAAGGTGATGAGCGGTCTTGGTGTTGCAATCCTTACTACTTCACGCGGGATTATTACTGACCGTGAAGCGCGGCGGCAGAATGTCGGCGGTGAAGTACTGTGTGAGGTCTGGTAACAGACCAGCTTGACGGAAGGAGAAGAAAAATGTCCAGAATCGGTAAACAGCCTATCGACATCCCGAACGGGATAAAGGTTGAAATAAAGGGAACACATGTCAAGGTCACCGGAAGCAAGGGAACCCTTGAGCGGGATATTCGGCCTGAGATCGAAATCAAGCAGGAAAGCGACTCCCTCATACTGACTCCCAAGGGGTCAAGCAAGAGGGTACTGGCCTTCTGGGGAATGACCAGGTCTCTGGTTAACAATATGGTTGTCGGCGTTGATAAGGGATTCCAGAAAAAACTCGTTGTTGAGGGCGTAGGGTATCGGGCTAATGTTGCAAAATCTGTTCTTACCCTGAGCGTCGGCTATTCAAATCCGGTTGAGTTTCAGTTGCCGGACGGAATTGCCGCTGAGGTTGACAAAAACAACGTTATCACCCTGGATGGTATAAACAAGGAGTTGCTGGGACAGACTGCCGCCCGGATCAGGCAAGTACGGAAACCTGAGCCCTACAAGGGTAAAGGGATCCGGTACGAAGGTGAGCATATTGTCCGCAAGGTCGGTAAAGCCGGCGCGGCAGCAGTATAATTGTTGGTTTTGTAAAAAAAAAGTACGAAAAACAACGGTTCAGCGTTGTAAATAGCTGAATTGCCGTAGTGTTCATTCAACCTTAACGATTTATTACAAGTTCATCATAATTAATAAACAAACTGTGGAAGAACCATGGCAAAGACAAGTCCAAAATTAATTGCGCGCAACAAGCGGGTTAAACGGATTCGGATCAAGTCCTTTGGGACACCGGAACGACCGAGAATGCGCGTATTCAGAAGTAATCGTCATATCTATGCACAGATAATTGATGACTCGACACACGCGACCTTGGTAACGATGTCCACCAAGGACAAGGAATTCAGTGGTTCGGATATCAAGGGTAAGTGTGCGCAGGCTAAAAAAGTCGGTGAGATGATTGCCGAGAGGGCAAAACATGCCGGGATCAATCGTGTTATTTTTGATCGCGGTGGAAATTTGTATCACGGTCGAGTCAAAGCCCTATCGGATGGGGCCCGCGAAGGCGGTCTTGATTTTTAAACGTAGTATTTAAAAATACCTTAGAATAAGTAATATCACGGGGGTGTTTCTTGGCAGATTTTAAAAGGGCGAAAGAAGGTAACCAGGATGAGCTCATTGAAAAGATTGTTTTCATCAACAGGGTTGCCAAAGTTGTCAAGGGCGGCCGTCGCTTCAGTTTCAGCGCTATTGTTGTAGTTGGAGACGGCAAAGGCATGGTCGGATATGGTCTTGGTAAGGCGAACCAGGTGCCGGAGGCAATCCGGAAAGGGGTAGAGCGGGCCAAGAAGGACATGAAAAAAGTTTCACTGACTGATGTATCCATCCCGCATGAGATTAATGGAAAGTTCAAATCCGGAAAGGTTATGCTGAAACCCGCCTCGGACGGTACTGGTGTTATCGCCGGCGGCGCTGTCCGTGCAGTGCTTGAAGCAGTCGGTGTCCAGAATATTCTGACCAAGTGCCTTGGTTCAAACAATCCGCATAACCTGGTCAAGGCAACAATTGATGGTTTGAGAAGGTTACGCTCGGCAGAGGAAATCGCCCGTCTGCGAGGACTCAAAGTTGATGAGATGGTAGCTTGAGAATTACTCCAATACAGCAGGTTGAACCATGAGTGAAATAATTACGATTACCCAAGTAAAAAGCGGTATTGGCAGTACCAGGAAAGTCAGGGCGAACCTGGTAGGGCTTGGTCTGACAAAAATGAATAAGACCGTGACCAGAAAAGATACACCGGAAATTCGCGGTATGCTGAACAAGGTCATACATCTGGTACGGGTGGAGGAATAAAGAATGCTCAGTCTGAATAATCTTTCACCGTCTGAGGGCTCGCGCCGCAACAAAAAACGTGTTGGCCGTGGCCCGGGAAGCGGTCGCGGAAAAACCGCAACCCGTGGTCACAAGGGTGCGCGCTCCAGATCGGGCTATACAAACAAGCCGGGGTATGAGGGTGGACAGATGCCTCTGCATCGTCGTCTCCCTAAGCGCGGCTTTACAAACATTTTTAAAAAAGAGTTTGTTATTGTGTCTCTTGCCTCTTTGAACAGGTTTGAGAATGGGACAACAGTCGATCGGACGGCTCTTCTTGAAGCCGGTATCATCAAAGAAACGGATGGCCCGGTCAAGGTACTGGCCAACGGTGAAATAACCAGCTCCGTGACGGTTGATGTTGACAGGGTCAGCGTTGGGGCACGTGCTAAGATTGAAGCTGCAGGCGGAACGGTAAGGGACTGATTACATGAGCGGTCTTGCCAGCGCGGCAAATATACCCGAACTGCGGAAAAGGATTGTTTTTACCCTCCTGATGCTTCTGGTATACAGGATGGGTGTCCAGATACCGACTCCTGGAATTAATGGCGCGGCTCTGGCGGCATTTTTTGCAAAAAATGCCGGCACTCTTTTCGGCATGTTCAACATGTTTTCCGGTGGCGCACTTGAAAACTTCTCCATTTTTGCGCTGGGAATCATGCCCTATATCAGTGCATCAATTATCATCCAGCTCCTGACGGTCGTTATTCCGCAACTGGAAGCATTATCCAAGGAGGGAGAAGCAGGTCGCCGCAAGATAACCCAGTATACCCGTTACGGCACGGTTGCCCTGAGTCTGATCCAGGGCATGTTTATCGCGACGGGACTGCAAGGGATGGCCGGTCCCAACGGGGAGGCTATTGTTCTGGTTCCCGGCATCCAGTTTAAGCTGATGACCGTTTTAACCCTGACCTCGGGAACGGCGTTCATCATGTGGCTGGGAGAACAGATGACGGAACGGGGAATCGGCAATGGTATATCTCTTATCATTTTTGCCGGTATTGTTGCTCGGATGCCGGCAGCCGTAGCCAACACCATACAACTGGTCAAGGCCGGTGAATTGGCAATTGTTTTTATCCCTTTTCTGCTGGTGATGATGTTCGGTATTGTCGCCTTCATCATTTTTGTGGAGACGGCCCAGCGCCGCATTCCTATCCAGTATGCCAAAAGGGTTGTTGGAAGGAAGGTCTATGGGGGCCAGTCAAGCCATCTGCCGCTGAAAATCAATATATCCGGTGTAATTCCTCCGATTTTCGCTTCATCAATCATGATGTTTCCGGCAACGATCGGAAGTTTTATCCAGATCGACTGGGTCCAGCGGGTCTCTGCCGCGCTCTCTCCCGGTACAGTCTACTATTATATCCTGTTTGTCGGTTTTATTGTCTTTTTCTGTTTTTTCTACACCGCGGTGACCTTCAAGCCGGATGATGTGGCTGAGAATCTGAAGAAAAACGGCGGATTTGTTCCTGGTATACGTCCCGGGAAAAAGACCTCCGAATTTATAGACAAGGTATTGACCAGGTTGACCGTTGTCGGTGCTATTTATCTGAGTGCTGTATGTGTTATGCCTACCATGCTCATCAGTAAATTTAATATTCCATTTTATTTTGGCGGCACGGCCCTGCTCATTGTAGTTGGTGTTGCGATTGATACTATTTCACAGATTGAGTCGCACCTGGTAATGCGTAACTACGAAGGATTTTTGAAGGCAGGCCGAATCAAAGGGCGGAGATAGCAGATAAGCATTATGACGGACCAGGGAAGGGCCATAACCGTCAAATCGCCTGAAGAAATTCATCTGATGTTCGAGGCGAACCAGATTGTTGCGGGAGTGCTTGATCTGCTCCGGCAGCGTATCCGTCCCGGACTGACGACTCTCAAGCTTGACCGGTGGGCGGAAGAGTACTGCCGTGACCATAACGCTGTTCCGGCATTCAAAGGCTACCGGGGCTTTCCGGGCAGTCTCTGTGTTTCACTCAATGAGCAGGTAGTACATGGCATACCTTCAAAAAAAGTCGTCCTGCGCACAGGTGATATTGTCAGCATAGATTTTGGCGTCAAGCTCAAAGGATTCTATGGCGATGCGGCACTCACAGTGCCGGTTGGAAAGGTCTCTCCTGAAAAAGAGAAATTAATGCAGGTTACAAGGGAGTCCCTGGAACTTGCTATTGATAAGGTCAGGGTGGGGAATCGGGTTGCCGATATATCGAACGCTGTGCAAACCCATGTGGAAAAACATGGGTTTGCCGTTGTCAGGCAGTTTGTCGGACATGGAATTGGTTCTGACCTGCACGAAAGTCCGGAAATTCCTAATTATGTGCAAAAGAGCAAGTCATCTCCCCGTATCCTGGAGGGAATGGTTATAGCTATCGAACCGATGGTTAATGCAGGTACTTACAAGGTGAAGGTGTTGAACGATAACTGGACCGTTGTCACTGCGGACGGGAAACCATCAGCCCATTTTGAACACTCAATTGCCGCGACGAGTAATGGCCCTTTGGTCCTGAGCGCCTTGGCTGATCAGGAGAATAGCGTGTTATCAGGTTTATAGCTTGATAGGATAAAAAGAGGTTGAACAAAAAGCTGATGTTTGATATAAATTGATTTTTTGTGCTGATCGTTTTTTTTAAGGAAGAAGAGTATGGCAAAAGAAGAGGCCATTGAAGTAGAAGGAACCATTGTTGAGCCGCTGCCGAATGCGATGTTCCGCGTAGAATTGGACAACGGGCATAAGGTGCTGGCACATATTTCCGGAAAAATGCGGATGCATTACATTAAGATCCTGCCGGGAGACAGGGTTACCGTGGAGCTTTCCCCCTATGATTTGACCAGGGGCAGGGTAACTTTCCGGTCCAAGGGCGGGAAAAAGTAGCAAAATAACCTGGATTATAAAGACCAGGAGGTCTGACGATGAAAGTACGGTCATCAGTAAAAAAAATGTGCAGTGATTGCAGGGTGCACAAGCGAAAAGGTGTTGTTCGTGTATCCTGCAAAAACAAAAAACATAAGCAGCGCCAGGGTTAATCTGGACGCCGTTCAGTTATTGGATAAGGAGTAGGATCTTGGCAAGAATAGCTGGTGTAGATTTACCAAGAAATAAACATATGGACAGGGCTTTGACCTATATTTTCGGTATAGGGCTTACCTCGGCACGTGAAATTCTGGACAAGGCTGATTTGCCCTACCAGATGAACAGCGATGATTTGAGTGCTGATGAAGTCACCAAGATCAGAAAGATCATTGAAAGTGACTACATGGTAGAGGGCGACAGGCGCCGTGAAGTGTCCATGGATATCAAACGCTTGACCGACCTTAGCACTTATAGGGGCCGTCGCCATCGTATAGGTCTCCCTTGCCGTGGACAGAGAACCAAAACGAATGCCAGGACACGAAAAGGTCCGCGCCGTGGTCCGGCAGTTAGGAAATCATAACAGGTAGTTGATTATTGTCGGCCTTGCAGACAGCGTAGACATTGAAAAGTTGCTCCGCCGACGCTTTGTGTATTATGAGTGGTTGAATTCCTGTTGTGTTCGTTCAACTTCTATAATTTTTAACGAGTTTATCATTATTCATTTTGCAAGAATTGCTTGCAGCATCAGATGAGTATACGGAGAAGGTATGGCAAAACCGAAGAAAGGCGCAGGTAAGGCAAAGCGCAGGGAAAAGAAAAATATTCCTGAAGGGATTGTTTTTATTTACTCGACTTTTAACAACACAATAATCTCCATATCCGACAGGCAGGGCAATGTGATTTCCTGGTCCAGTGCCGGGGTCATCGGATTTAAAGGGTCACGCAAATCAACACCCTATGCAGCACAGAACGCCCTGACGGATGCGGTTGCAAAGGCCAAGGAAAACGGCATCAGAAAAGTTGAGGTGAGGGTAAAAGGCCCTGGACCGGGACGTGAATCCGCACTTCGAGCATTAACAACTGCCGAAATTGAGGTGAGCCGTATTTGTGATGTGACCCCGGTGCCGCATAATGGATGCAAGCCGCCGAAGCGCAGAAGAGTGTAAGCGGTTTTGTTCATGAGATATAAGATAATATTGCCAAGAGAGTGTGGCGAAAAGAGCAGTAGAGAAGTTACGGAGGAATAAATTGGCCAGATATACAGGAGCTTCCTGCCGGATGTGCAGACGAGAAAATTTGAAGATGTTTTTAAAGGGTGATCGGTGTTATTCCGATAAATGCGCTTTCGAGCGTCGCTCTTACGCACCGGGACAGCACGGGCAAAACAGGTTCAGAAAAATATCCGACTATGCCATACAGCTTCGTGAAAAGCAGAAAGTCAAATACATATATGGCATGCTTGAAGGACAGTTCCGGCATTTTTTCTTCAAGGCTGAGATGAGCAAGGGTGTTACCGGTGAAAACCTGCTTGTAATGCTTGAACGCCGGCTTGACAATACGGTTTATCGACTGGGTTTTGCCGGTTCCAAGGACCAGGCCCGGCAGTTGGTCAGGCACAATCATTTTTTGGTGAATAACCGTAAGGTCAATATTCCATCATTTCAGGTGAACGTGGGTGATATTATTACACTGAAGGAAAAAAGCCGGAAAAACGAATTGATTGCCGACAACATCGAAGGAGTGGCCCGTCGCGGTGTACCTAGTTGGCTGGAACTGGATAGTTCGAATTTCCATGGTACGGTCAAAGCGCTTCCCAGCAGAGAAGAAATAACTATGCCAATTCAGGAACAACTTATTGTCGAGCTGTACTCCAAGTAAAACTCAATTGACCAGGTATTGCGCATGTTAGAGGAAATTCGGGAAGAAATCCCATTTTATAAAAACTGGCACGATCTCATTCGACCAGACCGGATTGAGGTCAACAGGAAGACACATACCGACAAGTACGGTAAGTTCGTTTGTCAGCCCTTTGAACGAGGATTCGCCACAACAATCGGCAATTCACTTCGTCGGATTCTCTTGTCTTCTATTCGAGGCGCTGCCATTACATCGATCAAGGTGGATAATGCCTTGCACGAATTCACCTCCATTGACGGCATTCATGAAGATCTTGCTGAAATTATTTTGAATTTTAAGCAAGTGCGGCTGAAGATGAATGACGGTGAAACACATACTGTTGTCATCGAGAAAAAGGGCCCCGGCATTGTTACCGCTGGAGACATAAACGGTGCCCCTTATGTGGATGTGATGAATCCAGAACTGCCGATTTGTACAATTACGGATAAGACAACTTTTCGTGCAGAGCTGGAGGTGCAATGGGGCAAGGGTTATAGGCCTGCCGAACTTAACAAAGGGGAAGACCAGCCGATCGGTGTTATACCGATTGATGCGGCATTTTCTCCTATTAAGAGAATACAGTATATCGTCAGCCAGGCTCGTGTCGGCCAGCAGACGGATTATGATCGGCTGACTATTGAAATTGAAACCGATGGCAGCATTACGCCGGAGAACACCCTGGCATTTGCTGCCAAGATTCTCAAGGAGCAGATGACCATCTTTATTAATTTTGATG
>Ga0209013_10003104_pt1 | contig 14883 bp, 16 predicted proteins | sample Cruoilmetagenom2_FD_187291 | JGI IMG/M metagenome (GOLD analysis project Ga0209013, IMG submission 187291) | Oil polluted marine microbial communities from Coal Oil Point, Santa Barbara, California, USA - Sample 2 (SPAdes) (version 2) | ecosystem: Environmental > Aquatic > Marine > Oil seeps ... | reverse complement strand
CATCCAGGATCTTGACCAGCTTATTCCGCAATATTATGGTTAGTGACCGACATGGTACACAGGATCCGCAGGATTCTTCGATAAAGAAGTTAGTGAAAGGCAGAATAAAATCTCTTAAGAGATCGCGTTGATTGCCGATCACGATCATCGACCCACCTGTAGCCAGGTCCTCAAAAGCGATACTGCGTCCAAAGTGACTCGAGTCAACACAGAGACCCGAAGGTCCTCCGACCTTGACTGCCTGGACATCTGTAGCGCCAACCATTTCCAGCATTTCGTTGAGGGTTATACCCCATTCAACTTGATAAACACCAGGGGCATTACAATCGCCAGAAATACTCAAGAATTTGGTGCCTGCCGATTTTTCGGTGCCAATGGACTTAAACCAGTCTGCCCCGTTCTGGATGATCGGGACCACTCTGCAGAGGGTCTCAACATTATTCACCACGGTGGGTTTATTCAGGTAGCCACTCTCCACTGGGAATGGAGGGCGGTTTCTCGGCTCCCCGCGTTTACCTTCCATGGATTCGATCAGACCGGATTCCTCACCACAAACATAGGATCCTGCTCCAAGCTGGATCCTGATATCAAAATCAAATCCTGTTTTTCCGGCAATGTTTTTTCCAAGTAGGTTATGGTCACGCATTTCCTGAAGTATTTCCTCCAGGTATGCTTTCAAATATCGGTATTCATAACGCAAATAGATTATGCCCTGCCTGGCATCCAAAGCATACCCGGCAATTGCCATACCTTCAAAGAGCATTTTTGGCAGTTCTGTTAAGATCACCCTTTCTTTGAATGTGCCGGGCTCACCTTCATCTGCATTGCAGATCAAGTAAACCTCATCACCACCAGATTTGCGGCAGAATTCCCACTTTAGGCCAGTTGGAAAACCTGCTCCGCCTCGGCCTCGCAGATTAGATGTTTTGACCTCTTCAACGATCTGCTCAGGAGTTAGAGCCAGAGCTTGTTTTAAAACACTTCCAACTTCATGATCGTCATACGGAATAGGCTTTTCGAGGTGGATGTTATTCTTGACCATTGTTCGCAGAATGCCTTTAGTATAAATAACATCTGCGACATTCTCGGCAATATCTTCAATCTTTTTGCCGTCTTTAATCTCCCGAATGATTTTCTTCACCTTGGCAGGATCAAGTTCTGTGAATACTATCCCATTGATGATGGCGGCCGGTTCCTGGTCGCTCATGCCGATATCGGCTGTATCCCAGATCCCGATCAAGCCATCCTCGGTCACACCATTGAATTCGATTCCGGCTTCCTGTTCAAATGCAGCAGCAACGTCACCGCGGCCGTGCATGTAAGCTACCGGACTGTCATTCAGATAGATGGCATATTTCCCAACGGGTTTAAGGGAAAGGAAATGATAAAAGGTGATAGTCTGCTCGACATTGACCCTGGACAGATTTAGCTGGTCGGCAATGGTCTTCACCGCTTCTTGTGGAATGTGGTGATATTCATCCTGGATATCCAACAAGATATCCAGCAACCTGCCTCTGTCATTGTTATATTGTTTCAAGAGACTCACGATTTTATCTTTCATATATGACACCTTTCCCTGGGATCTCACCCAATCAAAATATTGGATAAAAATTTACAAAACAACTAAAGAGGAAATCCTCTAAAGATTGTGAGTAATTTCACATAAGTGGGTATTATAGACGGTTTTTGATTATTGTCACCATGACTTTCGGAGAAAACCTACCCGATAGGCATTAACGTAACATTAAGTTGTACGAAATATTTTAGATATCCTAAATTGAGGACATATTTGGAAAATTAACAGGACAAAACCTTCATCACCCCCTTATAAAACTACTCAACTCCCAAATTTTCTGACCCGATAATCGGAAATTGATCACTATTTTTAGCAATCCCCATTGAACTTATTCCAGCGTTTTAAAAAGAATTTTCCAAAGAAAAAGTCTAATCTATTAACGGCTTTCAACTTACTGCTTACTTTATAACTTTCCTCATTGGCTGAATAGGAAATCCATATCCCTCAAAACTCCACGATTTTCTGACCCCGGTTGATTTCTTATAACCCAAATTCTCAAAAAATTTTACGGCGTACATAGAAGAGGCAACCCGGATTACACCCCCACTCAGTGACTTGATTTCCTGTTCAAATCTCTCGACGAGTATTTGACCAATCCCCTCTCTCTGATGGGACTTGGCCATAAACAGGGAGCCAAGGCGGCCGATCCTGCCGCGCAGGACACCAATGATTTCCTCTTGATCTTCAGCTACAAAAACAAATTGAGACTGGATCAACTGATCCGGTCACAGCCTAGTGTTCCGGGTCTTGGTCTCCTGTAGAATGAAAAGGACCCAGAAATAGCGCCTGCTCTTCTCGTGGAATATAAGCCAAATTAAATTCGGTGTAAGTTTTTTTTTGATCAGGATGCCAACATCAACTACATCTCTATCTGAATATTCCCTGATGATGGCCATTGAATTTCTTATGAATGAGCGACGATGTCAGGCTTGATCTGTTTTCTTACCAGCATAGGCCAGGATCAGGAAAAGGATCCCGGGAAAAGCAATGATCAGGAATACCGGTCCCCTGGGGAAGTCACCTGAAAAAATATAATCAAATAAGTAGAAGGCCAACATGCCGCCTACAGTCATCCAGCCACCCAGGCGCTCCCATTTCCAAGCCAAGCCCAATCCGATGACCGAACCGATCATTGAAACCATCATCAAAGCATCTCTGAAGGAGAGGTCAAATAAAGGGCCGATTCCATCATCAACGATATGGGCAATGAACATGAACAGCATAAAAGCCACCATCAAGGCAGCCCAGATGCGGGCGATCCAGCGGATTATTTTTCCAGTTTGGGGGTTCATGAGATTCTCCCGTTTATTAAGTTGATTATATAACAAGGTTGAAGGTTTAGTTTTGAAAGTTGGAATATCGATTGTTTTCGATTTCCTTGGGCAAACCAATAGGGCGACTCGACGAGTCGCCCCTTGAAATCCAGTTTCTTTTTACTGATTACTTATCTTTCTGCAATTTAATCGACTTACTCCTTACCATTTACAACTTACTTATTTCTCAAGATCAATATACTCATTTCTCCGGGAACCCAGCCAACCGGAACATGCCCGCCAGGCAATACCGCCCGGGCAGATTTCGTTATAAGAGCACTTCTCACACTGGGTGGGCATGAACAAGACCAGGTGGGCAGCGATCAGAAGTAGGTAGACCGGCAGCAACCACCAGGATGTCTTCACCACCCAGTAAATTGGAAAAATGGCGATCACAAGAACCATGATCTCACCGGCAGTGGCATTTTTTTCAAAGAATTCCTGGTCAAACTCGCGCTTGGGATACAGGATCCCGGATAGAATGTTGCCGAAGTAGATCCCGAACAAAGCAGGACAGTACTTTCCCCGGTAAGGACAGCCAATGCAGCAAGCAGCCTGGAAGACGCAGGTAAACAGGTAAAAAACCACCTCCAGGATCGCCAGCCAGGGCGAATAGGTTGAGAGCAAAAGCAAGGCACCGATAAATACCACCAGAAAGGGCACCATTGACAGCCAGTAGAGCCTTTTATCCTTTTTTGTCCATTGATAGGCTTCCATGTTTTGTTTCATTTTTCTTCCTTATTTGATTTTCGGCAGCAACTTGCCGGTCTGCCTTTCGAGCTCTACATATTCCTGTCCGAACTGCTCCCGCATCACCACTTCTTCCCGCGGGATGCGATTGATGATCATCAAGCCAAAAAAGACCACCGGAACAATGGTCAATACCAAGTTGGAAGCCAGCAAACCACCAGCCACATAGTTGATCAGATACGCGGTATAGATCGGGTGGCGGATCCAGCGGTAAGGTCCTGAGGTAACCAATTTGTGATCCTGCTTGGAAACAACCAGGGACGAGAAACTCTTGCCCAGGTGGTAATGAGCCAGACCCAACAGGATGATGCCAGCCGCCAGACTTACCACACCCAGCCAACGCAGCCAATCCGGGAAAGCCAGCAAGTATGTGAATTTAAAAGTTCCGGGAAAGAAGATATACTCTGCCCCGAAAGTCAAAGTGGTGAGAGCTGCGATGCTTCCAGCAGCCAGGCTGAGTTTGTTCTCCTGGATTTTAACTTCCCTTTTTTCACCCAACACCTTGGATTGAAAATAGATCCGGATCGCAAACATAGCAATAAAAGCCACTATCATTAAAATACGAAATACGATCTCTGGAGCCATCAATTTAGCAGCTCCTTTCTGAAGATCAAGGAATCATCCTCCGGTTTGATCAGGGGATCCTGATCAACTTTTACAAAACCGCACTTCTCATAAAAATGATGATTCTTTGTCGCCCAGCCCGGTGTTCCCAAACTCCAGCTTATGGTATCCGGATAAGTTTTTTCAATATACTGCCAAACCGCCTGACCAACACCTCGATCCTGATAGTCCGGATCGACAAAGATCGTGCCCAGGATGTTGTGGGCTTCTGGCAGGATCCAGACAATTATTCCACCAATTATTTCTTCCCCGGCAATGATCTTATGCCCCACACTTTCATCGTAAGGCAGCAGCCACTGGCGGAAGAAATCACCATTATCATATCCAGGAGGACCCCCGCTTTCTTTTCCGAGATGTTTTTGAGCATCATCATCAAAAGCCCGTTTCATCACCAGCGTAACTTCCGGGATATCGGATTCTGTCATCATCGAGAAGGACAGTTGGAAATCATCCATTTTTCACTACTTTCAGTTTTGATCTAATCTTGGAAACCGTTAAATAGAAAGGAAACTCAAACTATATTTAATTGTAGTCCTACAACAATAAAACTGCCAGTTTAAACAAAAAAACCCGCTAAATGCAGCGGGTTTCTTAATATGGTATTTTATGGATCTATTTCGGCCAACCGATAAATAATCCAACGGCAACCAGTAATGGCATAACCAAATTGATGATCACGTTCTGCCCCAGAGTTGGGATCAGTTCTTCTGATTTCTCAGCATGGGCCAGGACTCCCCTCGTAATCGGAACAACCAGGATCAGGCTTAGAAAGGCAATCAAACTGGATAAGGGGAATAAACCTGATACAGCGCCAATCACGATCACTACAAAGGGCAGGATCAAGAAGGTCAGGTAGATCCGGCTGCTTTTCAGTTTACCGATCTGGATCGGGTAGTGTTTGCGGCCAATGCTCTGATCTGCTTCCGCATCAGGGAACTGGTTCAGCAAAAGCAGGTTGCTTACAAGGAAAAAAGGCACCAGGGAAGCCAGGAAAGCTGTCCAGGAGTAGCTCCCGGTAAGCACAAAGTCCGTACCCATCACCATCAAGGTCCCAAAACCCAATCCGGGCGCGATCAGGCATAACAGCGGGTAGCGCGTGATCCATTCAGTATAAAAATAAATAATCAACAATCCCAGTATACCGAGGGGAATCAGAGCAGCACCGATCTTCCAGGCAAAATAAATCCCAATAACTGCAACTACAGTGAGGAAGATCCAGGCCATGATTAGGGCTGGTTTTTCCAATTCAGGATTGAGCTGCAAACGGCCACTCCCGCCGCTGAATGGCGTGCGTTGGGTCTTTGTGTCCAGTCCACTCTTAAAGTCGAAATATTCGTTAAAGGTGTTCACACTGATGTGGGCTGAGACTGCGCCGATCAATACCAATACAAAATGGAACCAATTCACAGTTCCTTCTGTCCAGATCGCTGTCGCAAGCCCCAACACCACACAGGCAGGGGGCAGGATCAAAAAAGGCAAACGCATGGGATCTAATAAAAATTTCATGTCTTTCATTCTCGACCTCGGATCTATTCACCTGAAAATGAAATAAGAAAAGCCAAGATTTCAGGCTCGGCAACGATAATAGTATACCCCCCCTGTCAAGTAATAACTTGGAATTAAATAATTGCTTACAAAGGAAATCAATCTAGCTGGCGCAGTAGAAAATCAATCACGATCGGAAGGCACTCTCCCCCTGGTATGATCACCTGAGTATGGGTTGCGCCAGGGATTAGTGCTAATTCAGCGCCGGGGATCAACGCCGCCATTTCCCAGGATTCTTCTGGCGGCACCAATTCATCCTGCTCCCCTACCAGGATTAGAGTTGATGCCTCAATTTTCAAGAAATCCTCTTTATCATAATTTAATGGCGTCCAGAACAGGGATGCTAGGCTTCTTAATAATACTTCCGGGTAGTTTGGATCCAGATTTGGATGATACTTCCCCATCCTTTCTCTCCAGTCCGCAGGAGCAAACTTTTCATAAATATGGAAGTCTATCTCTCCCACGCCAATAAACCCTACTTGTTTGAGAGCATCCTGGTATTCTTCTGAAAATCGATACCAGGCCCCGCCGATAACCAGCGCACCGGCAACATCGGGATAGCGCATGCCAAAATCCAGGGCTGTTTGGCCGCCATCGCTGTATCCAAATATAAAAGGTTTCTCGAGATCGAGCTCCTGGATGAATGCCGCTAGATCATTTGCCAGGGTCTGGTAATTTAATTCGCCTGCTGGATTAAAAGTCCGGCCGTGACCTCGGCTGTCCGGGGTGAAAACCCGGAAAATTTTGGACAACTCGGGGATGAACGGGGACCAGAGTTTATGAGTATCTGTTGCACCATGCAAAAGGATCAAGGACCGGCCGCCGCCGTACTCCTGGTAATAAATTTCCAACCCAGTGGTGCTTAGGAATTTTCCTTCTGCCATCACCAGATTCCAGGCAGCAAACGATATTTTACTTCCAGTACATAATCCGCATAGCCGGGAAGCTCCTCTTGTAAGGTTTGGTCCTCCTTGGATGTACGAATAACGCTGGCCGTTATTGCCAATATAGTGGGGATGATCACCCAATATGAACTGAAAAAGATCGGTGATGCCAACCAGGATAGAAGCCCTCCGGCATATCCCGGATGACGAACATATTTATATGGACCTTGATTTACAACCATATGTCCGCGATCGGTTTGAATTCTGACGTGAGAGGAGAAGAAACGATTGGCCAGCATAGCCCAGGTGCCAATCAAGCTGCCGGCTTGAATGATGACCAGCGCGATGACCTGGATCCAATTGGGAAGACCGGGTGACCAACCAAATCGTTGGTCCAATCCGGCTACAATCCAGGCAAGAAGTGGAGCAATTAGCGCTGTAAACGGCATTAGAAATCTATCCCATTCTTTGACATTATCCTTGTCAGGAGCCTGGGAGCGCTCCAATGCCAGGTCAGGGTATTTTTTGATTACGACTGCCCTGCTTCCGAGTAAAAAAAGTAAACCCAGGCCGGTATAAGCCCAGGCTTCCCACCAGTCCCACTTCCCGGCGGAGAGCAGTAAAACCCCAAGCATGACGGGGATTATTAACACCAACTGCAACGCACCTTTCCAAAGGACCTTATTTATTTGTTTATCATCCATAATATTCTCCCAACATACCAAATTCCCGGTATCAGTCAAAATTTCACACGCTTTACATAGTCTGCATACCCTGGCAGTTCCTCGATCAGGCTTTGACATCCTGGCTGCGGCGAGATCTTTCGATCAGCAGCTCCGGACTCCTGGGGATAACCACAAGCGCGGTTGGGGCAGCAAAAGCCAGGATTGACTTTTGAATAATTTGTTGGTCAACTGTCATATTTGATTCTTTCATTTTAGGCCTGCTATCTTTTTACTATTTCCCAGATGTTCTCCTTCATGTTCACCGATAATTTCGATTAATTCAGAGACTGTTCGTTCAGACCCCCAAGGAAGCACCATCACAACAGACAAATCAGCTGGTTTTATTTTCTGAATAGTTTTAACCAGTTTAGCCCTGACATCCTTCCATTCCTGGAGCACCTGCTCCAATGACCAATCCCCCCGAAAATCTACTGCTTCCTGATTAAAAACATCAAAATCCTGTTCATGTAAGAAATAGGGCGGTTCACCAGCCAGGTAAGTCTGGATGGCTTTGTGGATGACAATCTCCCAGGCTGTGATATGAGCAATCATTTCCTTGATCGTCCATCCAGGGTAGATTGTCAAACTTGTGTCTATCTTCTGAACAACCTGCCCCATTTCTGTCCTGATATGATCGATTTCAGACAACAATACTGTGAGGTCTTTTTCCATGGTAATTTCCTTTACTAAGGTAAACCAGGACAGGATCGTTTGTTCTTAAATCTTCTCAATCAGATTTTTCTTTTTCAATCTCTAACAAACGGTGATGAAGAGGGTCACATTCCGTGGGCATAGTGGGACCCACCCATTCAATATTTTGAAATCTTTCTTTGAAAAATGGGGGTAGGTGATCCGCCAGAGCTTTCCCCCCGTCAAATTCGCCCTCCGCTCCATAGACAACCCTGGATATGCCATATAACAAAATCGCACCCAAACACATCGGACAGGGCGCCAGGGTTGTGTACAGGACCAAGCTTTCTTTGTTCTTCCAGAGCTCAGGCGGGAGGGCCCGCAATGCTTCCATTTCAGCGTGGCGGGTTAGATCATAGCGGGGTTGGTATACTCGGCTTGGACCTTCAGCCACAATCTTTCCATCCAAAGTGATCAGTGAGCCAACCGGCAAATTCCCGGCCTCTTCAGCCTGCTGGGCCAATTCTATTGAAAGCTGCATGAATTCTTGATCGTTCATATATATTCCTTCCGTTCAGGATGACCTTGCTATTCTTGGATGGGGGATTTATTGAAATTTATGATCAGCGTAAGAACTACCAGAGCCAGAGTAATGGGTCCGAATATCCATCGCTCAGCAATGCTGGAAGATAAGAAATTCATTATGGTGTTGAAAACCAGGTAAACTGTCACCAACCAGGACCCCATATTGATCAACCTTGAAGGTGGAGTGGTTCCCAGAATGCCTGCTCGTCTGGCGATCATGTAAGTGAAATAACATAAAATGATGATCGCGATCAGACTGGACAATCGCATCACCGGAGTCAGTTCTGTGCTGCGACCGCCCCAGGCCATGGAAACTGGCAAGATACCGGCTGCCAGCAGCAGCTGAAGGATCATGACAATGCTGAATAATCCTACCGATATATAACCCAGGATATTTATCAATGAGAGTTTTGATGAACCCGCCAATTTATTTTCCTCCAAATATCTCTTCTAGATTTTTCACATGGCGCAACTTAGTTATTGAAGATTTCCTCAAACCAGGCTGCTGTTTCTTCTGCCATTTGCAGGGTCAACTGATGACCTACGCCATCGTGAATGCTCATTCTTATATGATCAATTGTGCTCTGAGATTTCTGATTGATCTTGCCATAAAGGTCCAGGCAGTGTTTTTTAGGTCCAAGATCCAAATCGCCACAGATCATCAGCAAGGGATTTGTTTTCTCCTCAGTAAAATAGGAAAGCGGATCCATATCCCGTATATACTCTTTTCTGAGATAAGTATCCTCTTTCACTTCATCCAATTGCTCATTCCAGATCTGGTTAACAGAACTCTCCAGGACAATATTTTCCCAAATTCTTCCAAAACAGGGCGCCCCGCCAATAGAAGCTGTGGCTTTAATATATTTATTTATCGAGGAAGAATAAAATGCTGCCCATCCTCCCATAGAGTATCCCGCGAACCCGATCTTCTCCCCATCAATGCGAGGGTCATCCTGATAATGATCGATCAATACCTGAAGGTCCAGACCGATTTGCCGGATTATCCTTATCATTGTGAAAAGTCCATCCAACCAGGTTTCCTCAGGATAGATCGACTCCCAATCCCCATCAACTGAAGGATCGAGTTTTTGGTCTTCCCGCTCACCGCGGAGAATAGCATCCAGGCTGACAAATACAAATCCCTTCCTGGCCATCTCATAGCCGAGTGGGATCCCCTGTCTTTTATCAGATGCAACTCCATGTACAAAAAAGATCAGCGGGACAGGATTGGCGGTTTCCATAGAAAACTCAAGAATAGATATATTCTCAATCCATTGTGATTGAACAGAAATATTTTCCATCACCCTGCTCGCTTTTTATATTAAATAAAAAATGATAATCTCTAGTTAACGAATGATAGCGATTTGAATTTTAATCTGCTTTTATTTTCCATTAGATTTTACTGGAATCATACTTCAAATAATCCCTCAACGCTTAAATATCGCTGGCCCGTATCCGCAAAAACACATACGATGATTTTTCCCTTATGCGCTGAGTAAGAGGCCAAGGTAGCAGCTGCATAGGCCGCTGCCCCTGAAGTAATTCCTACCAAAAGCCCTTCTTTCTTGGCGATCTGACGGCAGGCAGCAAATGCTTCTTCTTCACTCACAAGGAAAAAATCATCTACAAAATCCAGATCAAGGGTTTCGGGTACAAAGCCTGGCGCTGTACCCATCATACGATGAGCTTTAAATATGCCCTGAGAAATTGTAGGTGATTCCTTGGGTTCCACTGCAATCGTCACCAGATCGGGTTTTTTTTCTTTGAGATACTTACCACCTCCACAGAGAGTTCCTCCTGTTCCCAATCCAGCAACCAGGATATCAATTTTTCCATCCGTATCGCGCCAGAGTTCGGGGCCAGTGGTTCGGTAATGGGCTTCAGGATTGGATAAATTAACATGCTGTCCAACATAAAAATAGTCGGGGTTCTCAACCAGAATCTCTTTAAGCCTCTCTCGTGCGCCTGCTGTACCTTTGTCAGCCGGTGTAAGTACCAGATCAGCTCCAAAAGCTTTTAATATTTGCCGCCGTTCCATACTCTGGATTTCTGACATCACCAGTACTGCTCGGTAGCCCCGGATAGCAGCTATCCAGGCCACAGCCATCCCGGTATTGCCACTTGTGACCTCTATTAAAGTATCTCCGGGGTTTAGCTGACCCTTCCGTTCCGCATCCAGGATAATTTGTAATACAGGGCGGTCTTTAAGGCTGATTGGATTTTGGAATTCACACTTGGCATACACATCAAAATCCGGGCAGTAACGACCCAGGCGAAGCAAGGGCGTATTACCAATCATTTCAATTGCAGAATTTTTATAATTCAAAGCATCTCTCCATAATTTCCATTTATTGACAAATTGAGAATAGATAATTATATTGTAACAAAATCACTCAGATATGGGTTTGTTCCCCGAAAGACCCAATCCATTTCAGATACAGTTAAATTAAACCATGTTAATCAAAATTCTTGGGCTGGGTCATCATATGATGGGAGATGATGAAATTGGACTGGATATCATCCGTCGCTGGCAGGAGGAACAAGGAGCTGATTTTACAGCGGATCAAATCAAGGGAGATTGCCTGGAAAGCCCTGGATTGAACCTGCTGACTACTATCGCCGTGCTGGACGCATATTAAATGCGACCAATTATGAATCCTTCCCGCTGGCCTTGATTATGCTCGGAGCGGACTCAGGATGATATATTATGGTCCATCCCGGTCTCTCTTATTCCATCTCGCTTCCCCTGTCTCTCCACCCCGATCTTCTTAAAAGAAACAGGTCTTCAGCTCTCACTGAAAGTTTGCAAGCTAATCAATTGCTTGTAAAAAGGATGTAAAAGGTATTCCCCCTTAAGGTTCCAGTTCTGATTGGTCAGTAAAGAAATCCCAGGCGAGGTCCACCCCTTCTACTTCCTGGCACACCGGCCCTACTATCCGCCCAGCTAATTTTAGGAAAAATCCTGGTTGAGTAAGCGATGGCATGGTATGCCCACCACCCAACAAGGCATAAAACAATACCGGCGCCCCACCTTCTCCCGCGGGGTAATAATCTTCCCGGACCCGGCAGCCATCTTCAAGGTTTAGGTCAGGTAGAGCTGTGCTGTTCAGGCGAGTGGGATCAGCCTGGTTGGCTTCTACCCACCACAACACAGTCTCGTCTGTTGACATTACCCATCCACGATCCTTTGCAACTGCACCTCCATCCCAGGGCATTAAGGGATCCTCAGTGCCGTTTGCAATCATCAATGGTGTGGGACTTTCTGGTAAAGTCAAACCTTCTGATAGAGCTGGTAAGTTGGCAATAAAAGCTGCCCCGGCTGCAAACCGATCCGGACTATCAATTAATAAACGGTAGGTCATCATCCCGCCATTGGACGCTCCTGTGACGTAGATTCGATTTTCACCAATTGGAAGATCTTCTGAAACCTTGTCCAGCAAAGCTGATATAAAACCAACATCATTCACAGTCGTTTGTCCGACCGCAGTATCAGGCCGTAGATCATTCCAATTCTGGTCATCGCCGAAGGTATCACCGGTCTTGGCATTAACGCCATTTGGGACCAATAAAACCAATCCCTCCTGTTCCGCGATAGATAACCATGACTTAGTGCCATCAACAAGGGGCGAAAACAGAGAGCGCATGCTCAGTGTGCCGCCGTGCAGATAAAGGACCAGAGCAGGTTTTTCCGGGAGCGGATCCGGAGTATAGATCCTGTACCAGCGGGTCAGACCATCATGACTAAAACTCACTTCAGTCCAGCCTTCTGGCAGAGATGGATCGGGGACTTGATTCACCTTAACACATCCGCTCAGCACAAAGAACAAACAAGTAAAAATGACAACTTTAGATAATCTGTGCCTATTCATCAAAGGGCTCCTGTATTAGTAATACTCCACCCATTGAAAAAAGTTGCAGTAAAGATCAATCCAGGAAAATAAACAAAAGCCAGCCCGCGGCGGCACTGGCTTTTGTTTCAAATCCATTTATTGGAGATAAACCCCTGGTTTCTGATCATGATGAGGGAGAGCAGTTGCAGTAATGTTTATCCAGGTCGTACGTCCCGCCTGAGGTTTTACACTCTTCCGCGTCCATTTTTTCATGGCAGGCTGGGATTTCGGTTGGGACCGGAGTAGGAGGAGGAATCTCAACCGACAAATCCTTGAAGGAATACTGCATGCCTATCAGGGTTTCCGGCCATCCGGGCTCGTAGTTGCCTATATAGGACCAGCAGTGGATCTCATTCTTAAAAGGTACTTTTGTCTCCTGATCCAGGATCGTGAGCTTCAGGTAGGTTGTGAAAGGATTGCGGGCAATCGCCAAAACCCGGTCACCTACCTCAACCGTCCATTTGGCATCAAATAATTCAAAGGTGCCTTCCCGACAGAAGTTATTGCTCTTGGCGGTGCCAGGAACCCCTGGAGGAAGGCAAGTGCCAGTTGTATCGACAAAGAATGAATTGACTGAGGATTCGGGACCGTCTGCGCCGGACTGGACAGCACTTACTTTCCAGTAATACATAGTGCAGTCCGCCAGATCTTGTCCTGGCCCAGCCGCTGTGGATGGGAAAGCAATTTGTCCTAGCAGGTTCTGCCCGGAGAAATCAGCAGCTGTCTGGATATTGATAAGATAAGAATCAGGTATGCATCCAGTAAGAGGTTGTTCATAATGTAACATGGGCCGTAATGTGTCGATAGTAGCGCCATTGACTGGCAATATCAAATCCGGCGGCATTAGATCAGACGCTGATCCACATTCGGGTTCTGTGAAGAATGCCGCGTAATTGCTGTTATTACTGAGAGAGCCACCGAAAGTTGAATAGACATGCCACCAATATTGCCTGGCAGGCTGCAGCATTACGGAGGGAGTATAGCTTGTAATTAATCCATCCATTACTACACCATCTAAGGAAGGATCAGCGTAATCAGGAAGATCAGACAACTTTACCTGATAGCCATCCGGGGTGCAGGGCCCTGGATTATTCCATTCCAGAGTTGGAGTTAGCGATACGATATCATAGTTACCTGTCCAGACCGGCTCAGGCCAGATCAATTCCGGAATTGGCAGGGAAACTGCATCGCAGGTGCATGAATCTGTTTCATCCACAGTAAAAGCCTGCGGGGAGCTGTAAGGCCCCTGGATTCCTTCTGAGACCATCGCCACCCTCCAGTAATAGGTGGTGCAGTCATCCAGAGGTACACCAAAGAACGCACTTCGTGAGGCATGGGTTGGATTATCGGCATTGATGAAAATCGTGCTGAAATCAGGTGAGGTTGCAATCTGGAAGTGAGTACCTTCAGGGGAGCAACCGGTGGGAGAGTAGGACCATTCAAATATAGGATTGACTGTTGCAGAAGTATCTCCATTCAGGGGAGTTACTGCGTTGGGAGCAACCAGTGAAGCACCGGAACAAATGGGATCCGTAAAGAACGAATAAGCATTGGATGTCGGACCCCAGACGCCATCTGCAAATGGTGTGATCCGCCAAAAATACTGAGTTGCCGGATCCAGTGGGCTTCCAGGACCCCAGCGAGTACTAGGTGAACCAGTCCCACCATTGAGGGATGTATCCACAAAACCCGAATCTGTGGAAAGCTCAACCCGATAACTTTCCGGGATACAGGACGAGATCGGCCATTCCCATTCCAGGGAATCATAACCTCGGATAAAGATACCACCGTAGGGCGGATACACCAAACTGGGCATATACAGATCGCCAGATGTGCAGTACGGCAGTGTGAAAAAGGAGCGGCGTTGACCAGAATATCCTCCATAGCTCGAACCCACTTTCGCCCTGACCCGCCACCAATACTCCTCGGCTATATCCAGGGTGGGCGGTGTCCAGGTTTCAGAATCACCGGGCACCAGCTGGGTATGTTCGATCACCGCATAATCCCTGTCCTTGGAAAGGATGATCTCAAATTCTTCTGGCTCACAAGTATCTGGATAAGACCATTCCAGGACCGCGGCGCTTCCGTCCACAACCTCTCGCCAATCAGGCGAGACAAGGTCCGGCTGCACCAGGGAGCCCGGATCACAAGTAACGTCACAAGAAGTTAAAGCCAAGGCTGTAAATAAGAGGAACAAGACGAAGATGGTCTTTCTGGACATATCATCCTCCAAGACTAGGTGAATTTAATTAACTAACGAAAGGGAAACCGAAAAAGTTACACCGGTAATAGATAAAATTAATCATACTTGATAAATAGACACTTCGCAATAAAAAGAAGCCAGTCTGATTAGACTGGCTT